>Ga0206128_1000661_pt1 | contig 37947 bp, 24 predicted proteins | sample Helgoland_Spring_7_FD_148601 | JGI IMG/M metagenome (GOLD analysis project Ga0206128, IMG submission 148601) | Pelagic subsurface seawater microbial communities from Kabeltonne, Helgoland, North Sea - Helgoland_Spring_Bloom_20160426_1 | ecosystem: Environmental > Aquatic > Marine > Epipelagic ... | reverse complement strand
AAAGTGACGTAGTCCCTGGTGTGTAAGGTATACAGGCAGCCATCACTATCTAAAAAAATAATACATTGAAATAGCGGGGCTAATTGTAAACACCTGTAGTTGGTACGGGACACAGCATTGTAGTGCTATTTCTATATACACTACAGGTACACAGCGTTATACCCACTAAGCCCATGCTAGAGCGAAATTCCTATCAAACGCACTTTCTCCGTACGAAAAACAATAGTCTAAAACTCCATTATAGAGACCCACTAGATACTGTGAGAGGTAAAAAAACGCTTGTAGTGTACCCCTATGTAGAGTTGTAATTGTATTTTCGTAATACTATTCCATGTAGTGCAGTATGCAATAGGGAGGGAAAAAGGGGGTCGAAATGAGACCATGTGACATTCGTAAGAATGAATCCCTATGAAGGAGTACGGAAAATATAGTATTCTTTTTCGGAGATTTTCGTAACAACTGATAAAAATATATTTTTTCGGGTCGAAATGCCTATGTGATTGGGTACTATAAGTATGAATAATATTGTACAAACCCGAGGGTCCTTATGCTGGAGGTCCTTGAATATAATATATATAATATATTCTGTGGGTCAAACCGTGCACGGGAAGCTTGCTTGAGTACAAAAACAAAAATGTAAATAATTATTATTTAATGTATATATTTAGCCAATTTTTTTATCAAGAATGTCTGATTACTTACAAGCACTCGCAATATCCCACGCAGGTAAAGATTGGGCATTCCTAAGCAACAATGTCTTAAAAAACGTGCGAATTAACGATAAAAACAACGATGTAGAGGTGAAACACATAGTATTTACTCTACCACGGAGTAAGATGAAGAGCAACCCAAGCGTGTTCGGAGACTGGCAAGTGTCTGAGGAGGGATGTCAAGAAAGCATTGCATATCGCGCAACCTTCCTCTTCTTCCTTGATTTCGTCCAGCGAATCTGTACTTACAACCGAAAGAAGAAGAAGGACGAACCTTTGGTTCAAGACGGTTCGACCGGCGACGACGCGGGTCCTAAGCAATACAGTGATGGCGAGGGCGTTGTCGTGTTCTTCGAATCTGTCCGAGACGCGGTAATTCCTGGTAAGTTCGTGGGCGATCGCATTCACGTGTTTGTCAACCGTGTGGTAGACTACAACCTAATTCTTCGTTCCCTAACCCAATCGGCAAAGAAGAAATCGAAGAAGAAACTACCAATGTTCGAGTCTCACCTTCGCAATGTCCGCACGAGCGAGGAGTACATTTTGAACATCGCGAATGTGTATATGAACGACACAATGTCATCTAAGCACCTGTACGAATCGAAAGGTCTGTTTGAGGTGTCCGTGATGGACGACGCATTGGTGTATGTCCGTCCAGAGAACATGTTCTCTACGAGCGTATCCGGTTTCAAGATAAAAGATGCGGTAGCGATCCAAAACGATATATGGAATTACCATGATGGCATCACCCACAGATACAAGTTTCCCGACGAGACTGTTGTCGTTAAACGTTTCTGGTTCGATATAGAACCGGAGAAGTTGTACCATAAGTACCTCCCATCGTACCAGATCCAATGGGTAGACCTCCCTATCATTGAGATGGAGAAACAGACCGTCAGTCTAAAGGTGAAGATAACGGTGAAGGAATGTCCGGCAAAGTGTATCGTAGACGATTTCTTGGGCGACTGTCGAAGCGTGTATGAATTGACCGAAGATAAGTTCTGTGAGTTGAAAAACGTGGTAAAGGGTCGTTTCGTCATCTTTGAATGCGTCGGTGGGTCATCCATGGTCAACATTGGCGATTGGATCACTGGCGAGCAAAAGTATTCAAACATTCTGTACTACGGTCACGGCGACGAGGCATTGGAGTACACGGAACGTCTTAAAAGTAAATTCCAGAACCAGCACGCGATTTCCGCGTTCGACATGGTGGAGTTGGAGACGTCGTACCGCATGGAATTCCAAAGCAATCGTCGTGAAGTTCAAGAGATGATGGTTGAGAATTTCCGTGTTCAATGTGTGTCTGGAGAAGCGGACATTTCAAATACTGGCAAGTGCATCGCACGTTGGTTGGCACATATGCGTCCTGAAATGTACGAAAAACACGGTAATTTCGAGTTCGAAGTAAAAGACCACTCGTTGTCCCCGTTTGCAAACACTCAGTTCTGGTTCTCCCAGGGATTGGATACGTTTATGTGCGTGGCATCGGCGCATCCAGAGTTGATAAAGTTACACTATGGACGATTCGATTCGTACCGACAGCATGGTGAGAATCAATTGCATTGGAATTGTATTTACACGGGTGAGAGTGCGACCTCCAAATCGTTTGTCTTCGAAATGATGAAGATATTGTCCATCGAGGGCACCGTAACAGAGGTAACGTACCAGACGACCCGGGCAGACGCAATCGACGGCGACCAGAACGATCACATCACTGTGTTTAATGAGGCACCCCCCGGACTGTTCCAAAGCGGCAAAAACAACCAGAACGAGGAGGCATTGGCAATGATGAAGGAGAAGTTGACCAGTAACCGATGTCGTACAAAAACCTTCGAACGTGACGAAGAAACCGGCGAACGTCGCAATCGAATCGCGGTGTCTAGTCAGATCGGCGTGTACATGGGCGCAACGAACGACAACCCCGCGTTGGCAGAGGAGGCGGTCCGTACCCGATTCCATTGGGGTGAGTTCGAACGAATCTTTCGCAAGGACAAGAACATTTCCGATTACCAGAACAAGGCATTTCACATGGAGGGCAAACCAGAACTGATGAAACAGTACGAAAAGTTCCTGTTCTACTGTAAGGATCAGCACATGAAGGTGTACTACATCTGGAAGTTTATCTTCTGTAAGATCATTCAAGACATCGATTTGGACGCGGCGGACATCGTGTTGAAGGGTATTTCTACTCATTTAAAGCGCAAGTACACTATTCAAACCCCACCCCGTACGGTGGAACGTTACCGTATCCTGTGTCGAATCATGACAATCACGAATGCACTGGATATCGTGTTCAACTACAAGGGCGGAAAGCACAACGGCAAACCGTTCGAGTTGGAGCAGTTACTGGACGTGGAACCGTTGTTGTACTGTACTGAGGAGATTGCGATCTGTGCATTTCATATGGTTGCGGTGGAGATCCCTCAGTTGTCACCCGCGAAGAGCAAAACAATTCGTGGAATTTGGACACTGTTCAAGCGTTCTCCAAAGTACAAGAAAGACCAGGATGGTATGGGTCAGAACGTAACGGACTATTCATACGCGCGATTCAGTGGACACAAGAAGCAGTTGTGTCAAAAGATTCAGCATGCGATTCCATACAGCGTGGGTAAACCTTCGTTGCACAATATCGAGTCTGTGTTACACAACTTGTGTCAACTACCATTCAAGGGTCGTTCGCACACCAACCTGGACGATTATATGGAAATGGTACCCGATTTCGTGAGTTGGGACTCCTACAGTGTCCCTACCGAAACCGAGGCATGGCAGGAGGTGGTAGCGGTGGTATCTAACCATGGATCTACTGATATTCACATGGACGTGTTCAAAGATGTCCGTATCGGTTTAAATGTGAATATAATCAAGGAAGCGGTACTTAGTATCACCCACAAAAAGACGTTACAGCGTCGTGTGGTTACCGGTGTACCTGAGCGTTGTGAGAAAACAGGTACAATTAACCAACCCCAGTTTATGGAAATCATAGATTTGAAATGTACCGATCGCGACCCACCTGTGATACGTAACGCGAACCAGGAAACGAATGGGGTGAAATCCCTGATGAATCTAAGGAACGAAGACTTGGGCGTACATCACAAGATGGTCATGAACATGGACACTGATACATGGGGATGGAGTCAGCGTTGCATCACTCGTTTGGGCATGGAGCAAGAGGAAGCAATCGAGTACCACACGAAATTCCTCGACCATACGTTAAGTAAAGGCACTCCGATGACGTTTCCAAAGGATCTATTGAAGCAGTCCACCCAAGAAACTGTGACAGTTCATGCGACGGACTCGATATCGTACGATTTAGACGAACTGGTCCATCGTGCGAAACGTAGACGTGTCACGGTCAACCTGAACCAGGTGAATATGAACAACAATTAATAGTAGTAATACTACAATTAATAACAACAATTGAATAATATATAAGTTTTCTTTTTTTTAAACAAGATGTCGCATAATCGTATTCCCATTCCAGCGTGGAAGCATATGCCTCACTTAGGATTCTTACATTACCATAGCAGTGTCACGTCGCGAGCCCTGGACACGACCAACATATTGTACTTGCCCCCATTGAACCCATACTTGGGATTCATCAACCACTCTGTAAGAGCTACACAGACGCAGCCAGCAACACGCGAAGCGAGCACACAGACAGACCGGGTACCGGAGTACGAATTAGGAAAACAGCTGATGGGTAAAATGAGATATAAGTAGTATAAAATTACAATGTAAATAAATAAATGTTTAAGCCTGTAATTGACCCTACAACGGTCTGTACATATGATTCCATAGCATTAGGAATAAAACTTCTGGAAGATGAATTTAAGGACCAGTTCAACATCAAAGAAAAATCATTCTTTCGATGCCGATTTGAACCCTATCGTCTGTCCGACAAATATAGCAGCGGAGATGACATAAAGTATTATTATGAGGATGACCTTCGCAATGGGTCCGTTGTCAAATACATGAATAACAAGCTCGAACGCTATGATATAGAAATAATAATTCGTCAAGAATTGGACTTTATACAAACGTATGACCCTCGACAAAGAAAAGACCAGCGTAAATATAGAATACATTTATTAAATAACGCAAGCGGCTGTCGTTTGATGAGACGGGAAATTAAAAAGATCGACGCCAAAGCGAAAGGTGGTGACGTGGGTTGTGTTGGGTTCATTTACCGATCGTTTGCAACTTTGTTTCACGTTATATTCGAACCTTCTATCGCGGCAATATGGATCGCGTTGTTTACGTACTATTACTCTTCCAAAGAATGGGAGAACACTTCGGAGGATTACGACAAGGAAATCACAGACAACATATACAATTTGTTACGGAGCCTTTTGATCTTTAAGTTAACATTTGATTTACAGAATGGATTTTCAAGAAATGTGGAGATGAAGCAGCTCTTCGAAGCGTTGACGGGCGACGTGAAGGCTATGGCTATGTATTTCGAAACGTTGACGTACGATCAGGAAAAGTATTACAAAGATAACAAAAAGGTAATACTAAAAGAGGCGGTAAAGAACCAATACAAACGCGTGGGTATCTTGTTGGGCGCAATACCGTCTACCGCCATGTATGTTTTGCGTGGTCAGACCGTATGGTGTTGTTTTAAAAGGAAACGACCCATTCGATTTAAAGAAGGTCACCGCGTACCATTTTCATTGGATAAAAAACCCAGATCCTGTTGCGTCAACAAATATTCAAACAAGCGATGTATTACACTTGATTGGGGCAAGTTCTTCCCATGTTTTGAACGAGTAGAGGTGGACGAAGACTATATAATTATTGGATTATTCACCGAAGTCAACGTGGACGAGATATCCGATAGGGATTGGTACGATGAAAATCAAAAAAAAATAAAGCAATTGTGGAAGAAGAGCACCGGTGTCCGGAAATCCGTTTACAACAAACTGAAATTTTTACGTCAATCAACGGACATGGATCTGTTCGAATGTGAAATGACCATGTTATTGGACGAGCTGACACGCTGTGCGGAGAATGGACTTGGATTTGGAAACGGACCTGTACAGAAAACGTTTCATGCAAAATGGCAGGACATTTATGGCTCATGGGGAAAAATGTCATCACTGAAAACATACAGAGAACCAGGCGTCTTAATACTCTTCAAGGTTGCCATATTCATGTTGTACGCTTGCTTTATGCCGTACAACTACAGGGGGAGTGCCTGGTACAGCCACTTCGTAATCACAGACATATGCATTGTAATATCGTTGTGGGTGGTGGCATTTTATATTCGTAACCCATTCAAAACTACGTTGGGGGCATCCGGCGTAGAGGACGTAGCTAAGGGAGCAGCTAAACAAATATCTAGGCTCATGTATAATAAAACGCATGAAAAGCTGGAGACAACGGAATATAAAGACGGTGGGTTCCTCAAAACCGTTCACGCTATAGAGTTTAAATTTGACGACACGTACAAGCACGTTGATTCAAATCAAATATACCCGGTCGAATCCATTATCCAAAGGATTTACAAAGCAGAAGCAGAGCGCAAAAGAAAAGAGGTCATCGACGAAGCGATTCAAACCGGTGAAGTCGAGCTTACCCTTGAATTTATTCAAAAACTGAAGGATATAGGAATAGACAAATCGATAACTAACGGGTTGTACAAGAAGTATATTGATCGTAACCCTGGAACAAAGGCACGTGTTTCATTTCGAGACGAGTTAGGGATGAAATGTGCCGGTATTACCGTGTATTTTCACATGACTGGAGATAAATTCGATGCACAATTGTATGGCTTTGATAACGGTAAATTTAAAATCAAAAAGGAACCATTAAGTGGGGGTTGGTCGTTCACAAACTTGGACGAGAAGGATTTCATGTGTGCGACGTATGAAAATTTCAAACGAATAGAAGAATACATGCGTGATACACCTCAATCCGAAGTATGGAAGGTCATTGAAATGTTTCTGAAGGAGATGAATAGCTTAGGGAAGAAGCCAACGTATCAGAGATGGACAGTTGCGGCAAGTAACCGGAACAAGGCAGCAGAGAAGAGAAATGAATTGTATAACGAAACCATTCACGTGGATACCCTTATATTCTAATATAAATACCTTTACTATATCTAAAAATGATACCACTCTATCTGTGTTACTTTACATTTGGGTTCTGCCTGTCCTTCGGCGGGATAGCCGTGAATTTTGTGATGATGGACAAACTTGCCTTTACCCCGGTCGAGATGACGATGGCGTACGGTGTCATTGCGTTCCCATGGTGCGTCAAACCGGTATTTGGCTACCTATCGGACAACGTTATGGTATTTGACTGGGGCAAACGACGTGCGTACATCTCCTTATGCGGTTTGGTCCTTGCTTACCTTTACGTAGCTACGCCCAACCTAATCGCGTCCAAAACAAGCCTCGTGACATGCATGACCACCATATCGTTCTTCCTGTGCTTCGCCGACGTGTGTGCCGACTGTATCACCGTGGATTTAGTAAAAGATGAAGAGGTGAAGGGAAAAACTCAGGGAAATTGTTGGACATTTCGAGCGATTGGTAGCGTTTGTGGAGCTATGTTTGGCGGCACAATGTACGAACAGTATGGTTCTAAGGCAGTGTTCCAAATCATGTCTGTACCATGCTTTCTGATGTGTTTCAGCGTGTGGTGGTTACCGAAGAATACAACCCAAGCAAAGACTGCTAAACAGTTGTGCAACAATGTGTATGAAAAACGCGCACTAGCCATTGCTATATTCCTCATGAACATTGCACCGGACTATGGGACATTCATTACCTATTTCCTTCGAAGGGAGCTACAGTACACGCCTGAAGATTTTCAATGGATTTCCATGGCAGCAGCATGGTCGTTTTTATTAGGAACGTACACCTACAAAACCTGCCTGCTTAAAGTCAATCCCATACGGGTAATGTACATGGGTGTGATAGGGTCACTCGCATGTAGACTACTACAGCTGTTCATTACCACTGGTGTCAGTACGAGCATGGCATTGATAGTAATGGACACCGTAGCAGAGTCATTGTTTGGAATGTTTACTATTATGCCATTGATCGTAGTAATAGCTCACAACGCTAAATCAGAGGGGACGTTCTACGCTTTGCTGATGTCCCTGTCTAACTTTGGAGCGGTGGTAGCAGACGAGCTAGGTGGTTTAGTTGGAGGATGGTTCGGTGTAAGTAAATCAAACTTTGATAATCTTAGTTTCTTTGTATTTATTTGTATTGCATCTCGTTTTGTGATTCAAATGATGATACTCAGTAATAAGTCTTACGCCTCTTACTTTCCTGAGGGGAATCTACCACAAACGGATCGTACGCCGGACTCATCGGGGAACCCGGATCGTACGCCGGACTCATCGGGGAATTCGGGTCGTACGCGGGACTCGTCGGGGAATACGCCTTCGGGGAATTCGGGTCGTACGCGGGACTTGTCGGGGAATACGCGGGACTTGCCGGTGAATACGCCGGACTCATTGGGGAATCGTGTGGTGCGACTATTGGGTTTACGGGAGGTGCCTGCATACCTGGAATTAACAACTGTTTCGCGTTCCCCAACGCCGCCTGAACCGGTGGATGAAATCCGTGCATTGGAGGAGGACCTGTCTGAAACATTGGAGGACCCTGAGGATACATGGATGTTTGAAAACCCAACTGACCTGGAACTCCCATACCAGGTTGAAACCCCAACTGACCTGGAACTCCCATACCAGGTGGAAGAAGAAGAGGTGGTTTCTCCCAAGGTTGACGCTCATCTGCCCACGGATCATGAACATCCCCATAAATGTCCGCCTCATCGTCTTCTTCGGTTGCCCATGGAAGGTCGGTCTCCCACTTGTTCTCCGGAAAGGGAATTGCGTTCTCACGCTCAATCACCTCATCCAGAATTACCTGGATTCGATTCGTCCCAGATTTAGGAGGAGTTCCCATGATAATACACTCTGAAATGCCGTTAAGGTGATCGACTTCTTTCGCACACGCTGCCTGATTGAAGACTTCAACGACTTCTTCAAAGGTTGCCCGCTTGAGGGGTGATTTATCGACTTTACGAATACCATGACGAGTAAGTGGTGTCAATGTCCCGATCCAAGTCATCCAATCCACCGCAAGAGTTATATGCCGTACATTAACATAAATCCCATAATACGCTAGTATCTGTCGAATCTCTCTAATAACCGTGTTTCTCGCCGCCTCAATCCCGTAGGTCTTTGCAACCATATGAATGTCGTTGGTGTTGATCGTGTTCATTGCGATAGACAATGGATCCAACTCCTTCAGTTTATCTATGTCGTACAATGACGTTTCGATGTGGTACTTGTTTTTCCCAGGTGGTTTGACCTTTATGGTCTGTTCCGCACCCTTAATGCCGCGCACAGAGGACAGTTTAATGACCTGCTCGTAGTACAGGTCAATGCTGTGTTCGTCCAACATCTGTATATGAAAGATGGATTTCGGACCGTCCGTGTATGCGCATGTGACTTTATCCAAATCCAACGCCTTCTTTATAAGTGCGACATCATACCACTCTTTAAAATGCAAAACCAGTGTTTTCTTACCCTTTTCCAAAGGTTTTAGGTCTAGATCGGGGAACAGATAATACAATGCCATGCTCTTGACATCTGGTGCGTCCGTTACGAACGATGCTTCGACCAAATCTCCAATGCGGATATGTTTCAATGTCTTGAGAAGATCGTCGGGGGTTTCCGTCTGTATGATGGTCAAGGGGGTCTTTAGACGCTCTCCTTTGGTACAATTGATCAACTCTTCCAGTCTTGGAATACCAAGAGTAACGTTCATGCTACTTACGCCCGCGAAATGGAACGTGTTGAGAGTCATTTGCGTCGCGGGTTCACCTATACTTTGTGCCGCTATTGCTCCAACAGACTCTCCTGGAATTGCCTGTACACGTTGGTATTCTTCCCGTATCTTATGTGCAATGTGCTCCAACTCATCCACGGTAAAGTCATTCTTCGCCTTTAAATGACTACGGATATTGATTCGTATCATCTCGTTGTCAATATCATCTATCAGAGAGTCGATAATCTTCTGTGACTGCTCTTCGGTGACTTTTGCACTAGGGAACGCGAACAAGGTTTTGGTATTGTGAATAATGCGTCGTATTGGTATAGGTAACTGGAACCATGCGGTATCCTTCGTTCCGTTGTCACGCCACTTGTTTAATTCATGCAAGTAATCACAGTCTTTCCCAGGAAGATCCCACGCGGGTAGATATTGATTTTCAATGCGCATTGGGTCAAACCCATCGTCCCCGTACTGAAATTGAACGATAGAACCGTCCGCGTTCCGTGCGCTGCCATCGTAAGATATGGTTATGTTCTCCAACGCCTTCATGAACCGACGCTGTAAGTAACCAGTGGTACTGGTCTTAATCGCGGTATCAATCAGACCTTCGCGCCCACTAATTGCGTGGAACCAAACCTCATGTGGATCTAGTCCTTCAACGTAGGAGTGCTGGATGAAACCTCGTTCTTTGGGTCCGCATGACCCATGTTCAAAGTGGGGTAGGGTACGGTTGGTCCACGTGTTTGGGATGCGTGCACCACACAGGTTCTGCTGTCCAACGACTGCCATGATTTGACTGATGTTGATATTGGAACCTTTGCTACCGCTGTGAACCATTGTATACAGACGGTTTGAGTCGTTTAATGGTTTCTGAACCATGGTCCCCATCGTGTCACGACAGATATTCAAACGCTGGTTTATCTCTTGTTCAGACTTTCCTTCCACATCGATAAATGCCTGGTCAATTTCTTCTCGGACGCTTACATCAGACAACATGTCCCCAATGCCTACGGAGAACCCGCGCATCATTAGAAACGCGTGAACGACGCGCTGGAGACGGTTGATGAAGAGAATGGTCTCGTCTGGACCACAGTCATTGTACATGACATGGATCAGAGATCCGTCCGATCGTCCCAACGCCTTTTTGCTCATTCTTCCACTCAGGAACTCACCCTTTTCGATGACTATGTTTCCTTTGGACCAATTGACCATAGGTAGAGTGTACGAGATCAGGTCTTTACCAGTGTAAACGTCTTGTTCGTTGAATACACCGTCCCATCCTGGTATTTTTAACACACAGTACATCATCTCCGCTCTGGTCAATGTCACATTGTCGTCGGAGAGTAGGTACGCACCACACAACGAGTCCTGTATGACTCCCATGACTGGACGATTGCTCTGTGGTGAAACGAGTTGGTACTTCACCGCCATGATGTTCCTTGCCTCTGCCTGAGACTCTACGGTCTGTAGAACGTGTATGTTCATCTCGTCGCCGTCAACTGTATATAAAATATATATAAAATATATATGAAAAGGGTTAGTTTTTATATAAAAATGGTAAGAGAAAGAAGCTTACTTACAGTCCGCATTGTACGGTGTTGTACACGACAAATTCATGCGAAACGTACTATACGGTAAGACACGAACTTCATGCGCCATAATCGACATCTTATGCAATGAAGGTTGTCTATTAAACAATACGATGTCTCCGTCCTTCAATGATCGTTCGATAGTCCAACCAACGTCGAGGGATATTGTGTTGCGATTTACAAAGGATAGATCCACCCTTGATCCATTGGGTCTCATTACAAACTTAACAGGAGAGTCCTTTTCCGTTAGAAGTTCCTGAAGTAACGCTCGGTTGTACCCTGTAACCTTTACGGGAACGGTCAGTTTTTTTGCCACGCTGATTGGGATACCTATCTCGTGCATTCCAAGATTGTCGTCCCCGGTAATGACGGTGCGTCCTGTAAAGTCACAACGCTTACCCATCAGTGTACCTCGCATTCTTCCTTCTTTGGTTTTCAACCGTGCTGTAAGAGAGGTGTATTCACGTTTGGAAGAACCCGCTTTTGAGTTGCCAAGTTTCTCATGGTTGATGTAACCGGTGACGGAGTTTTGTAGACCTTCGCGGTAGTTGGAAAGTACATGGGGAGGTCTTTCGTCTTTGATGCCACGCTCCAATTTATCGCCCGCTCGCATGATCTGTATCAACCGGTACGTTAGGTCGTCCTCGCCCCTTACAGTCGAACCTTGCATGATAGTCGGACGAACAGAGGGAGGGGGAACCGGTAGAACGGTCAGGATCATGTCGTAAGGGTGCGCAAGACCGGTCTTTGTCAGAATGGTCTCATCCATTCTTTTTAGATGGTTTTGAACTTCTTCGATTGGATATTCCTGTTTGCTTTTGTCAACAACATGCCTCTCCCTGTTCCATGTATATTTTGGTTGCTTCTTCTCACACGAAGGACACTTGCTGTAAACATGCTTGCTGTAGAAGGATAGGACTCGATTCCGGTGAACCCTTGTGTCAAAGTTTTTGATGAGATTCGCCCCACACTCGTTGCATATGCATCGTAACCAATGGACTATGTTGGTAACCCATGAAATGTGATAGACCGGTTTACTTAATTCGATATGACCGAAGTGCCCATCACAGTTGCGCTTGTTCTCCCCGCATGTCACGCACTTGCCTCTGGTGGGACCCATACGTGGATCCCGTAGTCCATTTTCTACCGGGACGCCACTTTCAAAACTTCTTTTTTCGGTTACGTGAACAACAGACTCTTTGCGTATATCTTCCGCGGTCCAGATGCTGAATTCAATAGAATCAATCATGTTTGACATGGTTTAAGTTTAATTAAATAGTTAATAATTAATTAATATTATTTTAACGACTGAAAATTCTCCGAGTTGACATGACCTCATCTTGATGCGAAAGGACCCCCATATCGTAAAGGACCTTTTCGTGCTCTACCAGGTCATCTGGGTACATGTACAAGTGCATATCAGTATATAACTTGATAGGGTTATATTCTATCATTATATCATCAGGTTCTGTTAACTCTCCGTGGTCACTAGGGTCGTAGTATTTATACATATTATAAGTGTGATGCTCTTCTGTTATGTCAATGTATATATCTATGTAACCCTTCTCGTAACCCGAATATATATATTCCTGGTCCGCCTCGCTCAATTTGAAATAATAATCTTCGAAGAAAACCGGATCTTCTGGATAATTATTGTGAACCCAATGAAAGAACCAGTGGGTAAAGGTTTTGTATTGTGGTTGGTTTTCCATTTTCGCGCGTGCACATATATATATCCTACATCCGTGATTTTAATGAATTATTTTTTCAAGCTGTAAACGCGTAGGAGTAGTACCCTAGACCCCAAGGACCCCAAGGACCCCAAGGACCCCAAGGACCCTAAGGATAAGGACCTTCTTCCTATGGACATTCAGAATTGTAAAAGCGAATAAAAATAGAATATAAATTACTTCACTCGATTATTAAAACAACCCATCGGGTATGAGCGCTGTATTCTTTCAACATAAAAGAAGACGTAAGATCCCAACCGCGGTCTTTTCTTTAAAGAATGAAGATACACTTGTTATTAAAATAAAACGTTCCAACGTAGAGTTGAAGCGACTGGTGACGGACCGCAATACATATGAGATTAGCATGGACGATGTGAACAGCGCGGTTGATGAGTGTATGGACAAAGGATTCTTTATCGAGTGCGTTCCTGAAACGGTAGAGAAAGCACTATCGTTGAAGACTAATCACGCGTTTGATGACTCGTTTAAAAAGACCGAATTGTACCAAAAGATGTTTCAATACCAACGAGACGGAATTGAGCATGTTATAAGGCAGTTCAATGGCAGAGCACTCATCGCGGACGATATGGGTTTGGGCAAAACATTGCAAGCAATAGCATTAACGCACTATTACAAAACGACAAAGGTTCTCGTCATTTGTCCCGCATACCTACGTTTCAACTGGAAATGTGAGTTCGAAAAGTGGTTGGGAGTCAAAGAAGTCTGTCTATTGAAAAAAGGTACCGATGAACTCGAGGGTTACCCGGTGATTACCTCGTACGAGTTAGCAGTAAAGAAGCGCGACGAGTTATTGAAATACGGGTTTGATTTCATTATATGTGATGAGTCGCACTATTTGAAGAATACGAAAACCAAACGTACTAGAGGATTGAGACCTCTTGTACAGAAGATAAAGTACGCGACTCTGTTGACTGGTACACCAGCACTCAACCGTCCGTGCGAGTTGTACTCGCAGGTAAACATGATAAACAAAGAATTCTTTCCTAAGTATAAGCACTTTGCGGAACGTTATTGCGATAGGAAGATGTCACATCTCGGATTTTGGGACGACACAGGCAGTTCTAACCCACACGAGGTACATTGGTTGGCGAAAAAGACATGCATGATTCGACGTTTGAAACGCGATGTCTTAAAAGACTTACCACAGAAGCATCGTTCTCAGTTGCACATCAACCTGGAGAGATCTGACGTGTACGAGATGGAACCTTTGTTTGTAGAATGGAAGGAGTTAAACCGTGAGATTCCAAAGATGGCACCGTGTTCCGAAGAGGTCAAGCGCGCGGACTTTAGAAGAAAGGTTGTCATCAACGAACTATACTCGTTGACAGCGGAATGCAAAGCACGTGCAATTGAACTCTTGATAAAAGATACGATGTTGAATGGAAAGCAATTCCTCGTCTTTTGTTACCATAAGGGTTTGATGGACGCGATCGAGGAAGTATGTGAAGGTAAAAGCATGCGAATCGATGGCGACACACCTACAGAGAAACGGCACGAGTATGTGAAGGGGTTTCAAGCGGGTGAATATCAGGTAGCGGTCTTAAGTATGTTAGCAGCAGGCACTGGGATCACGTTAACATCCGCATCTCATGTAATATTCGCGGAACTCTACTGGACACCCGGGGTACTCCTACAAAGTGAGGATCGTGTGCATCGTATCGGACAGAAAAATCCATGTCACATACAATACGTCATTGCAAAGGACACCCTTGATCCGTATTTGTATAAAAGCATCCAATGGAAATTGGATACGATTGATGACTGTTTGGACCAACGTGATGATCGCAATTTCAAGGGGAAAGACAGTATCTATAATATGATGTAATCTATATTTTTAACTTATAACTTGGGAGAAGTAGTTCCGGCTTCGTGCAAATGGTGGTGATTAATCCAGATGATTCGATGAGCTTCTCCCAGACACCGGCAAGTTTGCAAACTGCCTCGTGTCGAATGTTCATTATCCGACTCCAAATCAAATTTACGTAGCTTATCTCTTTCCCTTTATCCTTTACAGCATCGGCTATGACTGCTACCGATGTCACCGTAGCTGCCGAGCTCCCAACTACTAGTCCAATCTTCTCCAATATCCACCACACCGCATCGGCGAAATAGTTTTTTAATTGCGTCTTTACGTCTAGTTCAGCGACTTGTAGTGATTTACAGCTATCGTTAAGCTTCGTGGAGAGGGATTTTATTTGTATTATATCTCCAATAATGCTCTCCGATTTGGACGATAGCTCTCCACAAAGGGCGTTTATCGCATTGGTGATTGCGACAAGTTTAGAGTCTAAGTCCGCGGCACCCTCCATAAACACAGTATGAATCTTTAAACACAGAGGTAGGATCATCAACGCCATAGTCGCTTCTCCAGCCAGTTTGTACGCTACCTTAGCACTCATAGTTTCGCCAACATCGTCGCATGTTAACCTGGGTAGGAAAGACATTTATGTACATGTCTGCTTAATATATAATAGAAAGGAATTGATTTCATACTATATAAGTGCCGATTTATTAAAATAAACATGACAGAAAAGGCTGAATTTATTTCAATTACACTTAAATCAATGATAGAACTCATTCCAGAAGGCGTCGATAGCACGCCGTTACAAAAAATGTACCGCGATGTATTTAGTAAGCCAAAAGAAGAACTCGATAAGTTCAACATTGGCATCTCTTACGTTTGTATGGTGTCCTTTCCAAATGAAAAAGCAATGTGCGAACTGTATTTTAAACGTTACAAAGAGTACAGGCGTAGGTTTATTTATGAGTAATTTATAAAGGATAATAATCATGTGTACTTATTTTATTCTTCACTTGTTCTTTACGTGATACATACTCATCTCCCAATTTAATGTACCAGTGGTCTCTCCACTCCATGTCATAGATATCTTTGTTGGACTGTTCGAAGTTGTCCTTTGCCCATAGTGGTTGAAGATTGGTGTAGTGACACGCTTTGCGCTGTTCCTTCGGGTCCAATGCATTAAATAAGTCGAATGGTTTCATGTGATCGATGTGCCATAAATCTCGGTTTTCCCATGTCATGCCTGGTAGGAATTGAGACTCCAACCATTCATTGCATTCTTTCTCTGTACACGCGACCAACTCTGCGGTAGGTGCGGACTTGTTACCCTTTAACCATTGCTTTATACGTGCTCTAAGTCTACATCGCATCGCATACTGTGGATCTTCCTTGTGTCGCTTCCTTTTATGTGCATTTCTTTTTTCGCGGTATTCCGGGGTCCGATTTCTCTTCTTTTTACATTCTTTGCAATAGTTCTTTCTTTTATCGAACTCTTTTCCGGGTAGTAGTTCACCACAACCCCACGCGACAGTGCATATCTTTGGACGATCCCGCTTGTCATTTTCACGCCATTGTTTCATGCGCTCTGCTTCGCATTCTTTGCACGCGCTCCTTCCTTTATTAAACTTTATACCAGGTAATAGTTTACCGCATGTTCCTGTGCAAATCTTGTCCTTGTCCTGCTTGTCCGCGTCACGTTTTCGTTTTCTTTTCTTATTGTAACATACATTGCAATAGTTTGTTGTTCCATAAAACGCATCCAATGGTAGTTCTTTTTTGCAATCGCCTGTACAACGTTTCATTTGTGTAATAAGAGCTCTTCTTAAATAGTATTAAATAAAATTATTATTTTTTGGTTAAACATATACTTTAGTAAAATAATATTCTTTTATTAGTAGGACCCTAAAAGGTCCACAAATTAAGTTTAAGGTCCTCGTAGGTTTGGGAGAGAGTCTCTGTCCTCTCTCGTTTCAGTATTATGGAAATAACATGAACCTGTAGACCATGGTACCGCTATCCACGGTCTTGGAACTTTTCCCTTAAAGTTCGAACAAGTAACTTCGCAATCCGTCGCGCTGGTACACTTGTAACCCGCTGAGACGGTAGTGATGGTGATTATGAGTATGATGAACTGGATAAATTTCATTTTTATTAATACAAACTGGTACTTATATACTCCAATTTAAAATATTAATTTTTTGAGGTCGCTGTTTTTGTACTTTAGCTTAACTGCTAACATGTGCTTGCATCTAGACTGCGTTCGTCTATAATAACAACACGTACATCCTTGTAAATCTATCCCGGGACTATAGAAGGTGTCATATACACTTCCCTTTGTCTTTACCTTGTACGTTTTCCTTTTTATATTATATTTTTGAGAACGCACTACAATGAAGTTTCGTTTTTTCATCTCCTCTGGTGTCAGCTGGTATAGATTTTCTACGTACCTATATTTATCCGTGAAATGTACCGGGAACAGACCTGACATGGTATAGGATTTCACCGGTGGAAGCTTACCTAAAGTGATATTTTCTGCCAACCGTCGAGCTCTTTCCTTTATATTTTTTCCATACCGTCGGATGTAGTTCATTGATTACAATATTATTATTTAATATAGGTATAAAAGTCAGTCTGTGTATAACAAATGTTTAATGTCTTCATTTTCATACTCGGCGGATTGTTACTAACGTATTCGATGCTAGCACCGTTGCCTTATGGGAGGTTTAGCGACAAACTAAGTATTCTCCCTATCCCCGCTACCTTAGCACGTGTCCTTCGGAACGTACCCGCTCTAGTAGCTTTGCTAGTATATTACTTCAATCATCGTAAGCTCAGTGGCTCCGGAGGCATGCTATTAATATTTCTAGCGGTGTATTTCACGTGGAGGACAATATCACCGTTGCTTTTGAATTCGTTGCATCGAGACACGAAATCAGTTTCTTTTTTATTCGTTTTATTCTTTGCAACTTACAATACATTTGTTGGCTTACAATTGGGATACGCGTGTAGTCAATTAACGGAAATGAATACTTATGACATTCCACTCATCGTGTTGGCAAGTATCTTTTTCGGGTTGCACGTGTTCTATGACATTGATTTAAACCGCATGCGGCGCACGCGTCCGGATGGGTATATTCCGGAGAGCGAGCTCGAAGCAAAATATAAGATGCTTTTCATGTGGGGAATCTCGAGTCCCAATTACTTCTTTGAGGTTTTGCAATGGATCGCATTGACCGTTATCAGTATAGACATCGTAGTCTATCTTTTCATTACAATCGCCTTACTTTGGTTAAGAGCGTGTCACATAAGTCTATGGTATTCTGCTAATTTTTAGTATATGTTATTTATGTATGTTACTATGATCATTCTAAGGAATCATGTTTGCCCTGACATTTATAATATTAAAGATATTATTCTGGGGTGGTATACCGTTTATTGGGAAGAATACGAAGTTGTTCCTACCAAATTCGAGATAGACATGATGATACGATACAACTTCAAGCGGTACGACGTATGGGACGAATTGACCTTGCCGTTGACTTTCCACTCAGAGTCTCAGTTGATGCAAGCCATTTCCTCCGACTCACTCGATCAGTATTGGCTAAACATTAAACCTGAAGGTTGCTTCACTGTCGAAGGCGCAATTACCAGCTCAGATGCACGATGTGCGATTTGTTTAGAAAGCTCTGGTCCTAAAATACAGCTAGAGAACTGTAATTGTCTGTTTCATCGAAAATGTATAGAGACTTCAGTACAATACAAAAAGAGTTGCCCAACATGTCAAAGCACTATAAATATGTATTCTATATCCATAAATGCAAAGAAAGAGAAAACGCAAAGAGTCAACATTGTCTGATATAATCCGATACACCCGGAAAAAGCCACGTTATACGAACCTGAGCAAGCATTTAGAACAACTGGATGGCTTAATCGGAATGCAAGAGCTAAAGAAGTCGATAGTCGCTCAGATTCAGTTCATTATTACGACCGGCGGAAAATTAGATGGACATTTCTTGAATACTGTGTTACAGGGACCACCTGGAACTGGCAAAACCACGGTTGCTGAGATTCTTTATAATATATGGATTTCACTCGACCTCTTTGACGATGATATACCGTTTACGATATTGCATCGGAGCGATTTTGTCGGATCCTATATGGGACACACATCCAATAAAACCAGGAAAACATTAAATAAACACGCTGGCGGTGTTATCTTTATAGACGAAGCCTACAGTCTCATGAACGGTGAAAAAGACGAATACGGAAAAGAAGCTCTGGATCAACTGAATGCGTTCATGTCCGAAGAGAAGTCGAATACCATCATTATAATAGCGGGGTATGAAAAAGATCTAAAAGAGCATTTCTTTAATATCAATGCTGGTTTAAAAAGACGATTCGGTTGGTTTTTCACGGTCCAGCCGTACGATGCGAAGCAGCTATTTCTCATTTTCAAACGCCAACTAACAATATCTGGTTGGCATGTACAGAAGAAATGCGAGGAATTGTTTCAAAAGCACTTTAAAAAGTTCACCAACGCAGGTGGGGACACGGAGAACATTGGGTTCCAAGCAAAGCTACAGTATTCCAAGCAAAATTGGATGAAGAGAAAGCAGACGAAGATGCTAACGTACGACCATGTAAAAAAAGGGATGGAAGCTTACTTTGCGAATGTAGAAGTAGTAATTGATAATCACATGTACATTTAATAAACTGTTATATTATTATTCAACCGAATGCGCTCCATTTGCACTCTCTGCATATTAAGTAACATCTCTAACTCTTGAACTCTTGTCTGTAACTGTTCAATCCTATTTCCCGCAGAAAAACATGCCTGCCTCATCAACAGACTCTCGCGTTCATGTACCTCCTTCTCTTTTCTCAATCTCTGTACTTCGTCTTCCGTGGTCTTTGTTCTCTTGCGCTGTTGGTCTATTTCAACACGTTTGCGCTTTCCCGCAACGTTTTGCGATTCTCTTACGCGTTTCATAGGTATTTCAGGTTCGTAATCCCTAGATCGTTTCATTTTATATAGTTTATATGTTTATATTTATACGGACGGTAGCCATTTTTCGATTATGGAATTGCTAATACTGAAGCTGTTTCCTGATATTATACCACAAGTCTCCGTAATGTACTTGAACACAAAAGAACGAAGGTCCACATGGTGGTGAAGTAAGGACCTTGAGTACCCGGATACTATCCCGGCTACGAGCTGCTCTAAACTACAGATTCCACAGTCAAACAATGCACGTTCGCATGCTGGACCTAGCCATTTCACTACTTGTAAGCTGGTACAATACGATGGGTAGATAGGTCCATTCATTTTATAAATATTTGTTCTTGTTAGAATCTCGCGTAGTGCTCTCGCGTCCGGCAGCGCACTGTGGTTATCTTCTATAGCTTTGCCGGTTAATCCATAGTATAGATCGTGTAGTGTATAGGACATTTGTTTTGGAATTGCTTTTCTACAGTACAGTAATGAGTCGAAAAACCACCAGTGGTACGGCAAGGGGATTTTTCTACGTTTGCTTTCCACCTCAAACATAATTTTATCGCTTTTAAAATTATTGTGTGCTATGAGTATCGTCGTAGTGTCAGTGTAGTTGTGTACCCATTTGCTAAAGCGTCTCCAGCCTTCGTAGTAGTTCACAGCGTTTCTTGATTGTAACAGAGCGTCGGTCACATTCACAAAATCAGTTGACATTGGCGGCGGCAGTGGGCGAAATCCCGGGTCGATGGTGACGGTAAACTCATTGCCCGACATGAGATGCACCGCTCCGATTTCCCATATGTAGCAGCTCTCTAGTTCATTTGGTACGCCTATATATTCTAAATCGAAGATAAACGTATTGTTTAAATGTCGTTGGAACTCAGCCTCGTTCAGTATCGTTCCCATAGTAACATATGTACATCTGGCTTATATACTTTATTATTCGATTGTTTTCTTACGAGCAGCGTCTATCCAGTTTTGAAGAGGGGGCACAGTGAACGTTTGGTCTATGTATATACCCATAACAATTCCTATAAAGAACCAGAACATTTTTTATTAATAATATTTAATATATATATAGTTATTTTTTAATAGCCTCAGCTTCGCTTCAAGGTCCATAAGGGTACTTATATTTAATAAATTAATAATTTAAGGTTCGGCATGGACCGTGGACCACCGAGGTCCTTAAGCACCCAGTTTACTTCGGGTTTCCTTCGGATTAAAAAAAATCCTTTAAACGCAAAGTGTATTATAAATATAATATATCCCGTAAACATGATGGAACGCTCTCCTTCGCCCGCCACTGTTGCATCACACTTGCGCGCGATAATCAAGAGTAAAAGCGTTGCGCATCAATGCAATGCAAAAATTTGCAATATTGAAAATTTGACCGTAGAGGTGCACGCGGACGGTACCAGACAGGGCATACGTTGCAAGTACATCAAACCGGAACCATGGATGTCAGAGAAGACTGTTACAAAGCGAATATACGGTATCTACCTGTGCAAAAACACGGGTAAAATTCACCACTGTCATGCGCAATGCGACGGTGGACGGATAACAAACCACGACAACTGTCAGGTGTGTGTGGTCAGCGGGGTCCAGTATGAATCGGAGACGGTGCACTCCTGGCAAATATCCTCACGTTGTGTCCCTACTGTCATTCAGGACAAGCGAGACCCTTTGATGTTCAGTCGTTCTGAAGATGGACGATTAAGAAATTCTGGCGTTCACAACATAAAGATAACACAGTGCGTCAACATTACGAAAGACATTTTGCAAAAGTTGTTGTTTTCTACCAAGCGAATCAAGTACGAGAGGCACAAGGTCAATGATATGAAACGGGAGGCAGAGAAGCACGTGAATAAGTATAAACGACACTGTGAGCGCACGAACAAACCCAAGTGTTACATGCATGTCATGACTATCTACGTCACTCAAATGAAAAAGAAACCATTGTTTACTCACCTCATACGGAAGACGAAGGAAGAGCAGACCGAGATAATCGGTAAATACACGAGGTTGGTAATCGGTTATTGGAAGATGTTTATTACACAGACAGTGGCAAAGAACACGTCCTTCTCGTTTCGTTTGTTTGTCCCCGCATGTCTTTACATTATGCGCATCGGTTTGGCAATGTCAGGCGTTCAAATCATCGATAAAAGTCGGTATCTAGAGTCGGCGTTACCGGATGCGAATGGGTTGCACCTGTACGAAATCAACAAACCGTCGTTGACGCATGGTCAGAAGCAAATTTTGAAGGCGATCCGTGAGACGGTAGAGAAGAACATTTGCAACGCACAGGTCTTAAAAGATTGTTGTGTGTCGGAGATTGAGAAACTAAGTATATAATATCAATGTAAATATATAAAATGTTAGGCAGAGGATTGCCTAATCTAGGAAACACCTGTTATATAAACAGTATTGTACAATGTCTTCGTTTTAGCAAAGATTTGGTCTATCCCCTCAAAACGCACGAAGAATCACATCCTTTAATTGGTCCTCTAATAGATCTGTTCTACACCGATGCCCCAATGCAAACGCTTTACAGCTTTATAAAGGAGATTAACAAAAGCAAGGAGTTTCAGGTCATGCGCCAGTGTGACGCTCACGAATTCTTTCTCTATTTGATAGACTCCTTGTACGAAGTGGTAAAGACCGACAACGTGTTCAAAGGAACCTTCTCCTCCACCGTCACTTGCGGGTGTGGCAACCAGTCCAATACAAAGTACCCATTCATTTCAGTGTCTGTTGAGATGAACAACGAGACGCTTCCCGTCCAAACCCTGCTGGAACGCTTCTCGTCCGTCGAAACATTGGATACTCCTATCGACTGTGACCGATGCAAGACGAAAACAAAATCGAACAAACAAATCGATATCTCCCCGAACAAGATTCTAGTCGTGCACCTCAAACGATTCGCGGGAAACCGGAAAAACACCACGCCCGTCATTTTGGACCCAAAGATAAAGGTAGACGGAAAAACTTACCTGCTTTACGCCACGTGCAATCATTCTGGTAACCAATTTGGCGGACATTATACGGCTTCGTGCATGAAGCGAGACGGGACATGGGTCATTTGTAACGATAGAAACGTGAACACCTTGTCTTCAATACCGAAACAGTCCGACCGTCCGTATGTATTATTTTATTGTAAAGTATAAGTATATAAGACTTTATTTCTTTATTAAATGTCTGTCTTGTTAACCCCCAACCCCGACCGCTTCGTACTGTACCCTATCAAGTACCCATCCGTATTTGCCTTTTACAAGAAGCACATCGCGTCGTTCTGGACCGTGGACGAGATTGACATGTCTCAGGACAGCGTAGACTGGCAAAAATTAAATCCAGAAGAACGTGATTTTATTCTCTGTATCTTGGGGTTCTTCGCAGCCTCGGACGGCATTGTGGTGGAGAACCTTGTCACGAATTTTTGTTCGGAGGTTCAATTGCCAGAGGCAAGAGCGATGTATTCATTTCAAGCGGCTATGGAAAATGTGCATAGTGAAACATATAGCCTCATGATCGACACGCTCGCAACCGATGAACAGAAGAAAACGTTGTTCCATCACATCGATAATCACGAGGGGACCAAAGCCAAAGCAGAGTGGGCGATGCAATATATGAGAGCGGAACCAGGAGTGAAAAACTTCTCCAAACGCCTGATAGCATTTGCGTGCGTAGAAGGCATCATGTTCTCATCCTCCTTCTGTGCACTCTTCTGGCTTAAGACGAGAGGGCTATGTCCCGGACTAACATTCTCCAACGAGCTGATCAGTAGAGACGAAGCGTTGCACCGTGACTTTGCCATCGAACTCTACCAGTTGTGCCCAACGTTGGACCGTGACGAGATACTGCCGATCGTACAGAGTGCCGTCGCGGCGGAGTGTACGTTTGTGGACCATTCATTGCCTAGTGGGTTAAAAGGTATGAACGATGACATGATGAAAACGTACGTAAAGTATGTGGCAGACCATCTCATGAAAAGTCTGGGCTACAAAAAGATCTACAACGTGTCGAATCCTTTCCCTTTCATGGACATGATATCCTTGGAAGGGAAGACCAATTTTTTTGAACGAAGGGTTGCTGAATACTCCAGACCGACCACCGCATCCTTCGGATTGGACGACGCATTTTAAGTCAAAAACCCAACGCGTTATGTTTTAAACTATATAAGGTTAACTTTTTTTTAATACCAAAGTTTATACGAATCAACAATTTATATATCACATTGCCTATAAGTGACCCAAAATCAACTATACCACGTTTGTATACTGAAGGGTCATTGTAGTCCTCGTTGTGTCCATTGTAAACGCTCTAATGGTGCGACATGCTACCACCCTGTGTCTATGTTTATAGGCTAATTTTTTGTAGTCCCTGCTGACACCATGCTATTTTCCCCTGCTGTGAACGGAACAAACATAATACATACAATACTATTACAGGCGTATGTCTATGTTAATCTGACATAAACGTATACTGTGTCAGCCTAGCTTTTAGCAAGTAAATAGTATTGTCATGATGTGTGGTGTAAAAAGGCTCGTAGTGGTGATGTCTAGTATGGGTTGGATACATGTCACAGCGTTCCCGCTAATCGAGCCTGGTAATACTACCACCCTACTAAATTTTAGCCCTCTACTCTTTTCTGGAGAAAGTATGTTTTATATATTTGACATGTTACCAATGTTATACATATGTTACATACTATGTCATGTATAACATACATTGACATATCATACATATCATAAATATGTTAAAATATATAAAAAAAAAAAAAAAAAAAAAATTTCAGATAATAGGTATGCGAGAAAGTTAGTCCATGGGATAGTATTAGACATGGGTAATAGGGAAAGATGTTATTACCTGTACAAGGGTTTTCCAACCAATAGCATGAGCACTGTGACCTGTCTTACCTGATACTAAATAGTATATGCGCTATCGCATGTATGCAAAAATGAATACACACACCATAATCGTTATTCCATGTACTAAAAATGAATACACACAGCATGGAGGTCGTACAGGCGTCTATCAGGACCTGTTATTCCTATGTATGAAAAAGTGACGTAGTCCCTGGTGTGTAAGGTATACAGGCAGCCATCACTATCTAAAAAAATAATACATTGAAATAGCGGGGCTAATTGTAAACACCTGTAGTTGGTACGGGACACAGCAGTGTAGTGCTATTTCTATATACACTACAGGTACACAGCGTTATACCCACTAAGCCCATGCTGGAGCAAAATTCCTATCAAACGCACTTTCACTGTACAAAAAACAATAGTCTAAAACCCCATTATAGAGACCCGCTAGATACTGTGAGAGGTAAAAAAACGCTCGTAGTCTACCCCTATGTAGAGTTGTAATTGTATTTTCGTAATACTATTCCATGTAGTGCAGTATGCAATAGGGAGGAAAAAAGGGGGTCGAAATGAGACCATGGGACATTCGTAACAAAATATCCCTATGTGTGAGTACGTAAAATATAGTATTCTTTTCGAGAGATTTTCGTAACAAATCGTAAACTGGTAACATTTTCGGTCGAAATGCCTATGTGATTGGGTACTATAAGTATGAATATTTCTGTATAATAAAGGTCCTTATGGTTGGGGGTCCTTATGGGTCCGTGGGTCCGTGGGTCCGTGGGTGTCCTGGTCCGGGTGTCCGTGGGAGCTTTAAAAAAAGTAAAATTAATCCGTAAGTATTTAAACCCGTGTTTAAACTTACAAATACATACAAAAATGAAGTGGCAAGACGACATCGTATCCAAATTCGTGCAAGAGATCTCTCTAACCAAACAGTTTACCGATTCGTTTAATGATTTCAGTTCGTATCGCATTCGCGAAATAATTTCTCTACTACCCCCTATCAAGGCATCGTACTTCACCGATGAAGGAGAGCGGACGATATCGTTGTCACTACTGGGAGGTCGTCTAATGAGTCCGGTCATGTTAGAAAAGGACGGTAGTGTTCGTGTAGAAGGCGACAAGATCTATCCACAGGAATGTCGTCTTCGTAATATTACGTACGCAGGTCCACTCTACATCGATGTCGAGGTGAAGCGGTCCAACGCACCGGACACCGTAATAAAAGATGTATACATCGGGCGCATTCCAATAATGTTATTCTCCGACTTATGTCATCTGAGCAATCCCGCGGATAGAGTAAAACACGGTGAATGCGATAAAGATCCGGGGGGTTACGTGATCGTCAACGGCAATGAAAAATCGTTGGTGTCTCAAAAGACGTGTACACACAACAGAATGAATACCTACGCGCGCGACGGCGGTTTTAAAACGTCTGTACGAAGTGAACGGAATCGTCGAGTTCATGTTACTACGATTAAATACAAACCGAATCATCCATTGACTTGTACGTTCCCTCGATTGGTTGAGGAGGTCCCGTTAATCACGTTACTTATGGCAATGGACGTTGACGTACTATCGATGCGTTCCCTGTTCGACGCGGAGGAAAATGCACTTCTAGAAGCGTCTTATCAAAATTTACCAGAAGATAAAAATGAAGCGCGGAAACGACTTCATATTCGTGAGGTATACAATGTTGGCGATTCCGAAGACAACCGTTTACAAAACGCACTAGACAATGTACTAATTCCGCACATGAAACCGGAGAAGAAAGCGTTGTTTTTAATCTGTATGGTTCAAGAATTGATGGGTGTAGCAACAGGCAAACTTCAACCTACAGATCGTGACTCCCTCTCGAACCAACGCATCGAAACATCCAGTTCGTTGATGTCCACACTGTTTCTCCACCTCATGATAAAGATGTCGAACGACATTCGATTACTCTGTCAAAAGAGTCTCCCCAAATTAAAGCGGGGTATCACGGATGATAAGATTCGAACCTGGATATCCCGTAGCAACTCTATTACGGACGGGTTTCAATACTCTCTGGCGACTGGAAACTGGAATACAACTTTTGTAGATCGTCAGCAACGCAAAGGTGTAGCGCAAGCATTGCAACGATTGACGTACATTAGCACGATGTCTCAACTCCGACGCGTTTCCTCCTCCATGGAAAAAACACAAAAGTTACCAAAACCACGTTACCTTCACGGGTCTCATTTTGGACGGTTCTGTCCAGCGGAGACACCCGAGGGGGCACCGTGTGGACTAGAAAATCAACTGACGGTGCAATAAAACATATCGTTGAAACGAGAACCTCAAGCAATCCGAAGAATCATTCAGCAATACTTGTTGGAATCCACCGTGGAAAACATGGGTAAAACGAAAGTATTCTTAAATGGTGTTTATGAGGGCAGTACCATAGAAACGAAACGTTTGGTCGATACAGTACGACACACGAGGCGTTCCGGTCAGTTTGCAAAGGACATGTCGGTTTCGTACCAACCTTGGCGCGACGCGGTTCATATTAGTACAACGGCGGGTCGCGTGTGTAGACCTTTGTTAATCGTAAATGACGGTACATGCGTATACGAAACTGTCAAAGATGTTGGAAAGATGTCGTTTAATCAGATGTTGGAAAACGGTATTATAGAATATCTCGACTGTGAAGAGGAAGACACAATGTTTGTATCTTTCTTCGTAAAGGATTTAACGAAGAAGCACAGTCACTGTGAAATTTCAAATGCGCAAATGTATGGGTTGTGTAGTGCAACAATTCCGTTCAGCGACCGCAATCCAGGCACTAGAAACACGTACCAGAATGCGATGGCAAAGCAAGCGACCGGTGTGAACGCATCAAACTATCAAACTCGTATGGATACCACCACACACATTCTTCAGTATGGACAAAAACCAATTGTCAGTACACGACTCGCGAATGAATATGGGGTGCATGAACTCCCAACAGGGATCAATGCGATCGTTGCAATCATGTCGTTCACGTACAACCAAGAAGATTCGATCATCGTAAATCAGAGCGCGTTAGATCGAGGATTTGCGAGAGCGGACACGTACAAAACGTTGCGCGATTCGTTGTCTGGAAAGGACGATGCGTTATTCAAACGTCCTTCGAAAAAGAAACGCGTTGGGAAGTACAACATGTTAGAGGAGGACGGGTTACTTCGACCTGGGGTAAGGATAAAAGCAGGAGATTGCGTTATCGGTAAAGAATCGAAAGAAGAAGACAACTCCCAACTTTCCCGTGTTGATGGAACGGTTGATGACGTGTTGATGTACCAGGAAAGAAATGGAGACCGGGCAGTCAAGGTAAAGGTACGACAAACACGTATACCCGTGATAGGGGATAAATTCTCATCTCGGCATGGTCAGAAAGGAACCATTGGGTTACTGGTTCAACAGGAAGACCTCCCCTGGACAATCGATGGAATTGTACCAGATATAATCATCAATCCACACGCGATTCCTAGTCGTATGACGGTGGGTCATTTGGTGGAATGTCTCACTGGAAAAGTTGGAGCGATACGAGGCACGTTTGAGGATGCATCACCGTTTAATGGGAGAAAGGTTGGAGATGTAATGAAAGAACTTAAAGAAGCGGGGTTCAGCAGCAAAGGAAATGAAACTTTGTACAGTGGTACAACAGGCGAGCAGATCAAAGCAGAGATATTCATGGGTCCTACGTTTTATCAGCGTTTAAAACACAATGTTGAGGATAAGATACACGCACGCAGTCGTGGAAAACGGAACGCGTTAACGAATCAACCAAATGGCGGGCGCAAGAGTGAGGGCGGACTCCGCATCGGGGAGATGGAAAAGGACGCATTTAACAGTCACGGCGTCCCGTTTGTAATAAATGAGAGGATGTGTGTATCGTCAGACGCATACAAAATGAAAATCGAGGGGAAAGATGTCGTTGTACCGTACGCGTCAAAGTTACTATGGCAAGAATTGGCGTCTATGGGAATTAGAACCAAGATAAAATTAAAGCAATAATACCTATCAAATAAACGTACTTAATATCGTATTATTATCATAGGGTCCTTTAGAATCATATGGACCTAGTGGACCTTACGAGCTTGGCTAACCCTTCCCGCGTACAATATTTAAAAAATAAAATTTAAATAAAAGTATTAAAGTAAACCAACCTTTATGCAAAGATGACAACATATTGCATATACAAAATTACAAACATGATCACATTCATGGCATACGTCGGGAAAACTGACGACTTCAACGATAGAATGAGTCATCACAAAAGTCCGAATGACGGTCCCAACATGTTGATTACCAAGGCGATAAACAAATATGGATGGGAGAATTTCAAGAAGGAGATACTTATTGACAATGTATCAAAGGATGTGGACGAGAATTTTTACATTGAACGCGAAAACACGATGGCACCTCATGGATACAACAAATATAGAGGCGAGGGGTCTGGTACCGTCTGTTACGATGAACGACGTAAGAAATGGAGGGTGATAGGACCCGGACCAGAATGTAAGTTCGTGGGTCGGTACTTCACCAAAAAGAAGGCGCATGAGGCATTGGACCTGTTCAGGCGAACCGGAAAACGAATGAAATCGGACCTAAAAACCCGAAGAAGGGGCACTGGCACCATTGTCCCCACTAAAAGTGGTCGATTCTTAGCGCGATATATGGTTAAAGGGAAACGAAAGAACGGAACCTTCGATACAGAGGACGAATGTGAAGCATTCTTTAAAAGATTAAAAAGCAGTATTTAACTTAAACTCATTTTTTTTCACGTGTGCTAGTAACATGTGTTTTATCAATTTTTCATCCGGTTGTTCTAATCGGAACACTTCTTTCCCCTCCTTGAGCAATACAAGTGTAGGAAGTTTTTGGACTTTATGCTTTACGCTCATAGTCTCTCCGTAATCTGTATCCACGTCGATCGGTGTAATTTTTGTTTGAAATCTGTCGGGGATAGAGTCAACGTAATTTTTTATTATTTTGCACGGCTCACACCAACTAGCATAAAATTTTAAAAGTTCCATTTTATATAAACTATATTATGTATTTATAATATTATATAATTCAAGGTCCATATTCCTCGGTAAACCCATCGCGATATACTGGATACGTAGCTTCGATTGGTCTTCTTCCTTGTTCTTTTTCATGACCGGACGAATACTTTGAACCTCCCATTTCTTCGTTTCCGGCGGAGAACCAGATTCCCAGAGCGTTATGTGCTGTTTCATGTCCACAATCGTTTGCTGTAAGCGATATACTTCTTTGTAGAGTTCTACTACCTCGTCTTCTCGTTTTCTCTTTTTCGACAACAGCTTACATTGTTCTCTGAGCTCTCCCATGCTTCGTTTCGATTCTTTATGAGAAACGCGTTTCCAGCTGCTGTACCTCGTATAGTATTCTTCCAGGCAGTCTTGAAGGCAACTCTCTGTCCAGGCGGTAAGCGAACCGAAGGCTGTGACGCTCGTCAGAATTCGCTCCAACCGTCCTGTACGGTTCATGTAGCAGTCACCTATCAATCCCCCGGCAAGAATTTTGGCTGAGAAATATGTATTTTTGAAGGTGAAGAATACGGTATCGTCTACAGACACCAACTTGTGAAAAATCATATCAACGAGACTCATTTTACATAAAAATCCATTCGCCTTTATACTTTATATTTAAAATACATGGCAATAATTATAATGTTTTGGAGCACAGGCAACGCCATTCCTATCAAAATGGTGTAATCACGTACAAAGTACCCATGTAGAATGTAGAATACATAGGAAACGAGCTGTAGCAGCAGCGAGGAAAGGCTCAACCCGTCGGTTTTTTTTATCTTATATAGTTCATATATTTGAGGTACTTTATACAAAAACGATATACTACTCGCAATAGTACCAAAAATTATCTTTTCCATGTGTTATAATGTTCGATATCTTTTATACTATGTATAAATATGTATTGGCTGATCACAATTCCCGCTTAGCATGATATTGCCGGTAAGACTGGCTTCGTAAGAGTAAGCAGTAAAGTTTTTGTACTGAGCATGCTCAATCATATTATACGGAGTTTGGTGAAAAATGACCTCGTTTCCAATAGTTAACGAGAATTCCGTATAGCATGAGTCGGTGATCCACACCATGCGACCGTTGAACGAGGAGAAGGGGTCACGCCGTGTGAACCGATGTCCATAAGGGATAATTTTACGCGTGTCTACCGTGGCAACAATGCCTGGACAAGGAGGAGACAGTTTAAGAGACATGGTTGGACTGAACGGAATTCGGAATTGCGTACCGTGTTTGAATATATCGGTTATCGGAATTCCGTTGAAATCATATGTATTACACTGTCCAATGTCTAATACATACTCGCCCACGCTGGATGAGGTACAAACCTGTGTTTGCTTGGACTCTGAGCATTTCATACGAATAATACGTCGTAGTTGACGTTTTTGAGGACGGTACATAGCAAATACGAAGACGAAGACGAGGACGGGAATATATATGTATATTTTAGGGAATTTAACCTGGGGCTTCGGAGGCTTCTGTATGGATGGGGTAAAATCTAGCGGTTTTAAATCACTTAGATTTATTTTTAGCTTAGGGAAGCTCATTAATAATCAAATTATTATATATTTATACTAAAGATAATAGGTATTTATTCGCACTTGTTTGTTTCACCGAACACTTGCAACGCCATTGCGTACGCGGCATCAGCACTTACACCGTCTTGAATGAGTCTGGCTTCTACCAGGCTTGCCAATTGTTTTCCCTTGTCGTCTAGGACGTAGGCAATGTTGGCAACATCAGGTGTTCCGCACAATCGATCGGATGTTTCAGTAGCGTTTTTGATGGTTACTAGAATGTCTAATTCCGGGCACGTTTTCACAGGTGTACATTTTCTGTTGTGTAGAAAATGGTTTACCCCGTCACAGACACATGAGGTACCGACCGTTGTAGATCGACAAGAACTGTGCGCCTTACCATCACACACGTTTGGTGGGCATCCTTTATCGACCACATCCAAGTCTTCAACTGTGGAGTCGATGTTCCGGATCTTGACTAGGTGTCGCTTTTTGTATTTCTTTCCACCGGTTTTGGTAATCGTGTTACCAGTCAAGGTGGAATCTTGTAGCCAGATTTCGACTCGATCGTTCGCACCTCCATCGACATCCAGTGCGGCACCTTCTTCGGCTTCATTGTTTTCTACACTGGACTCTCGAATAGAAACGCGTTTGCATCCGAAATTACAACCTGCTTGTATGGAACGAACGGCTCCACCGATTTTGGCTTTGTTGCCTTTGATCGTACTCGTCTCAATGTCTACTGCTGTGTTTTCACTATCGATTGCACCACCATCCGATGTAGCTTCGTTATCTTCCATGGTAGTCAGCGACATGTGAACCGCGTTGTTCTTTGTCTTCATGGCACCGCCATTGTTCGCTTTGTTGCGCTTCATTTGACTTCCTGTCATGTTGACGTCTTTCTCAGTGTAGATTCCGCCACCTCCGCCAGCAGGAGCTTCGTTGTCGTCGAACACAGACATTTGAATCTTCATGCGTGCATTTGATTTAATGGCTCCTCCATCCCCTTGTGACGCCTTGTTGTTGGTAAAGGTGGCTCTCTCAATGTCAACTTCAGATGACATATCGTCCATGGACATAGCCCCACCAGAAGGAGCCACGTTCTTATCAAACAATACATTCGATAGTTTCACATTGCTGGCGCTGTTTTTCACGCGAATAGCTCCTCCCTCACCGGATGCGGTGTTTTCGCTCAGTTTCACGTTGTCCAAATCAATGTTACCGTTCTCTACGAGGATGGCACCTCCTTCGTCAGCGGACCCACCGGTCAGTTCGATTCCCTTGAGGGACAATGAACCGCCGTTCACTCGAAAGTGACGCCCAACCTTCGCCGTAATCTTCATGGTAGTACCTAGAGTAGCGCCGGATCGAAGCCTGGACGCTACGTATTCGATGGTGAGCGGTCCCGTGACCACGATTTCTCCACTCAATTGACACGGTTCGGTCAATACAACATGGGAGCCGGTAATGACACATGCTTTTGGTTCTACGGTAATGATACCATATCGATTGGCATTGTCCAAATCAATATAGTACAATGTCCCTGGACCAGCAGGCGTAATCACCGCTACACTCGTATCCTTGACCCCCTCGTACGCGGTAAGCGACGCTCCATCCAAACTATCCGCAATACGTAGATTGTTTCCGGTAGAGTCTCGCTCAAAGGTGTGTGTGGTTCCTGCTTGAATGGTAATGGCAGTCCATGCACCAGAATTACTAATGGTATGTACAGAACCATCATAACCACATGACGTGTCCGCGCCAGTTGCTAAATCACCAGCGGCGCGTAGCATGCCCGAAATACACGGTTGACATGCGTTGCTAACCACACGTTCGTTTTCGTTGCACACCGATGCGGTACATGCTGTTACGACGGACTTGTCGTCACCAGCAGCCCGTAGGGACCCTGGAGCGCATGAGGTACATACGTCTGGTTCGATTTTCAGTTCCTTCGCATCAGCATCCTTAAGGAGAATAAAGTTGGGTCCATTGGATCCCTGACCGGATACCGATACCGCTGAAGGACTACTTGCATCGGTTATATCAATGACAAATCCATCTTCAATACGAACCAATGTTGTTGTATCTTTGTTCACATACATGCCAGCCGCGTCAACTGCCAGTACATTTGGCGAGGTTAGTACGCCCGTGGTACCACAGTCGCCGTATACTATACTCACGGTGCCGTCGTATTTCCTGACGCAATGCTTTCCATCTGTAGTGAAGTAGAGGTCGGAACCTGACGCGACCAAAGCGTTCGCCCCGGTAAACGAGACCAAATCCGTAACGGTGCCAGCCTCTAACTTGCTTATCTTGCTACTGGTTGCGTAGTATATGACGTCTCCTACAGCAACCATGTCATTCACAGCGTGAACATGTCCACCTGCCACTTGTTCGCCGGTGATCTTTCGAATTCTGCCGTTGTCCATAACGTAATCTCCGGAGAGATGTTGTAGGTCAAAGAATCGGACATCTGTGTCGTTGCACTGTGTTTTGAATCCAGCATCTTTGGCACCGTTCAAAAAGTACCGTACGGCGGTTGTCGAGATAACGTCATCTCCTGAGTTGATGGTACTGCCTATGTGAAGTGGGTTTCCATTGCATACAGTCTTGAACTTTGCGCTCGGGTGCAAGGTGCATACAAAGTATCGAACTCCTGTGGCTTCTAACCCGGAGATTTCTTTAACGGTGCTTGCATTTTCAAACCCGTGAATTGCGGGTCCGATGTGCTCCGAAGTGTTGTACACGTTGTATCCTACTTCAGTGACTTCTTGAATGTTGTGCTCACCGTTCCAACTAACCATGGAGGTGTCGCCCGTGCACAAGTTGTATTCTTTATCGTCGAATTCAATGGTTATGTTTTGTGTAGCACTGTAATCATTGAATCCCACTTCGGTGACTTCTTGTACCACACCAGGTAACATAACCGTGTCAAACGTACATGCGGAGTACAATCCGCCGTCAAATGTGGGATTGACCGTTGTTGGGACAAGGTCCGACCCCGCTATTTTCGTGCCATCCTCCGATAGAACCTTATATTGTTGTATCGCTCGAAGCCCGTCGATGTCTACTACACCGGATAGTCCAGTGGTAACAGTGCTCTTTGCTCCAACATGATAATTCTCTTTGCATTTGCATGCTTCGCCTGGTACACTGGATTCGGTACCATCGCAGTTGTTGCACCCACCGCTACCGTCCGATTCCTTGTTAGCTTCACATAAACATGTGTTTGCCGTAAAGGGATCGCTGAGGGTTGGCATTACACCGCTGGTACATGGGGAGCAAGTCCCGTCGCCGTTGGAATAATGATTTACTAGACAGGTACACGTCGTGTTTCCACCGGTGGCATCGTTTCCGGCTGGATTACCTTGGTTCGATGGACAAATGACACATAGATTGTTCTGAACGTGATATCCTTCGTCGCAAGCACTAAATGTATCTCCACCGTCCACCGGATCGCCAGCGGCACGACTTCCACCTGCTTCTACTGCTACGCACGCTCCGCCGGACACCTTGAAGCCTTCTTTGCACGTACACGTAGTGTCGCCGTTGGCTTGGAAGTCTTGAGCTTGACGTTCTGAGTTTTCGGGACAGGTCGTGCACACTCCACTGGACACGTATTCGTTAAAGGCACAGGAACATTCGGTATTCGCTCCACTGGCTTCGTCACCAGCAGCTCTCAACCGTCCCGCGCCACAGAACACGCATGCGTTGTCTTGTACTCTTTGTCCTTCCCCGCAAGTACAGTGGGTCTGTCCAAAGCCTGGGTAATCACCAGCCGCGTTTGTGGCGGCTCCCGGGCACTTTTCACAGGACAATCCTGCGTTTACAAAATAGTTTTCGATACAGGTACAGTAATGGTCCTGTAATCCGGAGTAGCACATGTTGGGATTGCTGGAGCCCTCTTCGCACTCTTGGCATACGCCATTTACAACCTTGCTGTTGTCTTTACAGAAACAGTGCGTGTCTCCTCCAAAGATGTGATCCCCCGCCGCGCGATATTCTTTGGAAATATCACAGTTTTTGCATTCGTGGTTCTCTACGTACTGGTTTTCTCCGCATTTCATGGGCGAGCAGGTGGTGAGCACGTCGGTGGGATTGATTCCAGCGGACGCGGCACCGGTGTACTGTTCGCACGATTGACATAGGGAACCATCTGAGTATTCGTTATCGAGGCATAAACGCGGTACGCACGTGTTCAAGGTACCGTTGCCCAATAAAGGCGTGCGTTGATCGTTTTCGTATTTGGCGGGACAATCGACGCACCCTGCCGCTGTTCTGGCTATGGAATTTTCCGAAGTCGTTTTAATAGCAGCCGAAAAAGTCAGTTCGCCCATCTGCAAGTTACCAGAAGACACACCTACCATTATTTTCGTCCCATCCGCGGACATGACAGGACCTCTCCAATCTCTTCCAGCGTGCTGTGCACTGTCTTCCACCCACGATACCCCGCTATCGGTAGATATCAAAAAGTTGGAGTTAAATGCCGCCGCCACCAGCTTCGTCCCGTCGGCTGAGGAGGTGATTGAATTGTCAACCGCCCAATTGCTCGTAATAGAGTCGCTCGCCAACCACGTAACACCGCCATCATGAGAATAATATATTTTGTCATTATAAATCGGCGCCGCTAGCTTCATCCCGTCTGCCGAGGAGGTCAACCCTATCGCTGCTTTATTGGTTGGAAGGTCACTCACAAGCCACGATGCGCCGCCATTATGAGAGTAAATTATTGGGACCCAATTTGCCGCCGCCGTTATTTTCGTCCCATCGCTGGACATAGAGAAATGTGTCCAAGTTCTTGAAATGGAGTAACTTTCTGTCCAACTAGTACCGTCATAGGTGTATATTTTACCCGGGGAGCTAGCGGCTACCATCTTCGTGCCGTCGGATGACATCGCACACTTGTTAAAATAGGAGCCCGTCGAACTCGAAAAGGACTCGCCACTGTTAGTGGATAACAGCATAGTATTATAGTTATGACATACCATGATCTTCGTCCCATCGCCAGACATGCTGATACTTGTAATGTGTGCTACATCTAGTTTCTTGTTCCAAGTATCCCCATTGGTAATAGAAGCCCACAGGGAACCAGAGGCACTAGAGGTTGCCGCCAATCTCTTCGCCCCGTCTGTTGACATGGCGCTGTATCTCCACCCATTGGTTGTGGAGGCAACCTCTGTCAATGATATGCTGCCCACGTCTCCATATACGGGTGGTCCGTACACGCCTGTAAAAATATATGGGTACGATCCTTGAATACCGGTGTCCTTCAACGTGTTCCAACTGTCGGTTTTGGTTCCATCGCCCAATTGTCCTTGATCATTTCTTCCTCTGCATTTCACGTCGCCATTCGAATACAAAATACATACAAATGCGTCTGCATTAGCCCGACCACCCGCGATGATTTGTGATATACTGACATCTGAAATATCGTACTCCCAAGCCGAAACAGCGGTTCTTCGCTCTGTCGTCGTACCATCTCCCAATTGTCCTTTATCATTTTTCCCCCAACATTTTACTTTTCCATCGCTTAATGTTGCGCAAGAATAACTATAACCGAGGGAAACATCTATGGCGTTTGTAATATCTGAAACCTGTGTTGGATTAGTAAACACAGTACTGGTGGAACCAGAACCGATTTGTCCATCATCGTTCCTTCCCCAGCAATAGACTGTACCGTCAGTCATTACCGCGCAAGTGTGATACGCACTCGCGAAGACTTGTACAGCTTCCTTATTAGTATTGCCAACATCGACCGGTGTGGCTTGGTTGCTATTAATCGACGAACCTAACCTAGGATAATATGTCGTGGATTCCCCCCAACATTTCATAGCTCCGGTACTTAAGACCACACACGTGTGCATCTCAGAGCTATCAATTGCCACAGCTTTGCTAATTCCTGTTACTGTTGTTGGACCCTTTATGTTTGACCAATCACTGCCTGACGTTCCTTCTCCCAAGCGACCATAAACAGCAGCCCCCCAACATTTTACGGTGCCGTCGCTTAATACCGCGCATCGAAAAGCGGGTGCACATGAAATGTCTACAATATTGTTCAGTCCTGAGCCAGCAGGTACAGGAGTTTGAGAATTAGTTGTGGTACCATCGCCAAACTGTCCATATTGATTATGTCCCCAACATTTCATGGTACCATCGGACAAAAGGGCACATGCTCCTCTGGAGCCCGGGGTGCATACTTTTACCGCTGTTGAAATTCCAGACACGGTTATAGGAGTATCACTTCGGTACGTGCTACCGTCACCCAACCCTTTAGAAGAGTATCCCCAGCATTTGACCGTGCCGTCATTTTGTATTGCACAGACTGCATCACCACCGTTACCAGCTGTGTACATTTGTTTAGTCATGTAGTCCGACCTCGTATTATAACCTTCACACGTTCCGTCCGCGGCACATTTGTCGTTACAGTCGCTGGCACTAGAACAGCTGGCTCCTCCATATTTGTTTGAGCTAGCGGCGAAACCATATGCGACTTTCTGACTCTGTAAGCAGTATTCGGCAGCGACGCACTCCGTGACAAATCCACCTAGACTGGACGTTCCGGGGTCACAGTCCACACAGTTTTGCGAATGTCCCGTACCAGAGACATATTGACCTACCGCACAAGGAACAAGGTCGCACAATGTCGCATTTCCGGATGGATCGTCCCCGGCTTCGTTTGTAAATCCAATGTTGCAATTACTGCAAGTCGAACCATCCGCGTATTGGTCCTTTGCACACAAACATTCTTTGCTCACCAATGGACTTATTGGCACGGGCATCGATCGACCCGGTGGGCACGCTTGGCACACACCGTCACCAGACGAAAATTGATTGGATTGACAGTCGGGAAAGGTACAGTCCCC
>Ga0206128_1000660_pt1 | contig 37959 bp, 40 predicted proteins | sample Helgoland_Spring_7_FD_148601 | JGI IMG/M metagenome (GOLD analysis project Ga0206128, IMG submission 148601) | Pelagic subsurface seawater microbial communities from Kabeltonne, Helgoland, North Sea - Helgoland_Spring_Bloom_20160426_1 | ecosystem: Environmental > Aquatic > Marine > Epipelagic ... | reverse complement strand
CTGATTTTGGAATAGTGTTGGTTATACTTTTTTTTGTATTTTTAAATATTAAACCTATAAAGTTATGCGTTATATAAAACACACATTGTATTCTATTGGAGCCCTAATATTGGTGGGGTTTATAGCTCTTGCATTTTCTAGCCACCCTCTTCCAGAAGATAAGTATTCAAGTGCTGAAAATGATTATAATGTTTATGCGTTAGAAATTCCTGAAGTACTTGATTTTTCAGGAGAAGTTATGCCACTTCAAAGTCCAGATATTCGTGAGCGCATGGACCGTGAACTTCTTGTAAACACGTATTGGCAGTCGAACGGGTTGTTGCTAATAAAACGTTCTCATCGTTATTTTCCAGTACTTGAGCCGATTTTAAAATCGTATGGTATTCCAGATGATTTTAAATATTTAGCACTTATTGAAAGTGGTCTTCAAAATGTGACGTCTCCTGCTGGTGCAAAAGGGTTTTGGCAGATTATGAAGTCAACGGGAAAAGACTATGGATTAGAAATTAATTCAAATGTTGATGAACGCTATAATTTAGAGCTTTCGACTCATGTGGCGTGTAAGTATTTTTTAAAAGCTAAAGAAAAATTTGGGAGTTGGACTCTTGCTGCTGCGGCCTATAATGCTGGAATCCGTGGGATTTCAAATCAACTCGATAAACAAAATGTTTTCGGATATTATGATTTGTTATTGGGGGAAGAAACCGGGCGTTATGTATTTCGTGCCGTATTTTTGAAAGAAATCATGGAACACCCCAAAAAGTATGGCTATAACTTTGTTCAAGATGATATGTATTCGGCTATTCCAACCTCAAAAGTTGAAGTGGATACTGCAGTGACTGACTTTGTGCAATTCGCAGCTAAGTTTGGACTCAATTACAAACAGCTCAAACTTCATAATCCTTGGTTAAGAGAGGGGTTTTTGAATAATAAATCTAGGAAGTTATACACTCTAGAAATCCCTGAAAAAGGGTATTATGAAAATAAGAACTAACGTCGTTTCCCGCCGCGTTGTTGTCCACCTCCAAAGTGTTGGTTAGGCATTGCTCCTTTTTTCATTTGTTGCTTCATCATTTTAATTTGCTCGGTCAACATATCTCTTTTGTCTAATTTTTGAGCTTCTTGCAGTAATTTTTGAGCTTCAAGTTTGCGGCGTTTCGTGAATGCAATTCCTGCTAAGTTTAATTTCGCCATAGCCAAATCATGATCCATAGATAAACCAAGACTTACTGCGCTTTTGAAATATTTTTCAGCATCATTCATATTGGTTTGCGACACCATAATTCCTTTTAAGAAATTATAATACCCTTGTTGTTTTGTAGTCAGTGCTGATTTAGGGTTTTTAATTTTGTTAAGTAAACGCTCTGTACCGGGGAAATCTTGCTTTCTTAATTTCAAAAAGGCTAATAGAATCATTTCATTTTTAAAATAGAGGAACACAAAAATTAAAGACAGTAGAATAAGCATCACGCCATTTCCAACATAGGTTTCTGTGATTTGATATATAGCATACCCAATGATGGCAGCAGCAAGAACTAATTTTATATTTTTATTGAACATATCTAAGGTTATTTATTTTGCGAGTACAAAGGTAGTAAAAACAAATGAAAATTATTTTAAAATTAGGTTTGTCAAAGTAAAAACTCTTTGTATATTTGCACCGCGCTTTTAGTGAGGACTTAAGCGCATTTTTTAAGGATAATAATACTCGTAAAGTTTTAAAAATATACTAAAATGAAAAGAACGTTTCAACCATCGAAAAGAAAAAGAAAAAACAAACATGGTTTTAGAGAAAGAATGGCTTCTGCCAATGGGAGAAAAGTTCTTGCAAGAAGACGTGCAAAAGGCAGAAAGAAAATAAGTGTTTCTTCAGAACTTCGTCACAAAAAATAATGATTAACAATTGTTAATATATTAAAGGTGTTGCTTGTAGCAACGCCTTTTTTTATACCCAAACGTTACTTAATTTCGTATCCAATTATAATACAACCAATTACATTAAAAAATGCCTAAAAGTAAACATCTAAAATCAATTTTAATTATAGGTTCAGGACCCATCGTCATTGGACAAGCTTGTGAATTTGATTATTCAGGAACTCAAGCATTACGCTCACTAAGAGAAGATGGTATTGAAACTATTCTAATCAATTCAAATCCTGCAACTATTATGACGGATCCTGCAATGGCCGATCATGTGTATTTGTTGCCGTTGACTACAAAGTCCATTATCAAAATTCTTAAAGACCACCCACAAATTGATGCGGTACTCCCAACTATGGGTGGGCAGACGGCTTTGAATCTTTGTATTGAAGCTGACGAAAAAGGAATCTGGACCGATTTTGGAGTTGATATTATTGGGGTTGATATTGATGCCATCAACATCACTGAAGACAGAGAAAAATTCCGTGAATTGATGATTAACATTGGTATCCCTATGGCTCCTCAAGCCACGGCAACTTCTTTTCTAAAAGGAAAAGAAATTGCACAAGAATTTGGTTTCCCACTCGTCATTAGAGCTTCGTTTACATTAGGAGGTGATGGTGCAGCCATTGTACATAAAGAAGAAGATTTTGATGAATTACTAACTCGTGGACTTGAAATTTCTCCTATTCATGAGGTTATGATTGATAAAGCCTTGTTAGGTTGGAAAGAATATGAGCTAGAGTTACTAAGAGATGCCAACAATAATGTCGTTATTATTTGTTCTATCGAAAATATGGATCCTATGGGAATTCATACTGGTGATTCTATTACCGTCGCACCTGCAATGACATTAAGTGATCGCACTTACCAACGTATGCGAGATATGGCCATACATATGATGCGTAGTATAGGGGATTTTGCAGGAGGATGTAATGTACAATTTGCTGTATCTCCAGATGAAAAAGAAAATATCATCGCTATTGAAATTAATCCTCGAGTGTCGCGCTCGTCTGCATTAGCAAGTAAAGCTACAGGATATCCAATTGCAAAAGTTGCTGCTAAATTAGCGCTAGGGTATCACTTAGATGAATTACAAAATCAAATTACAAAATCGACATCGGCCTTATTTGAACCGACCTTAGATTATGTAATTGTTAAAATACCACGATGGAACTTTGATAAATTTGAAGGTTCAGATCGTACCTTAGGCTTACAAATGAAATCTGTTGGTGAGGTTATGGGTATTGGACGTTCGTTTCAAGAAGCCTTGCACAAAGCTACCCAATCTCTTGAAATTAAACGAAACGGATTAGGTGCCGATGCTAAAGAGAATAAAAACTACGAACAAATTATTGAAAAACTCACGAATGCCTCTTGGGATCGTGTGTTTATAATTTATGATGCGATTCAAATGGGAATTCCATTAAGTCGTATTCATGAGATCACAAAGATTGACATGTGGTTTTTGAAGCAATATGAAGAGTTACATTTGCTTAAAAATGAAATTTCTACATTTAAAATTGATACCATAGACAAACCCTTGTTGCTTGAAGCCAAACAAAAAGGATATGGCGATCGTCAGATAGCACATATGTTAGGCTGTTTAGAAAGTCAAGTCTATAAAAAACGTGAAGAGTTGGGTGTTAATCGAGTGTACAAGCTAGTAGATACTTGTGCTGCGGAATTTGAAGCCAAAACGCCATACTACTATTCAACTTTTGAAAGTGATATGGAATCCGCTGACGGTGCTCGTTTTTCAGATAATGAGAGTATCGTTTCTGACAAGAAAAAAGTTATTGTTTTAGGGTCTGGCCCCAACAGAATTGGACAAGGTATTGAGTTCGATTACTGTTGTGTACATGGCGTTTTAGCAGCAGCAGAATGTGGATATGAAACCATCATGATTAACTGTAACCCTGAAACCGTTTCAACGGATTTTGATACCGCTGATAAATTATATTTTGAACCTGTCTTTTGGGAACATATTTATGACATTATCAAACATGAAAAACCTGAAGGTGTCATTGTGCAGTTAGGGGGTCAAACCGCTCTAAAGCTTGCTGAAAAATTAACTAAATATGGCGTAAAAATATTAGGAACAAGTTTTGAGTCCTTAGATTTAGCCGAAGATAGAGGCTTATTTTCGAATCTTTTGAAAGAAAACAATATTCCTTATCCAGAATTTGATATTGCGACCACAGCAGACGAAGCGGCAGCGATTGCAGATGTTTTAGACTTCCCAATTTTAGTCCGTCCATCGTATGTCTTAGGTGGACAGGGAATGAAAATTGTGATCAACAAAGAAGAGTTAGAAAAACACGTTGTAGATTTATTAAGTAGAATGCCTGGAAATCAGCTGCTGCTTGATCATTATTTGGATGGTGCAATAGAAGCAGAAGCCGATGCGATTTGTGACGGCGAAAACGTCTATATTATTGGAATTATGGAGCATATTGAACCTTGTGGTATTCACTCAGGTGATAGTAATGCGACTTTACCACCATTTAACTTAGGAAACTTAGTCATGCAGCAAATAAAGGATCATACCAAAAAGATTGCTTTGGCGCTTAACACAGTAGGACTAATTAACATTCAGTTTGCGGTCAAAGATGATAAGGTCTATATTATCGAAGCGAATCCAAGAGCATCACGTACAGTGCCTTTTATTGCGAAAGCCTACGGCGAGCCTTACGTGAATTATGCAACTAAAGTTATGTTAGGCGAAAAGAAAGTTACCGATTTCGATTTTAACCCACAGTTGGAAGGCTATGCGATCAAACAACCGGTATTTTCGTTTAATAAATTCCCTAATGTAAATAAACAATTAGGACCAGAAATGAAAAGTACAGGAGAAAGTATTTTATTTATAGACAGTTTAAAAGACGATGACTTTTATAATTTGTACTCAAGACGGAAAATGTATCTAAGCAAATAATTTTTTGACTTTAAACTCCTTAACAAAAAGCCGCGACATGCGGCTTTTTGTTTTAATTCAATTGTACTTAAAGATGGTCTATGGATATTGTATGACGATAGTTTGAGCTTTTAAAGCGCTATTTTTGTTTATTTTGAATTTCTTATATTTGTTTAGTTATATATTTAAATTTTAAACAATATACTAAATGAAAACTGTCTTTTTCAATACACTTCTGTCTTTAGCTTTATTTTTTAGCTTACAGACCAATGGCCAAACATTAACTCCGCTTCCTGCTAACCAAGCAACCCAGAACGGAACTCAACAACGCACACAAGGCATTCCTGAATTTTGTGGAACAGATTCTATTCATGATGAAAAAATGAAATCTGACGCTGATTACAAAAAGCGTCACGAGGAAATGCTAGAATCTATTGGAATGGCGGCTTCAGGTCAAAACCGTTTATCAAATGGAGTGCTTCAAGTGCCAGTGGTTGTTCACGTGATGCACAAAGGAGAGGCTCTTGGTACAGGAACTAATATTTCCGATAATGATGTAAAGTTAGGGTTAAAATATTTGAATAATTATTGGAGAAGTATTTCAAATACTTATGGCGATGGAGAAGGCGTAGATATGAAAATAGAATTTGTTTTGGCGATTCAAGACCCAAACGGAAATATGACCAATGGTATTGATCGAGTAGATTTGAGCTCCGATGAAGCGTATGTGAATAACGGCGTTAAACGAAGCGGAAGTTCAGGTATTTCTGACACAGAACTTAAAGCCTATAGTGTTTGGGATCCTTACAGTTACTACAACGTTTGGATTGTAGATGAAATTGATAATACAAATTGTTATACAGGCACTAGCTATATTGCTGGTTATGCCTATTATGCTTCTGCACATGGACAATCTTTTGATGGTTCTGTGGTTTTAATTTGCACATATTTACAGGAATCATCTTCTACTTGGGCACATGAAATGGGACATGCATTGAACCTTCCACATACCTTCAACGGAGACGACCCTGATACTAATACATGCGGAGATGATGGTATTGCGGATACACCAGAACACATCCGAACATCTCAAATAACACCTTCGATTTATTGGGAATGCGATACAACAGTTAGTAATAATTGTGATCTAGCGTTTAATCAAGTTATTAATCCTGAAACAGGATTTGCTAGAAACTCAGGTACTCATCAAGATCACATGTTCAATTACATGGATTATTCTGGCTGCTCATCTGAATTTACTGCAGGTCAAAGAGTTGAAGCAATTAATGCTTTAACAGCAGGTAGAGGAAGTAGAAAATCCTATTTTGAAGGTGCTGCTTTAGAGCCACTAGCCGCGGCTGTTATTGATTTTGATTCCCCAAAGTTTATATGTTTAGGGAACGAAACTACGTTTACAGATAAGTCAGCAAACACTCCAAATAGTTTTACTAATAATGGCTATGATAATATTTCTTTTGCATGGACTTTTGATAATGGTGTAGATACTCCTATAACTTCAACGGATCAAAACCCATCCATTACATTTTCAAATAGTGGAACTTATGATGTGACATTAGAAATTACAAACCTACAAGGAACATCAAGCCTTACAAAACCAAATAGCTTTATTATTTCTTCCTCATCATTTCTAACCTATTGTGAGGTTACAAGTATCAATTCTTCAGGAAACTATGGTACTGGAGTCACGAGAGTATCTTTTAATAATTTAAGTAACATTACAAGTACTAGTAATGTATCCCCTGTAGTTCGAGACTTTAGATGTTCAAAAAACACACAAATTAATGTTGACAGCTCCTATGACTTAACTGTTGAGTATGATGCAATAAATGATTACTCTCAAAGTGCTACGGTATGGATAGATTGGAATAATAACGGAACTTTTGATTCTGATGAAAAGGTTTTGGATGATAACGTTGACAGTCGCAACCCAGGCTCTTATTCAGCTACTGTTTCTGTTACACCTCCAACAGATGTTGTCACAGGAATTCCATTAACAATGCGTGTTATTTCTGTTACTAGAGAATCTGGGAATAGTTGTGGTGATGGTTTAATTAAACGCGCAGATGACTATGGAGTTCTTGTCAATGCCACTTTAAACACAAAAACCGTAAATACTTCACAGTTAAAATTATTTCCAAACCCCGTTCAGGACGAATTGACAATTACTCTTCAAAATAATGTACCTTTAAGCGCTTATGAAATATATGACATTAGTGGAAAGAAAGTAATGACAAGCACTCTTAATCCATCAAATCGAATTCAAGTTTCGGGCCTTTCAAAAGGACTATATTTTATAAAAGTTAAAGCAGCAAAATCAGAACTGATTAGTAGATTTATGAAAAAATAGAACAGATAAATCTATTGAGACAATATTCAAAAAAAAGCCGCTAAATGCGGCTTTTTTTAATACTTATTTTTTCAGTAATTCAAATTCAAAAATTACAGCCACAGAATCCGCTATTTTTGAACGCACAATTTTTGGGATTTCGATATCAAAATCATTGGGTGCAATTTCAAATGTTCCTTGTAGTGTGAAAGAATTTTCTGAAGATTTGACTTCAACAGAAACATTTTCAAGAGGTTTAGTAATTCCATGAAAACTCAATGTTCCTTGAATAGAATAGCTTGTTTGAAGGGCGTCTAAAGAAAAGCCTACCAATTCGCCTTTAAAAATTGCCTTTGGGTATAGGTCAGATTCGGCATAATTTTCATTAAAATGCTCTTCCATAAGCGCATTTTTGAATCGAAACCCTTTGACGAGGGCGAGTGCTGCAATTTGTCCGTTTGCGGCATTAAAAATGGCAGTAACATTAGAGTTGGAGGCTTTAATTTCTTCAAAGGCTTCAACACTGGCTTCAAAGTTAAGTACACCCGATTTGGTAAGGTATTTTTCCTGAGATATTCCAGTAAAAGAAATACATAAAAATAGGAGATAAATGTTTTTCATCATAAATGTATAACGTTATTCAGCAAAGCCCTCCGATTGCCATTGCTCAATAAGATCAATAGACACTTGAGGTAAGCGCGTTCCACCTAAGGGCATAAAACCACCCTCACCAGGTTGGCGATTGATTCTTTCTATATGATCGGTATTTTCAATGGAGTTCCGAAGTTCGCTAAGCGTTGTGAATGGCATACTAGCACCGTTAATTGCAGGGTTGGAATGGCAATTTATACAGTTGTTCTCATATATCGGTTTGATGTGTTCTGTATAGGTAATAATATCTTCTGGCTCAACTTGTTCAATCAGGTCACTTTCGCTCGTGTTGGTGCAAGACCATAGTAGAATTCCAATAGCAAAGGCAAAAATAAATCGTGTAAATTTCATAAAAATTGAGTGTTAAAGTATAACCAAATTTAATTCTTTTTTCATCTAAAAGATTATAATTCAATAAAAATCTTTATTTTAGACTAATAATTTAAGGGGTTATGCAAAACAAATTAATAGTTATTTTCATATTAATTATAGGATCCATTATTGCTTATTCCTATATGTACCCCAATCATAGGTCAATTAGTGACGAAGCTGTAAGTTTTGCGGTAAAAGCCGACTATATACATGAAGAGTTTATTCAGAATTCCGCTCAAGCGGAGCAGAAATATTTGGATCAAACCCTGTTAGTTTCAGGATTAGTAACCGCAATAGATTCCCAAAGTTTGACCATTGGTCACAAAGTTTATGGTCAATTTGTGACTTTAACTAGTGATTTGAAAGTCAATGACTCTGTGACTGTCAAAGGCCGTTGTATCGGATTTGATGATTTACTAGAGGAAATTAAATTGGATCAGTGTACCATAAAAAAATAACCAATGAAGTATCTAGTACTTTTTTTAGCGTTAAACTTTTCATTCGCACAATCGGATATTTTTGATTGTGCTCGAACGGGAACTGTAGAAGAAATGGAAATGTTTTTTACGACCAATCCAAAATCTGTTGATGCATTAAACGACAGAGGTAGTTCGCCGCTAACTCTAGCAGCCTATTATAATAACCTAAAAGTTGCCAAGTACTTGATACAAAAAGTAGATAACATCAATGGTAATAGCAAAGATGGTACGCCTCTAATGGCTGCAGTGGTCAAAGGGCATACAGAAATTGCAAAGGCTTTGATAGGCGCGGGAGCAGACCCCAACCTTACTGATGCCAATGGAGCCACCGCTTTGCACTATGCGGTACTCTTTAATAATCAAGAACTTGTCTCGCTCCTTATGGATGCCAATGCAAGTGCGTTTATGAAAAATGATGGGGGTCAATCTCCTTTAGATTTTGCAAAAATGCATAATGATAAAACATTAAACTCAATTTTAAAAAATTAATTTAAACACGGATACTATGAAAAAAATTACGTTTATAATTACGTTCTTGTTCACGTCTTACGGATTTGCGCAAAATGTTTCTACAGGGGTTGTAACACTTACAACCGGATTCACTGTACAGTTTGATGTGAATGGTACAACTAATAAAGTCACTATGACAATGGTGGGGCCAGATGACAAATGGCTAGCGATTGGTTTGAATGTGAATTCTGGAAATTCTATGGGTTCTAGTGGTGATGATGTGATTATTTATCACGGAAATCCAGGTACACTTTCAGATCGAAATTTTACTGGAAGTCAAAATACTCCAAATGTAGATAGTTCTCAAGATTGGGCCTTAGATAGTAATACTACTGCGAGTGGTGTACGTACAATTGTAGCCACTAGAAATCTTAATACTGGAGATTCTAACGATTATGTATTTACAACAACTAATAACACAAGTTTCCCAATGCTTTGGGCTAATGGTTCTAGTTTGAATTTAGCATATCATGCCGCTAGAGGAGGAGCATCGTCAACTCTTGGCACTGAAGCTATTGCCACAGTTCGAGAATTTAAGGTGTATCCAAATCCAACACAAAAAACACTTAATGTAGAGTTTCCTTTGAGTATTCAAAAAGCAAGGGTTGCTGTATATAATGTTTTAGGCTCCCTTGTTTTGCAAACAGAAATGGATCAGTTCAATTCAAAAATTAATACTTCAGGATGGAATTCAGGAGTTTATATCATGAATATTAGTACATCTGATTTTTCTCAAACTAAGCGTATTGTCAAACAATAACAGTACTTAATTCATAATTAAAAAAACCATTAGATCATTTTCTGATGGTTTTTTTTTAACTTTATAAAATGAAATTTTTTTTTACTACTCTGTTTTTATCTTTTAGTGTATTTCTTTTTGCTCAAAACGACTTATTGAGTGAAATTGATACAGATCCTGAAACCCCTGCATTTGCTTCAGCCGTGTTTAAAGGCTTAAAAGTGATCAATTTTGAATCTACCAAATTAGTGGCCAAAGGCGGATTTAACTTTATTGTTTCGCATCGTTTTGGAACAGTTAAAAATGGCTTTAAAAACCTTTTTGGTTTGGATGAAGCGGTGACTCACTTAAACTTTGTGTATGGCGTCTCTGACCGCTTTAATATTAGCGCCTCCAGAAGCTCCAATCAAAAAATTTATGAGGTAGGAAGTAAGTTTGCACTCTTAAAACAACAAGCTGGTAAAATACCCTTTACTGTTGCAGGCTATACATCTGTTTTGGCCAATACTGCTTTGAGCACAGATAACTTGCCTAAATTGGAGTTTAAACACCGCTTAAGTTATGTGGCGCAACTCTTGATTTCTCGAAAAATCAATTCTGAATTATCGGTGATTGTTTCCCCTACATTTTTTCATGATAACTACGTCACCAATGACCTTCAAGACAATTCGCAATATGGCGTAGGTTTTGGTGGGCGTTACAAGCTAGGAAAACGTTGGTCGGTAAATATGGAATATGGGGTTCACCTCAATAGAGCAGAGGGGTCTCTTTACACCAATCCATTTTCTATTGGAGTAGACCTAGAGACTGGCGGACATGTATTTCAGTTGCATTTTACCAATTCTCAATCTATGAATACCAATGGTGTTTTTGGAACCAGTACAGGAGATTGGAGTGATAGCGATGTGTATTTTGGGTTTAATTTAGCCCGTTCGTTTTAGGCGAATGTCATAGTTTTAGCTATCAAAATCAATTTTTGTTTCAATTTTTGGAATTTCACGTAATTGCATTTCGTTTTGCAACTTGTCAACCTGTTCTTTTAAATCCTTTGTTAGGATTTGTTTGCTACGCTTTTCCATGGGGGGATTTAGCTTTTCTGCGTTTTCAAACTTAATTACATTTTCTAGAATATCCCTGGGCAGTTGGGTACCAGCTTTACTCAAAGTATCTAAAAATTCTCGAGCAAAAAATTCATCAATTTGAATCCGTCTTTTTGTGGTATGCGCGAATTTTCCAATGATTCTACACACATTATCGCGATCTTCGGGACTTAATTTGTCTGCAAATTCATACTCTTCTATTTTTTTCAAACTTAATATTATGGGTTCAAGAGCATCTTTAGTGATAATATACACGTTGTAATCGCCAATATTATAGTGAAACTGATTAATAACATCTAAGGTGTTTGAAGGAATGACTAAAAATAAATCGTTCTTTACATTATCGTGTTTGGCATATTTTTTTAAGCTTTCCGTTTGTTGTTTGATATATTTTGGAAAATTTGTCAAATCATCATTTGCAGGGCTTTTAGCATCAAACACTACTAGTTGATCCATAATTTCAATAGAATTATCAGGTTTATTTCTGGGATGCGGAAATTTTTCTTGACTGACGTATGTAATTATATTATTTCTACATATTTGTTGAATATGATTTTCTACATCTTTTTCGTGTTCAGACCATTTCAACTTCATTTTATGTATGAGGTCTTCTTTTTCCTTAACACGGTCATCATTGAGGCGTTCCTTTTCTTTTTCTAAAGACTGTTGTAGCGTAACTGCTGCCGCTATATTTTTGTTAGATTCTAATTGTCTGGCTTCTTCCGCTTTTTGAAAGGAAATGGTTTCCCCTTTTAAATGATTTCTTTCTATTTCGAGGCGTTTAATGCCTTCTTCAAGTTTTGCTTTTTCAGTCTTTAATTGTTCGAAAGTTTCTGTTTTTGCAGAAGCAATTTCTAATTGTTTATTTAAGTTGGACAGATTAGTGTCTTTTTCTACACTTTCTTTTTCTAACTGTGAAATTCGAGCGTTTTTCTGTTCTATTTGTAACTTTAATTGTTGCTCTACCTGTTGTTGTATTTCTGCATTTGCATTAGGTCGTTTAAGATATATAGCCAATACCACAAAGCCAATTATAATACAAGCTAAACTGAAAAATTCCATTATAGATAAGTTAAACCTTTACAGGTGTTTGGTTAAAGAAATATAAAAAGTAAAATGTCTTAAGCTAAGTTAAGATATTTTTTTCGAACAGCATTAAACCCAAGAATCATTACCCCAGAATAAAATAAATCTCCTAGAAGTGAATTTCTAAAAAATGGTAGTGCTAGTGTGTAGCATTCTACAAGACCTGACCATGTTTTTGGGTAGCCAATAAGCCATACTCCAAAATTAGTGATGATAAAAAAGCTGATACTGCTTAAGAGAATGGTAAAAACACTAGGTTTTTTAGTTTGAGTTCCAATAAAACTCACGACTATAAAAGCAGCATAGACAACAAAAGAAATGGAATGAAACCCTAAAAATAAATCTGAAAGCGCCATGATCACTAGTGGTACTAGGTATGCCATAGTTTTATTTGAAAAATAAAGACCACCAAAAAGCGCTATCGCCGTTATGGGGGTGAAATTTGGAAGATGTGGCAGTAATCTAAATAAAACTGCAATTAACATAAAAGCTATTATAAAGAGTTGCTTTTTAGATAAGTAGGTAGTTGACATAGGATAACGTTTTTTCAAAAATAATAATATTTCAATTAATTTCATCTATATGTATTAGAATTATTTACATTTGCCCCGAATTTTGGTTTGTATAGCAATTTATTTTGGTATGCAATTAAAAGGGAATCTGGTTAAATTCCAGAGCTGTTCCCGCAACTGTAAGCTTAGTTTTGCATCGCAAAATGCTTTTGATACATTTCTTGTCACTGGAAAATAAAATTCTGGGAAGACTATTCAAAAGACGTAAGCCAGGAGACCTGCCTAATTCAAAAAACAATGTTAAACTTTCGGGATAGAAGTTTTCATACGCTTTAGTATGCCTTAGTATCTCGAGTAATTAAATTTAAATGACCTACAAGCCTACCCTAGTAATTGCACTTTGTTTATGTGTTCAAGCTCAAATTTTTTCTCAAACTGTTTCTGAAGAATCTTTAGATGAAGTTGTGGTTTCCGATTCTCGTTTCGAGTTGAAACGTGAAAATTCTGGAAAAACCGTCATCAAAATATCGTCACAAGAAATTGAAAACACTCAAGGCCGTACGATTTCGGAATTAATTAATACCAAAAGTGGTATAGAAATTAATGGTAGTCGCAGTAATGCGGGTCAAAATTTAGGGGTTTATGTTCGTGGTGGACGAAACCGCCAAGTTTTAGTTTTAATTGACGGAGTCCAAGTTAGTGATCCTTCATTAATCGCTGGAGAATATGATTTCCGTTTGCTAGACTTGAGTCAAATTGAATCTATAGAAATAATAAAAGGGGCGTCTAGCACATTGTATGGAACTGGTGCTGCATCCGCCGTAATCAATATCACAACCAAAGCTGCAAGTGCCAAAAAAATGCGTACTGTTTTTTCAACAAGTTTAGGGACAAATCAAACTGCAACAGATCAAAATGATAATATTGCTGATATTAACACAAATGTAGCTTTTAGTGGAACATTGAAAAAATTCACCTACAGAGCCGCTTTCAGTAACCAATCTACGGATGGTCTCTCAGCTGTAATTAGTGAAGCGAATGAAAAAGATGCGTTTTCAAAATACGGCTTAAATACAAGCTTTGGATATAACTTCAGCAACGCTTTTTCACTTCATATTTATGGGAATTATTCAGACACAAAATCAGAAATAGATGGATATGACTCAAATTTTAGTTTAGCAGATACTTCAGACGAATTTAACAGTACACAAGTACGTGTAGGCGTTTCTTCTCAATTTAAATACTCAAACGGAAGTCTCAATTTGAATGCAGCATTTAGTGAATATGAGCGCGAATTGGTGTCTAGTTTTCCTTCGACATTCAAATCATCGAACGTTGTGTTAGATGTAAACAGTAAATCGGTATTCGATGAGAGTTTTTATACTATTTTTGGACTTAATGTAATACAAAACCGAGCAACATTCTCCGCAAATGAAACGTTTATAATTGTAGATCCTTATGCAAATTTCGTGTTTGTTTCAGAATTTGGTTTAAATATTAATGCAGGGGTTCGTATAAACAACCATAACGTATATGGTTCTAATTTTGTATATAACATAAATCCATCGTTTACAATACCATCCAAAGAAGGATATACCAAGTTTTTTGCTTCTTACAGTACGTCTTATATAACCCCAACCTTATCTCATTTGTATGGTGATTTTGGTGCTAATGCTGACCTTGATCCCGAAGAGAACTTAACCGTAGAAGCAGGAGTAGAGTTTAAGCTTAGTTCTGATTTTAGAGTAAGTGGGTTATTTTTTAACAGAAAAGAAAATAATACGGTATTATGGATAGATGGTGGTTATCTCAATGCAGCTGATGTACTTCATGCTAGAGGAGTTGAGTTGGAATTAGACGCCACTGTTGCGGATAGGTTATCCATTCAAATGAATTATTCTTTTACTGAATATAAAGAAAGCCTAGCCCGTAGAATTCCTAAACATAAAGTAAATTTTCAAGCGGGATATGATATTTCAAAAGCGACTTTTGCATCGGTATCCTACCAATATACACACCAGCGTTTCGAAAACAGTTTTGTCCCACTTTTAGATAGTTTTAGAATCGTTAATTTATATCTAAGTCATAGCGCTTTAAAAGATAAGATTACATTCTTTGCGGGAATTGACAACCTCTTAAATGAAGCTTACGAAGATGTACCTGGCTATGCAACCAAAGTACGAAATGCCAGAGTAGGGTTTAAACTTATTCTATAAGTTCAACAGATATTAATCAATATACATGGTTTTGGAATGTGGTTTGAAGGTATTAGAATCCATAATAGGCGTGATGCCTTGCGTGTCAATTGCAAATCTACCCGATTGAATGGCGGCGAGAGCTGCGGCGAGTAGAGGTTCATTGCTATCGCCTAAAACACCAAAATTTGTCACATTTTCACGGACTTCAATATCAGGAGTTAAGCCATTAAAAGGTACTCCTAAATAGTCCGTATTAACAGTAGAGGCGACTAAAGGTTGGAGCGCATACAAGTGATTTGGATTTGCGCCTTCCCTTTGAAAGTCTGGAGAGTCATAAATGGTTACAGATGCTTGAGCTTTACCATTTGTATTGGTGCCAATTTGCACCACCTCGATGTAGGGTTTTAAACTGTTAATGACCATTTCACTAGCAGATGCAGAACTGCCAGTGGTAATCACATATACCTTTGAAAGCCCCAACGAATAAATTGGCGTATCGTCAGACAAAGTGGTTGTAAAATCATAGTTGGTATTGTAGCGTTCCAAATCATTATTATATTGTAAGCGCGCAAATACTTTATTCGATATTCCAGTAATCATACTTCCTAAAGTAATGGCAGTATTTACACTGCCCCCAGGGTTATAGCGCAAATCTAGGACTAAATGTTCTATGTTTTGGGCTTTAAAATCTCCAAAAACAGCATTTAGTTCAGCATCATAATCCGCTACAAACCCATTGTACATCAAATAGCCTACCTTCTTGGAATTTAAAGTTATTATTTCGGTTTTGAAAATTGGGTTTTCAGAAAAAACGGTCTTTGTCAGCGTGATCGTTTCTGTACTTTCTGTTAGATTATCATCATCAGGGGTAGCTGTTCCGTTTGTGTTGTATGTTGCTAAATGAACCGTGTAGGTGTCTGGGTTTAAAAGTGAACGCAGATTAGCTTCAGTTAAAGTTACGCCGTCAATCTTATTGAAAATATGACCTCTAACTAAAGGGGTAGAGCCGGCATTACTGTTAGGTTGAACTAAACGTACAATTCCAAATACATCGGTCGAACTTCCAGGTGCATAATAAAAATTATATTCTGCACCAGTGGTCTTCGTGACGCCGCTAAATTGCTGTTCTAGCTCAATATAATTAGTTGTAATCCAACTAAATCGATCAACTAGTTCACGTTGATAAATTAAACTTTCAAATAAATTTTCAGGACTGTCAAAGCCGTTTAAAAATTTTCGATACTCAGTATCCGATGTAAATCGATCATCTGACAAATCGGGGATATTGTCCTTGTAGAGATAAATGAAATTCATGCCTTTCCAAACAAAATCACTAATTTCTGAGCTTTCTATAGCAGTGTCATCATCATCCTCAAAACAACTATAAGTAAGACTTAGGGCTAATAAAAAGACTGAAAATTTAAAAATTGAGTTCATAATAAAAGAGGTTTAGTGGGTGTTAAGTTTTAAAAGGAGCCGTTTATAAAAATAAAAACAGGGTTTGAATATAATTTTTATAGATTTGAAATATGAAGTACTAAATTAACCTTTTTTTTTAAACTTAAAAATTATACCATTAGCTTGTAACAAAAAAATAAATGGGTCGTCTATAGTATATAACTACCCAATCAAGAATGAACGATAAAGACTATATAATACTAATCAATCCTTTTAAGGATAAGATTTTTAGAGTAGCCAAGCGGTTATTAGTTTCAGTTGAGGAAGCTGAAGATGCTACTCAAGAAGTTCTTTTGAAATTATGGAAGTTGCGCCATAAATTTAGGGATTATAATAGTCCTGAAGCTTTTGCGATGACCGTCACTAAAAATTGGTGTTTAGATCGATTAAAATCAAAACAAGCACAGAATTTAAAAATAGTACACAATAATTATGAAGACCATTCTCAATCCTTACAAAAATCAATTGAGGTTAATGATAGTCTTCACTGGGTGGAAACCCATATGGAGGCTTTGCCGACAAAACAAAAATTAGTATTACAGCTTAGAGATATTGAACAATATGAATTTCATGAGATCGCAAAAATATTAGAGATGTCAGAAGCAACCATCAGAGTTTCTTTATCTAGAGCACGAAAAACGATACGAGAAAAATTAACACAGACCCATAATTATGGAATTAAATAATATTGAACGTCTTTTAGAAAAGTACGAAGAGGGACAGACCACTTTGAAAGAAGAAGCACAGTTAAAACACTATTTTTCAACAGAAACTGTAGCGCCTCACTTGGAAGTTTACCGCACCATTTTCGTGTATTATTCAACTAATGCACAACTTTCCTACCAAAGACCTTTAGAAACGACGCGTCGCAACCCCAATAAGTACCGTTGGATTGCTTCAGCTGCCGTTATCACCATCATGTTTAGTGCTTTTATGACACTCATTTCAAAGGATGAATTTATTCAACTATCTGATGAAGAACAATTTGCATATAATGAAACTCTGAAAGCGTTTGATTTAATTTCAAATCAAATGCACAAAGGAAGAACGTCTTTTAATGCCTTAAACATGATTTCAACTTCTTTTGAAAAAGGACAACAAAATGTTGTGTTTTTAGAAGAATTTAATAACTCAACCAATAGACTGTTTAACTTAAAATAATTAAATTTAAATTAAAAAAAATGAAAAAAAATGTATTAATTCTTAGTTTGCTCATGACACCACTTATCATGACCGCACAAAGCATATTTGAGAAATATGAAGATATGGAACGTGTAACATCTGTGGTAGTAAACCAAAAAATGTTTAAAATGTTGGCTAATATCGACATACAAACCAATGATGCGGATGCCGATGATTTTATTAATCAAGTAAAGATGTTAGATAATTTGACTGTTTTTACAACTGATGACATAGCCGTATCAAACTCCATGAAAAAAGATGTTCAAAAATACATCAAAAACTCTAAGTTAGAGGAATTGATGCGGATCAAGGATGGCGATCAAACGGTTAACTTTTTTGTTTCAGAAGGTAAAGATGATAACCATGTGAAAGAACTTCTGATGTTTGTTAATGGTTTAGGGGATCTTACCAAAAACGAGAATATTTCCATTAATGGTAAACAGCGTGTTATTGAAACCGTTCTTTTATCACTCACCGGAGATATTGATTTACGCGAAGTTTCGAAACTGACAAACCAGTTGAATGTCCCTGGAGGAGAACAGCTTAAAAAAGCATCAAAAAAATAAATGAAAACTTGTTTTAAATATTTAATACTTTTTGGCTTTGCTCTCTTTTTTGGATGCACGCCTAAGCTGACGTTACAAAGTTATTTTGTGGCACATCAAGAAGCCAATGGTTTTATGTCTGTGGACATTCCGATATCGTTTCTTAACCCTGATGAAATTGAGCTCACTGCAGACCAAAAAGAAGCAATTGATTCAATTGACAAACTAAACATGCTTGGATATAGTGTGAAAGATGGAACTGAGGAAGAGTTTCAATCTGAAATGGATACCATTAAAACCATTTTAAAAGCAGAACATTATAATGATCTTATGCGAGCGGGAAACACTTCAGACGGAAAACTTTATATAAAATATATAGGGGAAGATGCTGAAATTGATGAACTTATTGTTTTTGGGTATTCTCCAGAAAATGGTTTTGCAATCATTAGAGTGTTAGGAACAAATATGGAGCTTTCTAAAATCATGAAACTGGATTCGATCATTGATCAGTTTGATACTGATAATGCAAATGTGGAAAATTTCATGGAATATTTATTGTAACAGCTTTGCATCACACTAAAAAAGCCACGATTGTCGTGGCTTTTTTTATTATAATACTTTTAAAGCTGTTAGATCCCTGTATAATTTGAGGGCGAAATTGCTTTTAATTCGGTTTTAATAGCCTCACTAACCTCTAAGGTGTCTATAAAGTCAGCGATTGAGTCTTGCGTAATCGCTGCGTTGGTACGTGTCAACCCTTTGAGGGCTTCATAAGGGTTGGAAAACCCTTCACGTCTCAATATTGTTTGAATAGCTTCCGCTACGACCGCCCAGTTATTTTCTAGGTCTTGAGCAATTTTTGGTGTATTTAAAAGTAATTTCTGTAATCCTTTTAAGGTTGATTTAAAAGCAATTATGGTATGTGCAAACGGCACACCAACATTTCTTAATACTGTGCTGTCTGTTAAATCACGCTGTAATCTAGAGACCGGTAGTTTTGCCGATAAATGTTCAAAAATTGCATTAGCAATTCCTAAATTTCCTTCGCTATTTTCAAAATCAATAGGATTGACTTTGTGTGGCATTGCCGAACTACCGACTTCACCTTTTTTAATTTTTTGTTTGAAATAATCCATAGACACATAAGTCCAAAAATCACGATCTAAATCAATCACAATCGTATTGATGCGTTTTAAGGCATCAAATAAGTTAGCCATATGGTCGTAATGTTCAATTTGTGTGGTTGGAAAAGAGTGGTGAAGGCCGAGTTTTTCATTTAGAAAATTAGCGGCAAATGCTTGCCAGTCAATTGTTGGATAGGCCACTTTATGGGCGTTGAAATTTCCTGTTGCACCACCAAACTTTGCAGCATTAGGAATAGATTTTAAAACCTCAAATTGTGCGTTTAAACGCGTCACAAAAACATCAACTTCTTTACCAAGTCGGGTAGGAGAGGCAGGCTGTCCGTGTGTTCGTGCCAATAATGGAATTTCTCTCCATTCCTTCACCAAGCCTTTTAAACAGCTTAGCAGTGTGTTATATTCTGGAATATAAACTGCGGAAATAGCGTCTTTGATACTTAGTGGAATAGCCGTATTGTTGATATCTTGAGACGTTAACCCGAAGTGAATAAATTCTTTATATTCAGAAATTTGAAGGGCATCAAATTTATCTTTTATAAAATATTCAACTGCTTTCACATCGTGATTTGTGATGCTTTCAATGTCTTTGATGGCTTGTGCATCTTTGGAAGAAAAATCAGTGTAAATGGTTCTTAAATTCTTAAAAAGAGCAGTGTCAAACCCTTTTAGTTGTGGTAGTGGGAGTTCACAAAGTGCAATAAAATATTCAATTTCTACTAATACACGGTATTTGATAAGGGATTCTTCTGAGAAAAATCCTGCCAATGAATCCGTTTTTGATCTGTAGCGACCGTCAATAGGAGAAATTGCATTCAACATGGATATAGACATAGTTAGTTTCTTTTTTTGAAGCTACAAATATAGGGTTTTTCAATCGAAGTAAATGGACTTGGTTTTAAGTTTTTCTTCTCTATTAGTTTGATAATTTAATGGGTGAATTGACAACGTAACTAACATAATTTTAATAACTTTATACTTTAAATTAATTGTGATATGACCCATAATAAAAAAATAATGAGTGGACTTGCAATTGTGTTGGTAATTGCCCAATTTTTTCAACCGACCAAAAATCAAGGAAATTTAGATACTGTAGATCAGTTTTTAGTAGAAACGCAAGCACCAAAGGCCGTTAAACACCTATTGGAACAAGCTTGTTTTGACTGCCATAGTAATCACACCAACTATCCTTGGTACAATTCAATAACACCAATAAACTATTGGCTAAATGGTCATGTTAAAGAGGGTAAAAAACATTTTAATGCGTCGAGATGGGCAAGCTATTCACAACAGAAAAAAGACCATAAATTAGAGGAGTTAGTTGAAGAAATAGAAAAATCCGCGATGCCATTGGCGTCTTATACTTGGACCCATGCTGAGGCACAACTTAGCCCTACTCAAATTCAAACTCTTGTAGACTGGGCGACTCGGGCTCGCATGACTTATAATCGCACAACAGAAATTAATTAATTTCAACTCTATGCATCCATGTTTACTGGTCATCGGATTTGTTTATCCAGAACCCACTTCTTCGGCAGCCGGAACGCGAATGCTTCAACTTATAACGGCTTTTCAAGAACAAGGGTATTCTGTGACTTTTGCAACTACTTGTAAAAAATCTGATAAGGCCTTTGACTTAGAATCTATTGCAGTCAAAGTAGAAGCGATTGAACTCAATGCTTCTAGTTTTGATGAGTTTATAAAAACAATAAACCCTACTATTGTTGTGTTTGATCGGTTTATGACAGAAGAACAATTTGGATGGCGTGTAGCCGAACACTGCCCAGATGCATTACGGATTTTAGATACAGAAGATTTACATTTTTTAAGACAAGCCCGTCAAAAGGCGCTCACTACCAATCAACCACTGGATTCTTTTCTTTTTAAAACGGATACCGCTAAACGCGAACTTGCAAGTCTTTATAGAAGTGATCTGTCTTTAATTATTTCTGAAGCGGAATACACCTTGTTAACACAACAACTCAAAATTGAGCCCTCACTTTTGTGCTACCTTCCTTTTATGCTCGAAGCAAAAGACTGTCAACCCCAAGAGAGCTGTAAGCCCTACAACCAACGTCTAGATTTTGTGTCTATTGGTAATTTTTTACACCCTCCTAATTTAGATGTAGTGCGCTATCTTAAAAAAACCATCTGGCCAAAAATTAGAACTGTACTTCCGGAAACTAAATTGCATATTTATGGCGCTTATAACGCTGTAAATAGCAAAGAGATGCACAATGAAAAAGAGGGGTTTTTGGTTCATGGATTTGTTGAAAATGCTTTTGAGACCTTAAATTCCGCTAGAGTTCTACTCGCGCCATTGCGATTTGGTGCAGGACTAAAAGGTAAACTTATTTTGGCGATGCAAGCAGGAACGCCAAGTGCGATGTCTTCCGTTGCAGCCGAAGGTATGTTTGGCGATCTAGATCCTAATGGCATTGTAGAAGACTCTTCTGATGAATTTGCGGCCCAAGCCGTCGCACTATACACGAGTGCCTCTAAATGGGAAGCATCGCACAGTCAAGGCTTTTCGGTTCTAAAAACACGGTTTGAAAAACACCAACATTTACTTGTTTTGGCAGAGCGTATCAAGTCTCTTTTAGGGCATTTGGAAGCGCACCGCGCTAAAAATGTTATTGGACAGTTGCTTAGTCATCATCAGCTACAAAGCACAAAGTATATGGCGCGCTGGATCGAAGCTAAAAACAGCTAAGTAGAAGTATTTGATTTGAGGGATATTAGATCAACTCGTTTTTTTTCAACAAATTACCTATTACGACTTAGGATTTTATATTCTTCATAGCATTCACTAATGGCGTCTAGTACCTGCAAGTCATTTGCGGTTCTAATGAAGTCTGTAGAGTAGTTACATTCACTAATAAGAAGGTCCAAATCAATTTTATCAACTTGTAGCAACGCAATGAGCATTTCTCTATCGAAACGCGATGCGAGTAGGGTTCGAATTTCATCTTGTTTTTTCATCTCACGAAGTTTACGCATCTCCCGAGGTTTTTTTCCAAAGACGTTATGTAAGAAATCTGCGGGATTAAAGATTGCCCCCAAAACTTTAGTCACCATACTTGGTGCTCTAGAACTCGATTCATAGCCACTATTCAACCCAGAAATGCTATAACGTACATTTTTTTGAATAGGCACTTGCTTAATATCTACAGCCAGATAGCCGGTGAGTTTCAACGTATTCACATTAACCTCTTCCAAAGCTAAAGCCAACTCTGTGAGCTCAATCGTTGTGGAAGTCCCATATTTAATCCAGTCGTTACTGACTTTTACTTTGATGGATTTATATCCTAAGTAAGAAAGGTGTAGTGTGTCATTGGCTTTGGCACGGATTTCAAACTCTCCTTCTGAATTGGTTGTGGTTCCAATTACCTGATTGAGATTCACAATATTCACACTTTCCATAGCGACTAAAGTTTCTGAACTTACAATTTTTCCTTTGACAGAATTGTATGCTTGAGCAGAACCCAAAAAGGGAATGATTAGAACTAATAAAAGTGTGAATTTTAATTTCATTTGTGTATTTGAGCTATAAAAGTAGTAAACAAATACTATACTAATATTGTCAATTAAAACTTTGACTAAAAATTAACACATTAGTTTATTTTCTACGGCTTTTTCTGGCACGAGAAAAATCGTTTCCGCCACTAGGTTTGAAATCAGCTGAACGTCTTGGAGACCTGCTAGATGAATTGTTGTCACTTCTTCGTCCTCTATGTTCGGACCTAGATCCAGATCTTTTAGAACGGTCATTTCGACCTCTGCCACCGCCGTAACCACCGCCACCAGAACGACGCCCACCGCCGCCACGGTTGCGATCGCGACTCTTTTTTTCTGTAATTTCAACATTTATAAAACGCCCATCTTGTTTAAAGTCTGTGAAAAATTCTAAAACTTTAGCCTTGTGTGCAGCGTCTGTGTTAAAAAATGCAAAACTATCTTTGACATCTACTTTATAAACATCATCTTGGTTCAGCTGTAAGGTATCTCTTAAAAAATCCTTTAACCTCATCCAGTCGTAGCCGTCTTTGCTTCCTATGTTTATGAAGAAACGTGTCGAGTTGTCATCAGCGCGATAGTTTTCTGTATGGCTTCCTGATGGGGTGTTTAAATCCTTAGATTTTTTATAATAATTATAGAAACGCGTAAATTCAACGGAGAAAAACTTTTTAATCAATTCTTCTTTACTGACATTTTCAAACAACGTATTGATGTCATTTAAATAGGGGTCAATCTCATGATTAATTTCTGTATCGTGAATCTTATTAGCTAGTGATTTGAGTTGAACTTCACAAATTTCCATACCGCTAGGTATTTCTTTTTTGATGAAATCTTTTTGAATAATACGTTCGATACTCTTTATTTTCCGAACCTCACTCTTAGAAACAATTACCATTGATACCCCTGATTTTCCAGCACGTCCTGTTCGTCCACTTCTATGGGTGTACGTTTCTATTTCATCTGGTAATTGATAGTTAATCACATGGGTAATATCATCCACATCAATACCACGTGCCGCCACATCGGTAGCCACTAGCATTTGGATTTGTTTAGCTCTAAAGGACTTCATGACTACATCACGTTGATTTTGACTCAAATCGCCATGTAACGCTCCAGCACTATATCCATCTTCTATAAGTTGTTCAGCTACTTTTTGAGTATCTCTTTTTGTTCGACAAAAGATCACTGAAAATATGTTTGGATTAACATCTGCTAAGCGTTTCAAAGCTCGGTAGCGGTCTCTTGCACCTACAAGAAAATATTCGTGAGAAACATTTTTGCTTCCCATATTTTTATGACCAACAGTCACTTCAACAGGGCTGTCCATGAATTTTTTGGCAATTAGAGACACTTCTTTAGGCATGGTTGCCGAAAAGAGCCAAGTACTTTTTTCTTCAGGAGTATAGGATAAAATTTCGGTAATATCTTCAAAGAATCCCATATTTAGCATCTCATCAGCTTCATCTAATACAGCATATTCAATTTTAGAAATATCAACCAGTCTTCGGCTAATCATATCTTTCATCCGTCCAGGGGTGGCTACAATAATTTGTGCCCCTCTTTTGACTTGTTTGGCTTGATCTGTAATACTAGCGCCACCATATATAGCGGTAACATTAAGACCTTTACAGTGTTTTCCATAGAGTTTCATCTCATTGGTAATCTGTAAACAAAGCTCACGCGTTGGGGATAAGATAAGCCCTTGTGTGGTACGACTGTTAATGTCAATTTTTTGAAGCATTGGAAATCCAAATGCTGCTGTTTTTCCAGTTCCTGTCTGTGCCAAAGCAACGAGGTCACTGTCGTTATCTAATAAAAGTGGAATTGTTTTTTCTTGTACTTCACTCGGCGTTTCAAAGCCTAAGTCTGTGATGGCTTGTACTAAATGATCTTCTAGTCCAAGTTGTTTGAATGCATTCATTTGTTGTAATTTAAGTATTCGATATATAACTAAGTGTTACTTAGAGGCGTATCGAACATACTTAAAACCAATCTCCATGTAACACATCCTCACCCTGAGGAATTTTAAGCGGCAAAGGTACTATTAATTAATTTAATGCCTATTTAAATAGGAAATCAATTTTGCAACTGCTTGTCCGCGATGTCCAATCCGATTTTTTTCAGCCATAGATAGTTCGGCAAATGTAGCCTTATAATTTGCAGGTTGAAAAATAGGATCATACCCAAATCCGTCAGTTCCCCTTTTAGTTTCGGTAATTTTTCCCTTACAAATCCCCTCAAAAGTAATTAACTCGCCTTGAAAATGCAGTGCTATTACTGTCTTAAATTGTGCCGTACGATCGTGTTTTGGTTGTAGTCTTGCTAATACCAAATTCATATTGTCATCCGCATTACGTTGAGGACCTGCATAGCGAGCAGAAAACACACCCGGAGCACCATTCAAAGCTGTGATCTCTAATTCAGTGTCATCCGCAAAACAATCTAGGCCAAAGTGATCTTTAATATATGTTGCTTTTTGAATCGCATTACCTGCAATGGTGTCTTGTGTTTCTGGAATGTCCACAAGACATCCAATGTCTTCAAGGCTAATCAGCCTAATATGGTCAGGAAGTTGGTTTTGAACTTCTCTAATTTTATTTGAATTGTTGGTTGCAAATACAATAGTCATAATTATCGATGGTGATAAGGTTCATTTTTAAGAATTGTAAAGCCTCTGTACAATTGTTCTATAATAAATAAACGCACCATTTGATGTGAAAAGGTCAGTTTTGAAAGCGCTAATTTTCCTGTGGCTTTTTGATAAACGTCTTGCGAAAATCCATAAGGTCCTCCAATAACCAATACAAGCCGTTTGAGTCCTGAATTCATTTGTTTTTGAAGAAAGCTAGAAAATCCTACGGAATCCATTTCCTTTCCATTTTCATCCAAAAGGATAAGGCGATCTGTAGGTAATATTTTGCTAAGTATTAATTTGCCTTCGGCTTCTTTTTGAAGCTTTTCTGATAAATTTTTACTGTTTTTTAAGTCAGGAATAATTTCAAATGAAAATCGTACATAATGCGATAAGCGATTTTGATAGATGGAAATTAGACGATCTAACTCAATTTGATCCGTCTTTCCTATGGCAATGAGTTTAATTTGCATGTGCCAAAGTTAAATTATTTTAAATAAGGTTTTATAATTTGGAATGAATTTGCGATAAATTCATATTTTAGCTATAAAGTTACAAACATGATTACCAACGAACAATTTAAAAACGAAGTCCAACTAATAATAGCCAATGCGGTTAGGGAAGATGTAGGAGAAGGCGATTACAGCTCATTAGCATGTATTCCTTCAAATGCTACTGGAAAAGCCAAGCTTTTAGTCAAGGATAATGGCGTCATTGCTGGCGTAAACTTTGCAAAACAAGTTTTTCATTATGTCGATCCAAATTTACAAGTAGAAACGCTCATAAATGATGGGTCGAAGGTCAAATTTGGCGATATTGCTTTTTATGTTGAAGGCTCTAAACAATCCATTCTTAAAGCGGAACGAATAGTCCTCAATGCAATGCAACGTATGAGTGCGATCGCTACTAAAACCAATTCCTATGTTGAGATTTTAAAAGGAACTGATACTAAAATTTTAGACACTCGAAAAACAACTCCAGGGTTTAGAGCTTTAGAAAAATGGGCTGTTGCTATTGGTGGTGGTGCAAACCACCGATTCGCACTTTATGATATGATTATGCTTAAAGATAATCACATCGATTTTGCAGGGGGCATAACCAATGCTATTTCGACGACTAAAGCCTATTTGAAGACGAATCAATTGGATCTTCAAATTGTTGTCGAAGCCCGAGACTTAGATGAAATCGAAGAAATTTTAGAGAATAAAGGGGTTTACCGCATTTTAATTGACAACTTTAATTACACTGACACTCAAAAAGCTATTGAACTTATCGGCGATAAATGTTTAACAGAATCTTCAGGAGGTATCGATGAAGTGACTCTAAGACATTATGCAGAATGCGGCGTAAATTTCATTTCTAGTGGTGCATTAACCCACTCTGTAACAAATATGGATCTAAGCCTCAAAGCCGTGTAAAATGAGTCAAGCTATCGAAGATAAATTAGATAAAATTCCCATTCTAAATTGGATAGCTAAATTCCTTAAACGCATCAAGCTCCCTGGGTTTGAGGGGCTTTCGATGTATGACCTCTTAGAAATGTATGTCATTGGGATTTTTAAAGGCACACTAACCACAAGAGCTAGTGCTATTGCTTTTAGCTTTTTCACAGCTATATTTCCGTTTTCACTATTCATTATTATTTTGATACCCTATATTCCTTTTGATAATTTTAAAGGTGATTTTTTAAATTTTTTAGACTCCTTTTTACCGCCACAAACATCGGATTTTTTTAATCAAAATATTTTTGAAAATATTAGCGATACCAATACCGGTGGACTGTTGTCCACTGTTTTTTTGATTTCTATGTTTTTGATGGCTAATGGCGTAAATGCTGTGTTTTCTGGTTTTGAAAACGCTTATCATCAACAGCTCAATCGAAATTTTATCAAACAATATTTTTATGCCCTAGGCGTGGCAATTATTTTAGTCGTAATTTTAATACTTACGGTTATTGGTTTCGGATATGCTCAGATTTATTTGATTCATCCGATCATTGAAAAATTTGGTTCTGGAGATGGAAGTAGCGAATTGTTTTGGATTACACGTGCCAAATATTTCTTTTTTGTGCTTATGATTTATCTCAGTATGGCAACGTTATATTATTTTGGAACCAAAGACGGAAAGTTATCAAGTTTTTTTTCAGTAGGTGCTATTTTTACGACGTTTCTTATTATTACAACCTCCTATTTATTTGGTCTATATATTGAAAATTTTTCCACCTACAATGAACTCTATGGCTCCATAGGTGCCTTGTTGATTCTCTTGTTTTATTTTTGGTTAAATGCAAATATTATTCTCTTGGGACATGAATTGAATTCATCTCTTCAACTTCTAAAGAAAAAATGCACAGTATAGACGTATTTTTTATCGACGTTATTCTGCCGCTTTCCCTAGAGCGAAATTTCACTTATGCGATTACAAAAGCAGAAGCAGATTTTATAAAAGTCGGGGCGAGGGTTGCTGTTCCTTTTGGCAAAAGTAAAGTATATACAGGATTGGTATACAGCATACACGATAAAGCACCAACAGCTTACGATGCTAAGTCGATTCATAGTATTTTAGATGAATCAGCAGTGGTAAATCCATTTCAGTTTAAATTATGGGAGTGGATGTCCAGTTATTATCTCTGTAGCATGGGTGAAATTATGCGTGCTGCACTGCCAAATGCGTTTTTGCTTGAAAGTGAAACCATTATTTCTCTAAACCCAACATCTGGGTTTGATGTCACTATGTTTAAAGATAATGAATATCTTGTTTATGAAGCACTACAACAACAATCGAGTTTAAAAGTTGAGGAAATTAATGCTATAATCGATCGGAAAAATTCATTTCCTGTTTTAAAACGTTTATTGGATCAAAACGTCATTGCTCTAGAGCAGGAATTGTTAGAGAAATATAAGCCAAAATTAATTCGTTGTGTGCGTTTACATCCCGATTACCACCATGAAAATGGGTTGCAAGATCTAATTGAAACTTTAAAAAATGCATCTAAACAACGCGAAATTGTGTTGAGCTATTTCAATTTAGCAAACTCCACAAAACAAATCAAAGTTGCCGACTTGAAACTTAAAAGCATGGCCACATCGACCCAAATAAAAACATTAATAGATAAACAGATTTTTGAAGAGTTCTATTATCAAACCGATCGCATTCAGTTTCAGGACTCTGAAGATGATGCTTCAAAAGAACTAAATATACATCAAATTACGGCCTTAGATGAGATAGATCAGGCTTTCGAGACCTACACTACTGTATTGCTTCATGGCGTAACTTCCTCGGGTAAAACAGAACTATATGTTAAAAAAATTGAAGCAATTCTAGAACAGGGTAAGCAAGCGTTATACTTGGTGCCTGAAATCGCTTTAACCTCGCAGTTAGTGCAGCGTTTAGAAAAATATTTCGGCAATCAAATAGCTGTCTATCATTCGCGTTATTCTCAGAACGAACGCTTAGAAGTTTGGAATCATGTTCTTAACAATTCCGAAAATGCTCGGGTTGTTATTGGAGCTCGGTCTTCTATTTTTTTGCCCTTCAGTAATTTAGGGCTTGTGATTATTGATGAAGAGCACGAACAGTCCTACAAACAATTTGATCCTTCACCGCGTTATCATGCAAGAGATACGGCGATTGTATTGGCGGCGCTCTATCAAGCAAAAACGTTATTAGGATCGGCCACTCCTAGTATAGAAAGTTTTTATAACGCTACAAAAGAAAATAAATTTGGATATGTAGCACTCACAAAACGATTTAATAATGTACTCATGCCAGAAATTGAACTGGTCGATTTAACAGATAAGTATAAGCGAAAGCGAATGACAGGTCATTTTAGCGACCGTTTAATCACAGAAATCAAAGCGGCTTTGGATATGGATTCACAAGTCATTTTATTTCAAAACAGACGAGGATATTCTCCAGTTGTGTCCTGTAACACTTGCGGACACACACCCGAATGCCCAAATTGTGATGTCAGTTTAACCTTTCATCAGTACAAAAACCAACTTCGCTGTCACTATTGCAGTCATTCCATAGCAATGCAACAGTTTTGTGGCGCCTGTGGAGGAGTAGATATAGATAGCAAAGGCTTTGGTACAGAGCAAATTCAACAAGAGGTTGAGCTTTTGTTTCCAGAAGCTAAAGTCGCTCGAATGGACTTGGATACCACTCGAGGAAAATACAGCTATGATCGGATCATTTCTAGTTTTGAAAACAAAGAAGTCGATATTTTAGTGGGCACTCAAATGGTCACTAAGGGTCTCGATTTTAGGCATGTAAAATTAGTAGGGGTTTTAAATGCAGATCAGCTTATTAATTTTCCTGATTTCAGAGCGCATGAACGTAGTTTTCAATTGTTACAGCAAGTCGCTGGTCGCGCTGGTCGAACTGATACTAGGGGTAAGGTTGTTATTCAAAGCTATAATCCACACCATACCATTCTTCAACAAGTGTCTATAAATGACTACCAGTCCATGTTTGTAGAACAATTAGAAGATCGCCGAATTTATAAATACCCTCCTTATTGTCGTCTAATCAAATTGACCCTTAAACATAAGGATTATAATAAAGTAAATGACGGAGCTGAATGGTTAGCAACAAGTTTGAGGCATGTGTTTAAAGCAAATGTGTTAGGTCCAGAATTTCCTGTAGTCTCAAGAATAAGAAACCAATATCATAAAAATATACTAATTAAAATCCCTCAAAATCAATCGCTTATTAAAACAAAATCGGTACTTCAAAAAATTAAATTACGATTTTTGAGTACCAGAGATTTTAGGGATGTTCGGTTACTAATAAATGTAGATAATTATTAGTTTGCAATAGTCTCTAATGCCTGACTCAATTGTATTTTTCTAGTTCTACTTAGTGGCAGTTTCATTTTTTCGATTTCCACATGTTTGCTATCGTAGCGTTCTACTTTTTTTAGATTTACAATGTAAGATTTATGGATTCTCAAAAATATACCATTTGGAAGTTCATTTTCAAAGGCTTTCATGGTGGATAGAATAACAAAACTCTTGTTGTTTGTGATTAATTTCACGTAGTCTCCAAGTGCTTCGATCCACTTGATGTCTCTGATATATATTTTACGTTTTTTGAGGTTACTTTTTATAAAAATATGCTCACCGTCATAGTCTTTGAAGTTTTCCTCCATTTTGGCTTGTAAGACTGTTTTTGCGATAGCTTTGTCAAATCGTGTTTTAGAAGCTGGTTTTATGACGTAATCAATAACATTGTATTCAAAAGCCTTGAGGGCATAGGAATCGTTATCACTAACTACAATAATGTGAGGTATTGTGATGTTGGGGTGCTCATTTAAAACATCTAACAACTCAAATCCCCCTGAAACAGGAAGGTTAAGTTCCATTATTATAAGATCCACAGTAGTTGTAAGTAGGAATTTTTTGGTTTCAAGTACAGATGAGAATTTACCAACCAAATTGAGAGAAGGGTGGTTATTTATAAGCTTTAAAGTCGTTAATCGTTGTGAAGCATTTGCATCAACAATTATACAATTTAAATTCATCGGGACAGTTTTATTATGGTTAATGTCTACAATTATACAAAAAATATATCGATAAAATTCAAAAAACGCCGTTTAACGAATAAAATAACACATATTAAATAAACGCATTTAATGTTGTTGAAACAATAAATAATACTTATTTTTGCAGCCATTTTAAAACAAAAAATTATAAAATTTATGAATCATTACGAAACTGTTTTCATCTTGAATCCCGTTTTATCTGACACTCAGATAAAGGAAACAGTAAAGAAATACGAGGACTTACTCGTTTCTAAAGGAGCAAAGATGGTATCGAAAGAAGATTGGGGGCTAAAGAAATTAGCATATCCAATTCAGAACAAAAAGAGTGGATTTTACCACTTATTTGAATTTACTGCTCCAGGAGAGGCAATTGGTCCCCTAGAAGTAGAATTTAGACGTGACGAGCGTTTTATGCGTTATCTAACAGTTGCTTTAGATAAGCATGCCATTTCATGGGCCGAAAGAAGAAGAGTTAAACTTAAAGAAAAAGCGTAATTATGTCTATAGAACAACAAGCCAAAGGAAAAAAAGATGGTGAAATCAGATATTTAACGCCTTTAAATATTGACACCAACAAAGCAAAAAAATACTGTCGTTTCAAAAAGTCAGGTATCAAGTATATCGATTATAAAGATCCAGATTTTTTAATAAAGTTTGTAAACGAACAAGGTAAGTTATTACCACGTCGTTTGACTGGAACTTCTTTAAAGTATCAAAGAAAAGTGTCTGTTGCTGTGAAAAGAGCTAGACATTTAGCATTGATGCCGTATGTAGCCGATTTAATGAAATAAAACTATTATAACTATGGAACTTATATTAAAACATGACGTAGAAGGATTGGGGTTTAAAGATGATGTTGTAACAGTTAAAAACGGTTATGGTAGAAATTTTTTAATTCCAGGAGGTAAAGCCATCCTTGCTACAATATCTGCTAAAAAAGTATTAGCAGAAAATTTAAAGCAACGTGCGTTCAAAGAAAAGAAAATCGTTGACGAGGCTCAAGCAACAGCGACCGCTTTGAAAGCTTTAGAAATCAAAATAGCAGCGAAAGTTGGTACTGGCGATAAATTATTCGGATCAGTTAACAACATTGACTTAGCAGAAGCATTAGCCAAAGCTGGGCAATCTATTGATAAGAAATTTATCAATGTGACTGGTGGTAATGTTAAACGCCTTGGAAAATACACTGCAGTAATACGTCTTCACAGAGATGTAACTGTTGAATTACCTTTTGAGATTATTGCAGCTAAATAAGTAGTGCAGTAACTAAAAATTAATTCAAACTTATTTTATAAATTTGCGCCCTATTATTAGGGCGCATTTTTTTTAACAATAATCAAAGATGAAATACACAAGACTTACAAAAGAACAGTTTGAAGTGTTAAACCAGGAGTTTATCAACTTTTTAGCCACACAATCCATTACAGCAGACGAATGGAAAGAAATTAAGGAGCAAAAACCTGAAGTTGCCGAAGAAGAATTGGATATTTTTAGTGATTTGGTTTGGGAAGGCGTGTTGTCTAAAGTCGAGTATCTAGAAAATATAGCGCCACAACATATGTATTTGTTTAAGGTTGAAGCCTCTCAGTTGCGATTGATAGGACTTAAAATAAAAGCAGACCATATTGACTTGACTACCAAAGAAGGTTTTTCATGGTTAAGAGAAAATTTAATGTCGGACGACGTTGAATTATTTAATGCCGATAAAGATCTTGAGGCGGATAAAAACGCAAAATTATTCGAACTTATAGTTCAAGGGGCATCCATCACAAAAGGTGAACTTTTTAAGTATTTAGACGATCTAATTGGATAGGTTAGTAAAAAGAGAGATATTTGTGAATTAAAGCACAACCATGGTATCTAAACCACGCATATCCAAAGGCACACGAGATTTTTCGCCAAAGCAGTTAGCAAACCGCGACGTCATCTTTAGTGCCATTAAGTCAAACTTTAAGAATTTTGGATTTCAACCTATTGAAACCCCGAGTTTTGAGTTGTCTGAAACCTTATTGGGAAAATATGGAGAAGAGGGCGATCGTTTGATTTTTAAGATTTTAAACTCTGGAGATAAAGTCAAAAAAGCAGATTTACAAGCGCTTGAAGACGGTAATTTAGCGCGTTTTTCCAATTCACTTACAGAAAAAGCATTGCGCTACGACCTAACAGTGCCCTTTGCACGTTACGTTGCTCAATACCAAAACGATATTGTTTTTCCATTCAAACGGTTTCAAATTCAACCTGTTTGGCGAGCTGATCGTCCTCAAAAAGGCCGTTTTCAAGAATTTTATCAGTGTGATGCTGATGTGGTTGGGTCTAAATCACTCTGGCAAGAAGTTGAGTTCATTCAATTGTATGATGCCGTTTTTTCAGATTTAAATTTAGAGGGTGTTACCATTAAAATAAACAACAGAAAAATATTAGCTGGCATTGCCGAATTGATAGGCGCGCAAGATAAACTCATCGATTTTACGGTCGCTTTAGATAAGCTTGATAAAATAGGTGCGGAGAAGGTCAAAGAAGAAATGCTCAAAAAAGGCATTCCGTCTGATGGGATTTCTAAGCTAGAACCACTTTTTGATTTATCAGGTGATTTCTCTAAACAATTACAATCCTTGAAACGTATTTTAAGCACATCTAATGAGGGCTTACAAGGCGTTGAGGAATTGGAGTTTATAGCGTCTTCAGTAGCTGCGGTTGGCCTTAAAACAGCACAACTTCAAATGGACGTGACCTTAGCGCGTGGGCTTAATTATTATACTGGAGCTATTTTTGAAGTGGCCGCTCCAGAATCCGTACAAATGGGTTCTATTGGTGGCGGTGGCCGTTATGACGATTTGACGGGTATTTTTGGTCTAAAGGATGTGAGTGGAGTAGGGATCAGTTTCGGTTTGGATCGAATTTATTTAGTTCTTGAAGAATTGAATTTATTTCCATCCGATCAAACACAATCCACTAAAGTGCTTTTCACCAATTTTGGACCTTCAGAAAGTTTATACAGTTTAAAAGCAATCACAACTTTACGCTCAAAATCTATAGCTGCTGAGTTGTATCCAGATGCGGCTAAACTGAAAAAACAAATGATGTATTCCAATAAGCGCGAAATACCATTTGTAGTCATGGTTGGAGAAGCCGAAATTCAACAGAACAAATACATGTTGAAAGACATGAACTCTGGTGAGCAGCAATTATTGACTTTAGAGGAATTGATAAATATTCTGACCTAAAACAAAAAACTCTTAAGAAATCTTAAGAGTTTTTTGTAGCGAGAGCGGGGCACGATCCCGCGACCTCCGGGTTATGAATCCGACGCTCTAACCAGCTGAGCTACCTCGCCATAATTAGATGGCTGCAAATATAAAAACAATATATCGCCTCACAAATAAATATACCTTTAAAAAAAATTAAAATTCTTTATACTACTAACTAATTAATGTATATATTGGATTTTTTAAATTTTAAAATTCCCAATGAGCGATAAAATTAAATTTGAGTTAGAAATTCCTATTCAAGCCTCTCCCCAATTATTGTATCAGTACATCTCAACTCCTTCGGGTTTGTCTGAGTGGTTTGCTGATAACGTCAATTCAAGAGGTGAAATTTTCATATTTATATGGGATGGTTCTGAAGAACAAGCTAAATTGATCACGAAAAAAAATGGTGAACGCGTCAAGTTCAAGTGGCAAGATGGCGAAGACGATAATTCCTTTTTTGAAATTCGAATCCAAGTCGATGGCATCACAAAAGATGTGTCTTTAATAATCACAGATTTTGCGGATGATGATGAAGTTGAAGAATCAAAAATGTTATGGTCTAATCAAATTTCTGATCTTAAGCAAATCTTAGGATCTTCTTAGTGATTTTTTATTTTTAAACTATATTTGTCCTGTTCATTCAGGACTTTTTTTATGATAAATTTTAACGGCGAATTACTTTCAGAACAACACGCAAAACTTTCGGTGTTTAACCGCGGCTTAGCCTATGGTGATGCTCTTTTTGAAACCCTCAAAACCTTAAATGGAAAAATTCTATTTTGGGAAGATCATTATTTTCGTTTAATGGCCTCTATGCGGATTCTAAGAATGGAAATTCCTATGGCTTTCACTCCTGAATTTTTAGAATCTCAAATTCTTGAATTACTCTCGAAACAAGAATCCAATTCCAATTCATATCGAGTTAAATTCACAGTTTTTCGAAAAGAAGGTGGGTTTTACACTCCGCTCACAAATGATGTTGCTTATTTTATAACAGCTCAAGCTTTAAACAAGGATTTATACTTACTCAACAGCTCGGCTTACAGAGTGGAACTATTTAAAGACTTTTATGTGACTCCTGGACTTTTATCAACCTTAAAAACAAATAATAAGGTGCTCAATGTTTTGGGTAGTGTGTATGCCAAAGAGAATAAATATCAAAACTGTTTGTTGCTAAATACTAATAAAAATATAGTTGAAGCACTTAACGGGAATTTATTTTTGGTGAAGGGAAATGTTATAAAAACACCTCCTTTAGAGGATGGGTGTTTAAAAGGAATTATGCGTAAGCAAGTCATCGAAATTATTAAGAAAATTCCAGATTACGAATTCGAGGAAACCTCAATTTCTCCTTTTGAACTACAAAAGGCAGATGAATTATTTGTGACCAATGTTATTCAAGGACTTCAACCAATTACCGCATACAGAAAAAAAATATTTACGACTTCTGTGAGTCAGAATATTTTAGCAAAGTTAAATATGATTGTACGACTAGCTTAGTTATAGGAAGGGTTTTCAGGAGCATTTGACCAAATGCTATAATCACCCCCTAATTCGAGCATTTTTTCTTTCCAGAAACTCGTATTTACTTTCTCAATAATAGTTTTATCATGGATATTTTCAGAAAGAATCCATGTTTGAGCTAATAACTCAGAGGATAATTGATTGGTTTCCCAACCTGAGTAGCCAAGAAAAAAGCGAATATCATTAGCATCTAATTTGTTGTGTTGAATCAACTCCGTAACTTTTTCAAAATTACCACCCCAGTATAACCCTTGCGATATTTCAATACTATCTGGAATAAGTGTTGGAATTTTATGGATATAATAAAGATTATCTTGTTCTACAGGTCCGCCGTTATACACCTTGAATGGGAGTTCTATTTCGGGAATTAAATCTTGTAGAGTAAAATCTAAAGGCTTATTTAAAATAAATCCAATAGAGCCTTCGGTGTTATGATCTGCAATAATAATGATCGACCTATTAAAAGATATATCACCAATAATGGATGGTTCTGCTATTAATAAATGACCCTTTTTTAAATTGATATTTGACATCTTTAACTCTAAATTATCAATTAAATATAGGAAATTTATTTTAAATCACTCATTTCATATTGATACATTTTGTCAAAAAGATTTTTTGGGATAAGACTATTCAATAGATTTAGTATTCGCTACTTTCTCGCTACAATCTAATTCAAAGCATCTATGAGTTGAGCACTTGCCTTAAACTTTAGGACGTTTTTTGCAGGTATAGACAGGGGTTCATTGGTTTTTGGATTACGTCCCATGCGTGCTGATCGCTCATATACTGACCAAGTTCCAAAGCCCGCTAATGCTACTTTTTGCCCGTTTTGAAGGGATTCAGAAGTTCCCTCTAAAAAGGCTTCTAAGGCTTTTTGTGCCGCCGCTTTAGAAATTCCAGCGCGTATTGCCATTTGTTCTATAAGTTTGTTTTTCTTCATCGTTCAGTTGTTGGTTTATAGCATTTTTGAATTTTCGTGAAAGGTAAATCCATTTAAAAAAGAAACAGCATCCATCTGACGCTTTCCAGGAAATTTAAAATTAACTAACTCAATATAGCCGTCCTTTACAGCAATTTTAATGGCTTTTCTAGAGCTTATAAGTTTTCCAATTTCAAACTTGTGCGCTTCAGAATGTTTACGAACTTCGTATAGTTTGATATTTAAAAGCTCATCGCCATTAGAAAGCAGTCCCCATGCAGCGGGATAGGGGTGAAGTCCGCGAACTTGGTTGTAAATTGAATGCATCGTTGTGTTCCAATTCACCTTACAGTTGTCCTTGTTTAATTTGTATGCAGTTTTTGTTTCTTTCAAAGGTTGTACGAAGGTTTTGACAGCGCCAGTTTCTATTGACTGAACGGTTTTCAGCACTAGATTAGCTCCCAATTGCATAAGCTTGTCATGCAATTCTCCAGCATTTTCTGTAGGACTAATTTCAACTTTAGATTGTAGTATTACAGCACCAGTATCAATTTTTTCGTCAATAAAAAACGTGGTCACCCCAGTTTCTTTTTCCCCATTAATAATGGCCCAATTTATTGGAGCAGCTCCACGATAATCTGGGAGTAATGACGCATGTAAATTGAAGGTTCCTAGCGAAGGCATTTGCCATACGACTTTAGGCAACATTCTAAAAGCAACTACAATTTGGAGGTTGGCATTTAAAGCTTTTAGAGTGCTTAAAAATGAGTCGTCTTTTAGATTTGTAGGCTGTAAAACAGTTAAGCCGTTAGATTTTGAAAACACTTTTACAGCAGATTCATTAATTTTTTGTCCACGTCCCGATGGACGGTCAGGAGCCGTAACCACTCCGACTATGGAATACTTATTTTGGATAAGTTTATCTAAAATAGGTACTGCAAATTCAGGTGTCCCCATAAACACAATTCTAAGGTCTTCTTTTTTCATGACGTTTTGAGTTTATATGTATTTCTGTCTGTAAGTTCTATTAAACCTCTTTCCAAAAGGGAAGTAAGTAAAATTGTTAGTGTATCGGAATCAAAGGTACTTAATGTTTCAAGTTTTCGTGACGAAAGGGGTTCAATTTTTAATAAATTTAGAAGTGTTTCTATATCACTTTCAGAAAACGAATTACGTTTTGATTGGTCTAGACAACTCGAACAGATACCACAGCGTTTAGAATTTTTTTCTTCAAAATAAGACAGTAATTTTTGGCTTTTACAAACACCATCATTTTTAATATAATCAAAAACCGTCTGCAGTTGTGCTTTCTTTAAATCGTGTTGTTGTGTAACAATTTTTGATATGCGATGAATGGTTTTATCATCTTCTCGAGGCTCAATAAAGATGATTTGTGCATCTGTTTTTGAGG
>Ga0206128_1000659_pt1 | contig 38036 bp, 37 predicted proteins | sample Helgoland_Spring_7_FD_148601 | JGI IMG/M metagenome (GOLD analysis project Ga0206128, IMG submission 148601) | Pelagic subsurface seawater microbial communities from Kabeltonne, Helgoland, North Sea - Helgoland_Spring_Bloom_20160426_1 | ecosystem: Environmental > Aquatic > Marine > Epipelagic ... | reverse complement strand
TAGAAAATGGAACAGACATTAGGCATATTCAACTATTATTAGGACATAGCTCTACTAAGACAACAGAAATTTATACCCACGTGGCAAATAAATCCTTTAAAGACATAAAAGATTTATTATCTTAGTGATTATAGTTTGGGTATACGTAATACGTATATTCAATTGTTAGGCACAAGAACTCATAACAATGAAAAAAAAAGAAATTATAAAGTATTTTAGTTGGTTTTCTATAATCGTAGGAATTTTTCATTTCATAATGGAAACTTGGTTTCATTTTAAATTTGAACAATCCATTATTCAATTATTTTGTGATTATATTGGAATTTCATTACTAATATTTGGAGGAATTACAGTTCTGAAAAATATAAATGGAAAAGGACTTCTATGTGGAGCTTGGGGCTATAGTTTCTGCTTAAATTATAGAGCTTTCGCCTGGAGAATGGACGAATTTATGGCAAGAACGTCCAGTAATTCAACTGATAACACATTAATAATTTTGAGTTTTACTTTATTTTTTTCTTTTATTGCCTTTATATATTCTTTAATAATCTGCTATCCGAATGAAAAAAAACAGAAAAATACAATATAAATTAAACTCTTATTTAGCAATTCTTTTAGCATTAGGCTTAATAATTGGAGAAACGATAAGAAGATATGGAGAATGGAGATTTTGAAAAAGATGGATTGATGATTATATTATGGGATTATTGTTAATTATTCCAGCTATTTTAGTGCTAAAGAACAAGAACTTTGGAAAAAAACTTTTAATTGCAGGTTGGAGTTTAACTATTGGAATTACTTACGGTAGTTTTTTTAGTAAAATATCGCCGAATGCAAAAGAGTTTCAAACAAATATAGAAGCTAATTCATTAATATTGTTAATCGGATTAGCATTTATAACATCAACAATTAGGATTAATTTGGATTTTATTACTCGAATCGAAAAATCCAGTGCCTAACACCGTACAAAATTAATTGCTTGTTTTAGCCTATTTACGAAAGTTCTCGCAGACTTTCTATCTGTGATTTATTCACTAAATTTAGTGCTTAAAATACGCAACTACTCTTATACATAAACGTTAGCTTTAATTTAAAGAACAACTATAAGTAAACAATTAAATTTACTTTTTTTATTATTTGTAAACTTATATGTTGACTTTTTTGTATATTTGTAAATATAAACGTTTACATTATTTATGTTTTGTAAACTTAAATATTTACAAAAAATGAGAAATAAGCGAAAACTTTTAATCGAGCAATTGGACCAAAAGCTACAACCATTCTCTGAAAGTAGAAAGGTCTTGGTCCCAAAACGTGGATGGATAAATACTATTCGAACTGCACTTAATATGACCATGGCCCAACTTGGTACCAAACTAAATATTACAAGACAAGGCGTAAAAAGAATTGAGGAAAGTGAGGCTAATTGCACGATAACGCTCAATTCCTTAAAAGATGTCGCCATGGCACTGGATTTAAAGTTGGTATATGCACTGGTCCCAAAAAATGAAACCATAGATGATTTAATACAGAAAAAAGTAGATAAACTGGCCCAAAAAATAGTATTACGAACCAATCAAAATATGAAATTAGAAGACCAAGGGATTGGAGATGACAAGATAGCCGAAACGATAAAGGAACTTGCTAATGAAATAAAACGAGAAATGAGAAAGTCATTATGGGATTAGAATTCGTATACAAAGATGGACAAACACCATTAGAAGAAGAAGAAAAAGATGGTATTAAAATAAAATCAATTACGACTCAAAGAGAGCTCGATGAATTTGAGCAACTGAACATTGAAAAAGCAGTCGAATGGACCATTCACACAAATTTAAAGCCTGAAAATATTTTGACAGAAAAGTTTATTAAAGACTTACATAAAAAAATGTATGGTGATATATGGAAATGGGCAGGTGAATTTAGAAGAACTGAAAAAAACATTGGAATTCCATGGACCAAAATTGGACTTGAATTAAAAAATTTACTTGACGACACCAAATATTGGCTAGAAAACAAAACCTTTTCAGCAGAAGAAATAGCAATTAGATTCAAACACCGAATAGTATCCATTCATTGTTTCCCAAATGGAAATGGAAGACATTCAAGAATGATGGCGGACATAATTATGGAATCAATATTTGGAAATGAAATATTTTCGTGGTGTCAGTCAAATATGGTCAAAGCTAACGAAATTAGAAAGGAGTATATAAATGCATTGAAAGAAGCTGACAATGGAAATGTTAAACCACTAATTGAATTTGCAAAAAACTAAAGCCAACAATGTATATAGCGCATTAAAACGTACCTTATACTAACCGTTGCTAATAATTATGAAAAATTAAATAACTTAGAAGAAAAGCTACTGAAAATCCAAGACTTTTATATAGATGGGAATCTTTCTAAAGAGGAGTATCAAAAAGCAAAAATTCGTTACCAAAATCTAATAAATGAACTTAGAGAAAAGGAAAAGCATTTGGAGAAAAAAGAAGAGTTTTTTCAATTGTATAAAAATGGATTAAAAGGAATTTAAAGTATTTAAAATAAATACATTACTAGTAATATTAACCCAATACTTTTAAAAGTTACTAAAGTTAAGAAGGAGTACAAAGGGAATAAAAAAAGGGACAAATCAAAAAAAATGATTTGTCCCGTTTAGTACTGAAGATGGGACTTGAACCCATACGAGCATTACTGCTCACTGGATTTTAAGTCCAGCGTGTCTACCAATTCCACCACTTCAGCATTGGATTTGTTTTGGTGTAGAGCGAAAGACGGGATTTGAACCCGCGACCCCCACCTTGGCAAGGTGATGCTCTACCCCTGAGCTACTTTCGCAGTCACTATTTTTATGAACTTAGACTCGATAATTGATAATTAATGATATCTAATTATTAGAGCGGTGCAAATATAATAAGTTTTGCTTATCTAACAAATACTTTCTGCTTTTTTTGACAAAAAAAGTACTTTTATTTAGTCTTTATTTTTTTTAGTTCAAACTTACTTTTCTTGTAATCTAAAGGCATCACCCAAATTGCTATAAAACAATTACTTACTTCGAAAAGGTATAAAATGCTCCTTTTAATGTGGGTCTTACATATATAACATGAGCCCGATTGAATATCGGGCTCATGTTATTTAAAATCAATTATTCGGTAGTTTGTTATTTTAAATACATTTTAAAACAATAAGATGCATTTTTTTGGTTACCGCTGATGTTTATTTAGCAGCTGCGTACCGTTTTGATACTTCATTCCAATTTATTACATTAAAGAATGCAGTAATATAGTCAGGTCTTCTGTTTTGGTAATTTAAGTAATATGCATGTTCCCAAACATCTAATCCTAAAATTGGAGTTCCTCCACAAGTAACACCTGGCATTAATGGATTGTCTTGATTAGGTGTGGCACATACTTCTACTTTTCCTCCTTCATGAACACATAACCAAGCCCAACCAGATCCAAACTGTGTTGCTGCTGCTTTAGAAAATGCATCTTTAAAAGCTTCTTCAGATCCAAATTCTGCTTCGATAGCATTCTTTAAATCTCCAGAGATTTCTCCTTTATCATTTGGGTTCATTACCGACCAAAACAATGAGTGATTGTAAAATCCACCTCCATTATTTCTAACACCAGCATTGCTCATATCTAAATTATCTAGGATGTCTTCAATAGATTTTCCTTCTAGATCAGAACCAGCAATTGCTCCGTTTAATTTTGTTGTATATCCATTGTGATGTTTCGAATGGTGAATCTCCATAGTTCTTGCATCTATATTCGGTTCTAACGCATCATAAGCGTATCCTAATTCTGGTAATTGAAAAGCCATTTTTTCTATGTTTTAAATGTTAGTTATCTTTAAAATGTAAAATTAATCATAATTACATGGTTTTACAAGAAGTTTAGGTTTTCATAATTGATCACAGTATAAGAAAGATTTATTCTCCAAATTTTTTCATAAAATCTTCCAATTTTGTTACCATCTTCTTACTTCCACAAAAAAAAGGAACTCTTTGATGTAGTTCAATAGGAATTACATCCATGGTTCTTCTATATCCATCAGAAGATTTACCATTTGCTTGTTCTGCAATAAATGCCATTGGATTGCATTCATATAGTAAACGTAGCTTTCCATCAGGGTTTCGGGAGCCTTTGGGGTACATATAAATTCCACCTTTGATCATGTTTCTGTGAAAATCAGAAACTAATGAACCAATATATCGACTCGTATAGGGCCTGTTTTCAAATTCTTCCTGACAGTATTTTATATATTTCTTGACCCCTAAAGGAAAGTCTAAATAATTTCCTTCATTTACAGAATAAATACTTCCATCTTCTGGAAATTTAATATCAGGATGCGATAAATAAAAAGTTCCTATTGCAGGATTCAATGTAAAGCCATTTACGCCATCACCAGTTGTATAAACGATCATTGTTGAGGTACCATATACGACATAACCCGCCGCAACTTGCTCACTTCCTTTTTGTAGAAAATCTGCCAATTGAACAGGAGTTCCGACTGGAGTAATTCTTCTATAAATAGAAAAAATAGTTCCCACAGAAACATTTACATCAATGTTAGAGGAGCCATCCAAAGGGTCTATTAAAACAACATATTTATTTTGATGGTTTTGATCAATACTATTAATCGTTATAAAATGATCTTCTTCTTCGCTGGCAATTCCACAAACAATATTTCTACGTGTCAAAGTTTGAATAAAGGTATTGTTTGCATAGACATCCAGTTTTTGTTGGTCTTCGCCTTGAATATTTGTATCGCCATAAGCACCGATAATATCAACTAACCCCGCCTTATTTACTTCGTGATTGACTACTTTTGCAGCCAAACGTATTGAATTTAAAAGACTCGATAATTCACCAGAACTGAATTTAAATGCGTCTTGATTTTTAATGATAAATTCACCCAAAGTTTGTTTTTTTCCTTTCATTTTCATAAAATTTTGAAATTGCTTACAAATATCTAAACTTTTATTGAGTTACTACAACGATTTCGCTCTTAATTTTCAAGTAAAAAAAATTAAACAAAAGCCAGATACCTGTATAAAATAGTTAAATATTTTTGGTCGAAATCAAAAAAACTATCTTTGATGAAATTTTATAAAGATGGATTTTATTGTAAGGCAAGGTGAAGAAAATGACATGCATTCGGTGTTGGATTTAATTACAGAATTAGCAGTTTTTGAAAAAGAACCAGATGCTGTAGATATTTCAGTAACTGATTTGATAAATGATGGTTTTTCTGAAAACCCAAAGTTTAAAATTTTTGTAGCAGAACAAGAAAATCAAATTATTGGGATAGCACTGTTTTATGAACGCTATTCGACATGGAAAGGAAGAACGATTCATTTAGAGGATTTAATCGTCACTAAAAATAAGCAAAAAATTGGCGCAGGAAAAGCCTTGTATACTGCTGTTTTAAAATATGCTTTCGATCATGATTTCAATAGGGTTGCTTGGGAAGTGATTGATTGGAATGTGAATGCAATCGATTTTTACAAAAGTACAGGAGCGACCTATTTAAAGGATTGGTCTGTGGTACAAATGAACAAAGAAAATTTAGCGAAATTTATTCAAAATAATTAAAATGAAGATTTTTAAATTTGGAGGGGCTTCTGTAAAAGATGCAGAAAGTATAAAAAACATAACCCAAATCCTACAATACGAAGGAACAGAAAATACCTTGGTTGTAATTTCTGCAATGGGTAAAATGACCAATGCTTTTGAAGAAGCGATTGATGCTTATTACAATTCGTCAGATCAATTAGCTGAAAAATTAAGTTTTATTGAAGATTTTCATACATCAATCATACATGATTTATTTGATAAAGAAGATGAAATACACAACGATATTGAGATTCTTTTAGGAGAATTAAGATGGTTTTTGGAACGAAATACTTCCAAAAGATACAATTATGTGTATGACCAAATTATTTGTTTTGGAGAATTATTGTCAACCAAAGTCGTTAGTGCCTACTTATCAAAAATTGGACTTCAAAACAATTGGTTTGATGTGCGTAATTTTATAAAAACAGATAGTAACTACAGAGATGCTAAAGTAGATTGGGAGTCAACCCAAGAAATTATTAGCAATACATTAGATGCTTCCAAATTAAATATCACTCAAGGTTTTATTGCTGCTAATGATACAGAAAATACAACAACATTGGGCCGAGAAGGTTCTGATTATACTGCGGGTATTTTTGCTTATTGTCTTAATGCAGACAGTGTAACCATATGGAAAGATGTTCCTGGAGTTTTGAATGCCGATCCAAGAGTCTTTGCAGAGACTACTTTATTGGAACACATTTCTTATGAAGAAGCTATAGAAATGGCATTTTATGGAGCTTCAGTAATACATCCAAAAACATTACAACCCTTAGAAAGAAAAGAAATTCCTTTGTTTGTTCGCTCTTTTGTAAATAGGAAACAACAAGGAACTCGAGTTTCAAAGGGAGCTCGATTGGTCCCTTTTATCCCTTGTTTTATTGTAAAGAAAAATCAGATTTTAGTATCGATCTCGGCTTTAGATTTCTCTTTTATGGTAGAAAATAATCTTAGTTATATTTTTCAAAAACTACACGAGTATCAGTTAAAAGTGAATCTAATTCAGAATTCTGCCATTAGTTTTTCAGTTTGTATCGATAATAAATTTAATAAGTTTGATGCTTTTTATGATGAATTAAAAGCAGCATTTAAAATAAATGTCCAGAGGGAGGTAGATTTATACACGATTCGTCATTTTAATGAAAAAGCCATTCTTGATATTGAAGCAAAAGGAACACCACTTTTGACACAAGTAAATAAAGAAACCTCACAAATTGTGTTAAGTTTAAACTAATAAATCAGCTTTTTTATTATTTTTAGTAAGTTTGTATGTACGTTTAATGATAACTTATGGGATTAGTTACATCTAAAGAGGTTTCGAAAGTAATTGGTTTGCAAAAGTTTCGATTTTTGGGAACATTTATAGGATGGATCATTATCCGAATTCTCAGTATTTCACACATCAATAACTTATACAATAAGAATAAAAACAAGTCTGATTTAGATTTTTTGGAAGGCATTTTAGATGATTGCGATATTAATTTTGAAATCCCAGAAGAAGACTTAAAAAGAATCCCAAAAGAAGGTGCTTTTATTACTATTTCAAATCACCCTTTGGGAGGTATAGATGGTATTTTATTACTGAAACTTCTTATTGGAAAAAGAGCAGATTATAAAATTATTGCCAATTTTTTGTTGCAGAGAGTTGCTCCTTTAAAACCCTATATCATGCCTGTGAATCCTTTTGAAAATAAAAAGGATGTGCAATCGAGCATCGGGGGAATTAAAAATGCATTGCTACACTTAAGAGCAGGAAAACCAATAGGTATTTTTCCCGCAGGAGAAGTCTCTACCCTTAAAGACGGAAATTTAATTGTAGATAAACCCTGGGAGGAGGGAGCTGTTAAACTCATAAAAAAAGCCAAGGTTCCAGTTATTCCTATTTATTTTCACGCAAAAAATAGTTGGTTGTTTTATTTTTTATCTAAAATTTCAGACACCTTGAGAACTGCAAAATTACCATCAGAAGTGATTGCACAAGGTGGTAAAGTCATAAAAGTAAGAATAGGAAAGCCTATTTCTGTTAAAGATCAAGATACGTACAAAGAGCTCCCCGCTTTTTATGAGTTTCTCAGAAAGAAAACCTATATGCTGGCAAATCCTTTTGAGAAATCCCACAAATTACTTTCGACGAAGAACATCAAAATAAAAAAACCTGTAAAAAAAATTACTGCTCAAAAAAACACAAACCTATTTATTAGAGAAGTTGAAGCATTAAGAAAGGCTGATGGTAGGTTGCTGGAGAGTAAAAATTATGAAGTGTTTTTTGCAAAGGCAGATAAAATCCCCCATTTATTATACGAAATTGGAAGATTACGTGAAATAACTTTTAGAGATGTTGGAGAAGGAACAAATAAATCCATAGATTTAGATAAGTATGACAATTATTATCATCAGATGTTCCTGTGGGATAGAGAAGCAAACTGTCTTGTAGGAGCCTACAGAATGGGGTTGGGTAGAGAAATCTACAAGAATTATGGAATCAATGGATTTTATATTCAAACACTTTTTAGAATAGAGCCTGAACTGCATCAAATGATGGAGAATACTATAGCGCTCGGACGTGCCTTTATTATCAAAGAATATCAACAAAAACCAATGCCCCTGTTTTTATTGTGGAAAGGAATCGTGCATGTAACTTTACGATATCCCGAATACAAGTTTTTAATGGGGGGTGTTTCTATAAGTAATAAATTTTCAGAGTTTTCAAAGTCCTTAATGATAGAGTTCATGAAATCGCATTATTATGACCCATATATTGCACAGTACATTCATCCCAAGAAAGAATACAAGGTTAAATTAAAAGATGTAGATAAAGATTTTGTCTTTGATGCTTCTAAAGCAGACCTGCAAAAATTTGATAAAATTATTGATGAAATAGAACCGGGAGCTTTAAGAATTCCAGTTTTAATTAAGAAATATGTCAAACAAAATGCTCGTTTGGTAGCATTTAATGTAGATCCAAAGTTCAACAATGCTGTCGATGGCTTAATGTATATTAGAGTGTCAGATATTCCTGAGAGCACTGTAAAACCTGTAATGGAGGAATTTCAAGCAGCGTTGGAGGGCAAAGTTGCAAATCTATAGCAACTCCTTAAAAAATAACTTTTTTAGACGTTTACTTATTTACTTTACACACGATTAAGAACTCTATTGTTAGCGGAATTCTATTTTTATTGTAAAACAAAGCAATACTTCAAGACAAAACTAAATAAGATTCCTGAAATAGAACTATTTAACACTTGTGCAAACAATTAAAATGATTAAATTTGCACTCGATTTTTTAAAGAATAAGAGAACAAAGATGAATATTACAAAAGAAAACATAGATGCGTTAAACGCAGTTGTAAAAGTTGATATTGTTGCTGATGACTATCAAGGAAAAGTAACAAAACAATTAACAGATTACCGTAAAAAGGCAGATGTTCCTGGTTTTAGGAAAGGGCACGTTCCAATGGGAATGATTCAAAAGCAGTATGGTAAATCGATTATGATTGATGAGGTTAATAAGCTTTTACAAGAATCGTTAAATACTTTTTTAGCAGAAGAAAAATTAGACATTTTAGGGAATCCTATCCCTAGAATGAAAGAAGATTTTGATTGGTCTGCTGAAATATTTTCTTTTGAATTTGAATTGGGTTTAGCTCCAAAATTTGATGTTAACCTAAAATCAAAAAAGAAAGTAACACAATACAATATTGTTGCAACAGAGGAATTAATTGACAAAGAAGTCCACAATATTCAAAACCGTTACGGTAAAATGAGTTCTTTAGATGTTGCTAATGAGCAATCTAATATGACAGGGACTTTTGTAAATGAAGCGCATGAGATCAATAAAAAATCTTCTTTTTTAGTAAGCGACCTGAAGGGTAATAAAAATGAAAAGAAACTTGTTGGAGCAAAAGTTGGAGATGTTATTTCTTTACAAACTAAAAAATTATTTAATGAAGAACAAAAATTAGGATCTATCCTAGGTGTTTCTCCTGATCTTGCTAATAATTTAGATGTTGCAGTTTCTTTTACTGTTGAAGAAATTACAAAAACCATTCCTGCAGATTTAGACAAAGAATTGTTTGATAAACTTTTTGCAGACGGAAGTGTGAATTCTGTAACAGCGTTAAGAGAGAAAATTAAAGAAGATGCAGAAAAGCAATTTCAACAACAAGGAGATCAGCAATTATTAAATGCTGTAATCGAACATTTAGTAGCCACTACTAAATTTGATTTACCTGCTGACTTCCTAAAGAAATGGTTGGCAACTGCAGGTGAAAAAGAATTATCTTCTGAAGAAGCTAATGCCGAATATGAAAAGTCAGAAAAAGGATTGCGTTATCAATTAATCGAAGGAAAGATTATGAAAGACAACGATATCAAATTAGATTATGCAGAATTGGTAGATTATGCAAAAGGGTTTATTCGAACGCAAATGGCTCAATTTGGAAACATGAATCCAGAAGAAAAAGAATTGGATGATATTGCTGGTAGAATTTTACAAAATCAAGAAGAAGCTCAAAAATTACAAGCACAACTAATCAGTCAAAAATTATTGACTTTTTATAAAGAAAATATGAGCTTTAAATCGAAAGAGCTTTCTTACGAGAATTTTATTAAAGAAGTTTACAAGTAATTGTAGATTTTTTTGGTCTCTTCTTTGAGGTATTTAATCATGTATTGGGTCCACATAGAGCGCTAAAGAAACAAATAATAAAAAACCTGAATTGTTAGATTCAGGTTTTTTTAGTAACAAGCTGAAACTAAATAGTTAGAAATAGTTCTTATCTTTACAAGATTAAACTTAAAAAAGAATCACGAAAATGGATTACGGAAAAGAGTTCGAAAAATACGCAACGAAACATCACGGTATCAATAGTACATATTTTGGTAAAATTACAAGTAGTTTAACCCCATATATTATGGAGGAACGTCAAATGAACATTACACAAATGGATGTTTTTTCTCGTTTAATGATGGATAGAATTATTTTTTTAGGAACAGGAATTAATGATCAAGTAGCGAATATTATTCAAGCTCAATTGTTGTTTTTAGAAAGTGTAGATTCTAATAAAGATATTTCAATTTATATTAATTCTCCAGGTGGAGGAGTATATGCAGGTCTTGGTATTTATGATACGATGCAATTTATTAAACCTGATGTTGCTACCATTTGTACAGGTATGGCAGCATCGATGGGAGCCGTTTTAATGTGTGCAGGACAAAAAGGAAAGCGTTCGGCGTTGCCTCACTCAAGAGTCATGATTCATCAACCTCTAGGAGGTGCTCAGGGTCAGGCTTCTGATATAGAAATTACGACAAGAGAAATTTTGAAATTAAAAGACGAATTGTACACGATTATCGCAAATCATTCAGGGCAAACTAAAGAAAAAGTTCATGCTGATTCTGACAGAGATTATTGGATGAAAGCAGCCGAAGCAAAAGCGTACGGTATGGTTGATGAAGTTTTAGCAAGAAAATAATAGTTACAAGATACACAGCAGAAAAGAATAAAGCAGATTTAATGTCGAAAGAAGAAAACTTAGAGTGTTCGTTTTGCGGACGAAAAAAAGCGGAAACTGACTTGTTAATAGCAGGAGTTGATGCTCATATTTGTGATAAATGTATAGAGCAAGCTCATGGGATCGTCAAAGAAGAAATTTCTGACTCAAAATCTACCAGCTTATCAAAAGATTTAATATTAAAAAAACCCTTAGAGATTAAGGTTTTTTTAGATCAATATATCATAGGTCAAGATGAAACAAAAAGAGCAATGGCCGTTGCTGTTTATAATCATTATAAGCGTTTGTTACAAGATGTAGACAGTGAAGATGATGTAGAAATAGAAAAATCTAATATTGTTCTTGTTGGAGAAACAGGGACCGGTAAAACACTTGTAGCTAGAACAATAGCAAAGATGTTAAATGTGCCTTTTTCTATTGTAGACGCAACTGTATTAACACAAGCAGGATACGTTGGTGAAGATGTAGAAAGTATCCTAAGTAGATTGTTACAAGCCGCAGATTATGATGTAGAAAAAGCACAGAGAGGTATCGTTTTTATTGATGAAATAGATAAAATTGCAAGAAAAGGAGATAATCCCTCCATAACTAGAGATGTTTCTGGTGAAGGAGTTCAACAAGCCTTGTTGAAATTATTAGAAGGTTCTGTCGTAAACGTAGCGCCAAAAGGAGGAAGAAAACATCCAGAACAGAAATTTATTGAAGTAGATACAAAAGATATCTTATTTATTGCAGGAGGAGCTTTCTCTGGAATAGATGCAATTATTGGCAAACGTTTAAATAGACAAGCAGTAGGTTTTGGAGCCTCTTTAGAGGAAGATAAAATAGACGAAGCAAATCTATTGCAATACATCACACCGGTAGATTTAAAATCTTTTGGATTAATTCCTGAAATTATTGGACGTTTGCCAGTACTGAGTTATATGAATCCACTAGATGCAAAAACATTGCGATCAATTTTAACTGAGCCAAAAAATGCCATCATCAAGCAGTATGCAAAATTGTTTATAATGGATGATGTTGAATTCACGATAGAAGAAGGGGCCTTAAATTATATTGTCGGAAAAGCAGTTGAATATAAATTAGGGGCAAGAGGATTGCGCTCCTTATGTGAGGCTATTTTTACGGATGCAATGTTTGATTTGCCAAGTTCTGATCAAAAGGAATTTAATGTAACCAAAGAATATGCAGAAGCTAAATTGACACATACAGCTTTAAAGAAATTAAAAGCTGCGTCTTAAAATTTAAAATCTAATCCTAAAAAAAACCTCACAAGTAAACCGGTGAGGTTTTTTTTATTTATTGGTGTTTATAAATCCATAATAAATGGAATTCTTATATTTGTTTTCACTTTCCAATTATTCTAATAAATGATATCAAGAAGTACCATAGACCGAGTTTTCGAATCTGCTAGAGTAGAAGAGGTTATTGGTGAATTTGTTCAGCTAAAAAAAGCAGGAAGTAATTTTAAAGGTTTGAGTCCGTTTACAGATGAAAAATCTCCCTCTTTTATGGTCTCTCCAGTAAAACAAATTTGGAAAGATTTTTCCACAGGAAAAGGTGGAAATGCTGTTTCATTTTTAATGGAACACGAGCATTACTCTTATCCAGAAGCATTAAGATGGTTGGCTAATAAGTACAATATAGAAATTGAAGAAACTGAGCAAACTTCTGAAGAAAAAGCACAAATGAATGAAAGAGAAAGTATGTTTTTGGTTTCTAATTTTGCCAAAGATTATTTTCATGATGTGATGCTCAATTCGAACAAAGGAAAAGCAATTGGTCTGTCGTATTTTAAAGAACGTGGTTTTACAGAAGAAACCATAAAGAAATTTGAACTAGGATACTGTATTGATGAGTGGGATAATTTCACAAAAGCTGCATTGGCAAAGGGATATGATTTAAAATACCTTTCTTCAACAGGGCTTACTATTGTTAAAGAAAACAAACAGTTTGATCGTTTTAAAGGGCGTGTAATGTTTCCTATTCATTCGATGTCTGGACGTATATTGGGTTTTGGAGGGCGTATTTTAACAGCAGACAAAAAAGCAGCTAAATACTTAAATTCTCCCGAGAGTGATATCTATCATAAAAGTAAAATTCTTTATGGAATTTATCAGGCTAAAAAAGAAATAGCCAAACAAGATAATTGTTTTTTAGTCGAAGGATATACAGACGTTATTTCTTTAAACCAGTCTGGTGTTGAGAATGTTGTAGCCTCTTCCGGAACAGCTTTGACGTCAGATCAAATTAGATTGGTCAACAGACTTACAAAAAACATAACCGTTTTATTTGATGGAGATGCAGCAGGAATTAGAGCTTCTCTTCGTGGAATAGATTTGATTCTAGAACAAGGAATGAACGTGAAAGTAGTTCAGTTTCCTGACGGTGAAGACCCAGATAGTTTTGCGAAATCAAATTCAAATACCGATTTAAAAGAATATCTAGAGCATACAGCACAAGACTTTATCAATTTTAAAGTATCTCTTTTATTAAAAGATTCTAAAAATGACCCCATTCAAAAAGCAGGAGTTATTCGAGATATTATTACTAGTATTTCTAAAATTCCTGATGGAATTCAACGTGAAGTATACGTAAAAGAATGCGCAAGAATTATGGACATTTCTGAGCGAGTTCTTTTTAGCGAGTTAGCTCAGTTATTAAAAAAAGGAGTTTACGAGAATAGAAAATCATCCAAACCACAACAAGACACAAATCAACCTCCATCAGAATATTTTGCCGCCCAAGAACAATCCCAAATGGGATTGGTAAAAGGAGGGGAGGTTTCTATGCAAAAAATAGATCAACTGTCTATTCTAGAAAAAGAGATCATTCGTATTTTACTTTTATATGGTAATGAAGAGGTAGGGTTTATTGAAGAAATTACAAATGTTGAAGAGGATGGAAGAGAAATACTTTCTGTTAGAAAGTATCAGAATTTAGTTTCGGCTGAAATTTATTTGCATTTACAAGAAGATGAAACAGAATTTACAAATCCGTTGTTTCAGGAGATTTATGCTGAAATGATCCATCAATTAAATCAGACTGAAAAATTGGTCATAGATCAATTTGTAAATCATCAAAATCCCGAAATTTCAACGACTGTTACTTCGATATTAATGGATGAAGAAAAGCATCAACTTAGTAATTGGGAAAGTAAAAGTATAGAGGTGAAAACTGCGAAAGAAGTACTACCAAAAGCGGTTTCTGATGTGATCTTTAATTTACGTAGAATTTTAATTGACCGCTTGGTCAATGAATCCTTGGTGCAAGGGAAAGAATATACAACCGAAGAAAAGGAAGTCGTTATGAGTTATAACTCTTTAAGAATTCGACTTTCCGAAAAGCTAAAAAGAGTGGTGTAACATCAAAAATAACGAATAAAGAAAATAGTTTTAAAGGCTGTTTCACGCATTATGAACTTCTGATGAAGTCTTACTTTAATTCTTTTGGAATTTCACAAACAGGAATGGGTAACATTTTATGTTGATTAGAAGTGTTTAATTTTGTGTAAATTTCAAATACTTCTTTTTCTCTATCCACAAAATCAGTTGCTTTTTTTCCTGATTTTTTTGTTTTCATTGCCCATTCTAATTCGTCATAAGATGCCCCAATCTGATCTTCATCTGTTCTACTATCTCCAAACAAACCATCTGTTGGCGCTGCTTTTTGTATCGATCCTGGAACCTTTAAAAACGCAGCTATTTGATATATTTCAGATTTCATTAAATCGGCAATAGGACTTAAATCGACTCCTCCATCGCCATATTTTGTGTAGAATCCAACTCCAAAATCTTCCACTTTATTTCCTGTACCAATAACGAGATAATTATGAATACCTGCTAAATAATATAAACTTGTCATTCGAATCCTTGCTCTTGTATTTGCTAGTGAAAGTGCTATTAGATCAGAAGATGCTACTACTGGAACGACATTTTTAAAATTTTCAAAAGTAGTGGTTAAATCTACTTTTACATCAGAAACATTATCAAAACGTTCTTTTAGCTGAGCAATATGTTCTTTCGCTCTAGATACCTGACTTTCTGCTTGATGTATAGGCATTTCTACACACAGTGTAGGGAATCCAGTAGATGCACATAGTGTTGAGGTTACAGCAGAATCAATTCCTCCTGAAACACCAATTACAAATCCATTTACTTTTGCATTTTCTGCATATTCTTTTAACCAACTAATAATGTGTTTTGAAACTTTTTCGATTTTCATTGATAAACTATTTTAGTACTTTTATCGTTTTATATTTCTGAATAGCAAGATACGAAGTTTATGAGATTTTTTATAGTAGTTTTTTTTATTTTATTTAGCTTTTTTTCATGTAAATCTGACGGTAAGCCCACGGTTGATGTCTCAACTATTGAGGTAGATTTTTCAGTAAAAAGATACGAAGTAGATTTTTACAATACGATGAAAGAAGATTTGCCAGGTTTAAAAAATAAATATCCTTATTTTTTTCCAAAAGTATTTTCAGATAGTTTGGTGATTGCCAAAATTAACAATAAGGATGAACAGGAGTTATTTAAAGCAACTCAAAAAAAATATCCAACTCTTTTAGAATTACAAGCACAACTCACATCCCTTTTTAAACATCTTAAATTTTATAATCCAAGGTTTACATCGCCAGATATTGTTACTTTAATATCAAACATTGATTACAAGAGTAGGGTCATCTATGCAGACAGTTTATTACTGGTCTCATTGGATGTTTACTTAGGGAAAGACCATGAATTTTATACCGATTTTCCGATGTACATCAAACAAAACAATACAAAAGAACACCTTATTGTTGATGTTGCCAATTCGATCATAGAAAAACAAGTCCCTTTTTCTTTAAATAGAAGTTTTATTGGTCAGATGATTTATGAAGGAAAGAAAATGTATTTAATAGATCGGTACCTTCCTGCTGTTTCTGATCCTTTAAAAATTGGGTATTCTGAGAAAAAATTACAATGGGCAATTGAAAATGAAGAAAACATTTGGATGTATTTTATAGAAAGAAAATTATTGTTTAGTACAGAAACGAAACTCCATAAAAGATTTTTAGAGAATGCTCCCTTTTCTAAGTTTTACTTGGAAGATGACCGTCAATCTCCTGGAAGAATTGGTGTTTGGTTGGGATGGCAAATTGTAAAATCTTTCATGCAAAATAATGATGTATCTTTGCAAAAATTATTAACCATAGATTCTGAAGATATATTCAAAAAATCCAGCTATAAGCCTAAAAAATAATGTCAATAAAACACAAATCACAAGTCAATTTTGAAATTAGTTTAGATGAAAACAAAGTGCCTGAAGAAATTTCTTGGACAGCAAAAGATGGGGGAATTCATAATGAAGCATCCAAAGCAATCATGATTTCTGTCTGGGACCACAAGCAAAGAGATACTTTGCGTATGGATTTATGGACCAAAGACATGCCTGTAGATCAAATGAAGCAATTCTACCATCAAACATTAGTTTCGATGTCAGATGCTTTTGAGCGTGCCACAGGTGATGATAAGATGAGTGCTACGATGCGTGATTTTTGTGATTATTTTGCAGAAAAGCTTGAACTAAAATAACCATTTATTGCAGAATAGAGTCTGTTAACCTCTATTTTAGAGATCCTTTTTAGAGGCTCTTTATCTTCTTAATGATGCACTTGTAATCCTCGGGATTACTTACAAAATCTCTTCCTGAAACATCGATAATCACGGAATTCAAATTTTGTTCTGTATCAATGAAGTTTCTGTAGCCAAGATGTATTTTATTTAAATAACTAGGTGCAATGCTTTGTTCATAATCTCTCCCTCTTTTTTTTATGTTTTGCAACAATTGTTCCGTATTTTGATATAAATAAATATATAAATCTGGTTTTGTAATTTCCTTATACATAATGTCAAACATTTTTCTGTATAAGATATATTCCTCTTTTTGGAGGGTTACTTGAGCAAATATTAAAGACTTAAAGATATAATAATCCGAAACAATAAAGTTTTTAAATAAGTCAAATTGTGCTAAATCATCTGACAATTGTTGGTGTCTATCAGCCAAAAAACTCATTTCTAAAGGAAATGCATATCGCTCCTTATCTTCATAAAATTTTGGTAAAAAAGGGTTATCTGCAAATCTTTCTAATATTATTTTAGCATTAAACTCATCTGAAATCATTTTTGTTAAAGAGGTTTTTCCTGAGCCGATATTTCCTTCGATTGCGATATAATTATATTTTTCAGATAAGGGTATTGGTCTTCGTAATTTTTCTTTAATCATAGAGATTTCCGAAGCATCGTTACAATTTTGTGCACAAACAGAAAGTTGAGTCTTTTTTATTGGATGCAGCTCATTGGGCGCAATTTCAGCTAAAGGAATCAGTACGAATTTTCGATCCAACATTTTTGGATGGGGAACAATCAATAGTTTTGAAAATATGATTTCATCATCAAACAATAATATATCAATATCAATTTTTCTGTTTTGGTATCCTTTTTCAGATGAACGAAGTCTTCCTAGTTCTTGCTCGATTTCTAATAATGAGCTTAACAAGACCTCCGGTTGTTGATAGGTAGAAACTTTTATACAAATATTAAAGAAATTTTCTCCATCAAAACCCCATGATGGAGTTTGGTAAACGGACGAAATTTTTTGAATTCCACCAACCCTGTCATCAATTAGATCAATTGCTTTCTGAAGGTTTTCAAGTTTATTTCCCTGATTGGTTCCTAACGATAAGTATGTAATGCGTTGTATTTTCATATTAGTGAATACAAAGAAAATAAAAGCAAATTATAAATAGGCCATAAATAAAAAAAATCGCCAAAAAAATTGGCGATTTTAAATACGTATCAAAAAAAGAAATTAGTCTTCTTTTCTTGGTTCTCTTGGTTTTCTATCGTCACGTCTACGATTGTCTCTATTTCTGTTGTCACGTCCACCAGAACGTTTGTCATCTCTGGGTGGTCTTGCAACATACCCCTCAGGTTTTGGTAACAAGGCTTTTCTAGATACTTTTTCTTTACGTGTTCTTGGGTCTAAACCAAAGTACTTCACATCAAAAATATCTCCCATATTTACTACATCAGAAACGTTTTCTGTACGTTCCCAAGCCAATTCACTTACGTGAAGTAAAACTTCGTTTCCTGGAGCTTCTATGTATTCTACAACGGCACCAAAATCTAGCATTTTAATCACTTTTACTTGGTAAGAATTTCCTACAGTTGGCTTGAATAACATCGATTCTATACGAGCAATTACAGCTTCTATTCCTGCTGGGTTTGTTCCTAGGATTTCAATAATTCCTTCTTCAGTCTCAGCGTCTTCAGTAATAACAATAGTCGTTTCTGTTTCTTTTTGTAATTCCTGAATATGTTTACCTCCTGGTCCAATAAATGCACCAATATATTCATTAGGAATTCTTCTATTGATCATTTTTGGAGCATGCTCTTTTACTTCTTCGTTAGGAGTCGTAATCGTTTCTGTTAGTTTTCCTAATATATGTAAACGACCATCTCTAGCTTGTTTTAGTGCGTTTACTAAAATTTCGTAGCTCAATCCTTTTACTTTGATGTCCATTTGACAAGCGGTGATTCCTTCGGAAGTACCTGTTACTTTAAAGTCCATATCACCTAAATGATCTTCATCTCCTAAAATATCAGATAAAACAGCATAACGATCTCCGTCAGAAATTAATCCCATTGCAATACCAGAAACTGGTCTGGTCATTTGAACACCTGCGTCCATTAATGCCATTGTACCAGCACAAACTGTAGCCATAGAAGAAGAACCATTAGATTCTAATACTTCAGATACAACTCTTACAGTATAAGGGCAGTCTGCAGGAATCATTCCTTTTAAACCACGCTGTGCTAAGTTACCATGACCTACTTCTCTACGAGAAGTACCTCTTAATGGTCTTGCTTCCCCAGTACAAAAAGGAGGGAAATTATAATGTAAATAGAAATTTTCTTCACCTTCGTATGATGGCATGTCTATTTTATTTGCATCTCTTGATGTTCCTAAAGTAACGGTTGCTAAAGCTTGAGTTTCTCCACGAGTAAAAATTGATGAACCGTGAACAGATGGTAAATAATCTACCTCACACCAAATAGGTCTGATGTCTGTTGTTTTACGACCATCCAAACGCACTCCCTCGGAAAGTGTTAATTCACGGATAGCTGATTTTTGAGATTTATTAAAATATTTCCCAACTAAATCTCCATATTCTTCTAACTCTTCTTCTGTTAAAGAGGCATTTAGTTCTTCCTTAACTTCTGAAAAAGCAGCACTACGCTCTGCTTTGGAAGTTCCTTTTTTTGCAATCGCATAACATTTGTCGTACGTAAAATCATTTACTTTTTTAGCAAATTCTTCATCTTCTCTTTCTCCTTCGTACGTTCTTGTTTCTTTTTTTCCGAAAGCTTCAGCTAACGCTACTTGAGCCGCACACTGAACTTTAATCGCTTCATGAGCAAACTTGATTGCATCTGCCATTTCTTCTTCAGAAATTTCATCCATTTCACCCTCAACCATCATTACAGAGTCTGCAGAAGCTCCAATCATCATGTCAATATCAGATGCTGCTAACTGTGCTCTATTTGGATTGATTACAAATTCTCCATTTACTCTTGCAACACGTGCTTCTGAAATTGGACATTCGAAAGGAAAATCACTTAACTGTATGGCTGCAGATGCTGCCAAACCTGCTAACGCATCTGGCATCACGTCTTCATCATGAGACATTAACTGAATCATAACTTGTACTTCTGAATGATAATCTTTTGGAAATAATGGACGTAAAACTCTGTCCACAAGTCGCATGGTTAATACCTCACCATCACTTGGTCTCGCTTCTCTTTTAAAGAAACCTCCAGGATATCTTCCTGCGGCAGCAAATTTTTCTCTGTAATCTACCGTTAATGGTAAAAAGTCTACGGGACTTTGTTTGTAATTAGATACAACTGTACATAACAACATCGCTTTTCCCATTTGAACAACAACTGAACCGTGCGCTTGTTTCGCTAATTTACCGGTTTCTAGTGAGATGGTTCTTCCATCTCCGAGGTCTATAACCTCTCTAAATACTTTTGGAATCATAAAATTTTAATTTTTAATTACTTTTTGTTGTTGTGTTGTTGTTTGTTGTTGCAATGGAAATTCAAAAATGCAGTTACTATCTTTGATTTTTTATAGGAATTCTGTTTGTTAGTCAGAATTAAATATTTTTAAATAAAAAAAAGAGGCACGTTTATAGAGCCTCTTTTTGTTAGAATTATTTTCTAATTCCTAATTCTTTAATGATTGCACGATATCTATTAATTTCTGTTTTCTTAAGATAATCTAATAAACTTTTACGCTTACCTACTAACATTACTAATGAACGTTCAGTATTAAAATCTTTACGATTTTTTTTAAGATGCTCAGTTAAATGGTTGATTCTGTGAGTGAATAATGCAATTTGACCTTCTGAAGAACCGGTATCACTTTTTCCTTTACCGTGTTTTTCGAAGATGCTTTCTTTTACTTCTTTAGTTAAATACATTCCAATATTATTTAAATGATTTTTATGTACATCAATGATGTTTTCATTGAAGCTGCAAATATATGATTATTTTTTTAAAGAAAAGTTTACAAACCACCTCTTTTAAAGGTTTTTGTTGTCTACTTTGTCTTTAAGCCCTTATTGGGTTGTTTTGTATTAAATCTAAGTATAAATTTACCTGTTTTTTTAGATTTTTACGTTCGTAAATAGCATCTAAAAAACCATGTTCTAAAACAAATTCAGATTTTTGAAAACCTTCAGGTAAGTCTTTACCTGTAGTATCTTTAACAACTCTTGGACCTGCAAAAGCAATCAATGCATTCGGTTCAGCGATGTTAATATCACCTAACATTGCATAGGAGGCGGTAGTCCCTCCAGTAGTTGGATCTGTACATAATGAAATATAAGGCAATTTAACTTCTGCCAATTGCGCTAATTTCGAGGATGTTTTAACCAATTGCATTAAAGAAAGAGAAGCTTCCATCATTCGTGCTCCACCAGATTTAGAGATCATTAAAAATGGAAGTTTGTTTTTGATTGAATAATCGATAGCTCTTGCTATTTTTTCTCCAACAACAGATCCCATAGAACCCCCTATAAAAGCGAAATCCATGGCAGCGATTACAATTTCTTTTCCTAAAGACAACCCAACAGCTGTCCTAATTGCATCTTTTAATTGTGTCTTTTTTTGGGCAGCTTCTAAACGATCTGGATACTTTTTTGTGTCTTCGAATTTTAAAGGGTCCTTAGAAGTTAATGTTTCATTTAATTCTTTAAACGTATTGTCGTCAAAGAATAATTCGAAATATTCTTTACTTCCTATTCTAACATGGTAGCCATCTTCTGGACTTACATATAGATTTTTTTTTAATTCTTCTGTATCTATAATTTTTCCACTAGGAGTTTTGTACCACAAACCTTTAGGAGTATCTTTTTTATCCTCTGTAGAAGTTTGTATTCCTTTGTCTGTTCTTTTAAACCAAGCCATATTTCTTGTCGTATTTTAGATTGCTTTTAAATCTTTAAGTTCTAAAAAGCAGTTACATTACAAATGTAATTTTTTTTTGTTAAAAGTAACTTTTTTGACGCTTAAAGTCATAAAAAAAAGCACTTTGATAAAATCAAAGTGCTCTTTTATGAAAAAATTGGTATTATAAAGTGTCTATGTTGTTTAGGTCTGCAAAAGCTTGTTTCAAACGTTCTTTAAAAGTAAGTTCTCCTTCACGTAACCATTTTCTCGGGTCGTAATACTTTTTATTTGGTTGTTCTGCTCCATCAGGATTTCCAATTTGAGTTCCTAGATAATCTGCTTTACCTTGCATGTAGTCTCTTATTCCTTCAGTAAAGGCAAATTGTAAATCAGTATCGATATTCATTTTAATAACTCCATATCCAATAGCTTCTCTTATTTCTTCAACAGAAGAACCAGAACCACCATGAAAAACAAAATCAATATGATTTTCTTCTACACCATATTTTTTTGTAATATATTCCTGAGAGTTTTTCAAAATCTTAGGAGTTAATTTTACGTTTCCTGGTTTGTATACACCATGAACATTTCCAAAAGCAGCAGCTATTGTAAATTGAGGAGATACTTTTAATAACTCTTCATATGCATATGCTACCTCTTCTGGTTGGGTGTATAATTTAGAAACATCAACATCAGAGTTGTCAACACCATCTTCTTCTCCACCTGTAATCCCTAATTCAATTTCTAGAGTCATTCCTATTTTACTCATTCTTGCCAAATAAGTTTTACAAATTTCGATGTTTTCTTCTAGTGGCTCTTCTGATAAATCTATCATATGAGAACTGTACAAAGATTTTCCAGTTTCTTCAAAGTGTTTTTCACTAGCGTCTAATAATCCATCAATCCAAGGTAATAATTTCTTAGCTGCATGGTCTGTATGTAAAATTACAGGTACTCCATAAGCTACTGCTAATTCGTGAATGTGTTTTGCTCCTGCAACAGCACCAGCAATCGCAGCTTTTTCGCCTTCATTTGACAATCCTTTTCCTGCATTAAATTGCGCACCACCATTTGAAAATTGAATGATTACCGGTGCATTTAAATCTTTTGCAGTTTCTAAAACACCATTGATTGTGTTCGATCCAACAACATTTACTGCGGGTAAAGCAAATCCCTTTTCTTTAGCAAGGTTAAAAATATCTTGAACTTCTTTTCCAGTTGCAACACCTGGCTTAATGTTATGACTCATGTTTTTTTTTTTAATCATTAATGATGCTTCAAAAGTAGTAAAAATAGGAATGAAGCAATCTATAAAATAACGAAAACGTTATAGGTTTTATTTGTCTTTAGAATGGGTAGTTGATTCCAATGTTATAAACTGCATTGGCAAAATTATAGTTTTTAAACCATTTGCCTTCTGTTAGATAAGGTTCGTATGTTTTAAAGCCTACATCAAAACGAAGAATTAAAAAACTAAAGTCTACCCTGGTTCCAAATCCAGATCCGATAGCCATGTCTTTTAATGAGGATAATCCGCTAAATTTTGCATTTTCATCAACGAAATCAGACCCTGTAATGTCCCATATATTTCCGGCATCTATAAACAAAGCTCCTTTTAATTTGTTAAAGACAGGAAATCTGTATTCTGCACTTGAAAGAAATTTAAAGCTTCCAACATTAAATTCCAAACCGGTATTTCTACTTCCAGGCCCTAATTCATAAGTTTGCCATGCTCTAATATCATTAGATCCTCCAGCAAAGTAACTTTTTGTAAAAGGAATGTCAGAATTATTGTACGGGATAATTGCGCCCAAAAAGGTTTTAAATCCGAAAACCGAATTGTTTCCGACGTCCCAAAACTGTTTATATTCTGTATCAAGTTTAAAATATTGAGCGATGGGAGTATTGACTAGGATTTTTTTTCCATTTTCATTTGTTTTTTTTGAGAGCAATCCAAAAACACTCCCTGAATTGGCAATTCGTGCTTTAAAAAACGAGAAATTATTGTCATTAAATTTTGTTTGACTATTGTGCGTATACGAAAAGGCAAGAACAGGGATTAAAAAATTGGAGGTAACAATGTTGTATCTGTTTAAGATATTCAGAGCAGTATTGTATTCCTCTGGATTTGAAGTTTTAAAAGAACTATTATTAGAAACCGTTCTCATAAATTGAACTGCACCAGATACTTGATCATCTGTATTGTTTGAAAGTGGAAAATTAGGATTTGTTGAAATAGTATTGGTTTTGTCGTAAATTTTAGCAACAGCATCTAAATTTGAAAATTCAGAACTATAGATGTTAAAGTAACTGTTGATATTTAAGTTACGAATGTATTGGGTATTAAAAATTTCTAATTGAATTGTTTTTTTGGGAGTAGATTGCCATTTATAGTCCGATAAGAAAGTAAATGCTTGTCTGTCTAGACCTATGTTTTTTTGAAAACTAGATCCAATAGAAAATAAAGTTCTCGGAGACATTTTTTTTGGGACTAATTTGTGAAGCCCAAACGGAGCTATAAATCTAGGGATTTCTAAAGAAGCATCTGCTCCAACTTCCCAGCCGGGTCCGTTATTAGAATTGAAATAAGAACCTAAGAAAGAAACTTTCAATAATTCAGCACCTCTAAACGTATTTCTATCTGTGATCGAAAATTTAGCTGATGAACCAATATTTCTAATATTAGAGTGGGTGATTTCTGTTTCCAATCCCAAGGTGTATTTTTCAATAGGTGCTAAAAAAACATCCATTTTTAGTTCATTTTCTGTTCCTGGAATTGAACTAAATTTTATATTAGTAGATTTAAAATTTTTAAGTGATTTCAGATGATTTCTTGTTAGGTTTCTGAGGGTGTCACTGTAAATATCATTGGGTTTTAAAAAAATAGATTTTGATAAATATTTAGGATTGTATTTGATTTTGTCATGCGCAAAAAAATGAATGCCTTCATATGTTAATGAATCTAATAAAGGAGCTCCCTTTTTTGTAAAGGAGTAATCTGTCATCACATTTACCTCAGAAATTTTTTGAACATTAAAAGGATTGGCGATGTAGTTTCCTTGCTCTTTGATCAGCTTGTTCCCAGAGATTAAAAAATCTACATTGGTCTTGTAATCCACTCTTGAGGAATCTAGATAAAAGCCTAATTCAGATTCACTGAACTGATAAATACCGTTATTTCTGAATAATTTCAAGACTCTTTTTGCTTCTCTTCTGAATGTTTTATCATTGTATTGACTTCCGGGTTTTAGCAAGGAAGTTGTTTTGGTGTTTTTGTAAATAGAATCTAATACGGGTGATTCTATTTTAAATTTTATGGTATCTAGTAGCGTTGGTTTGCCGCGACTTATGTGGTACTCAACAGTTGCTTTTTTATTTTTGTATAGGTTTAATATGGTGTCAATTCTAGCTTTAAAATATCCTTGAGTTTTATAGTAAGCAATTAGGTTTTCTGAGGTTTTCTTTATTTTATTCTTATTAATAATTTCAGGTCCTTGGTAGTTTAAAAACCAATTATTTAATTTGATAAAAGTATTGGCATACCCGATACTTTGCTTTTCAGAAAACACATGTTTAATGAAATTATAAGATCTTGGATTTTTTGTCCCCCATTCTGAAGGTGTTTTTGGTTTGTTTTGATTTCCTATGTTGTGAAAATACAATGCAAATGGTAAATTTAAAAACCTCGGATTGGGTTTTTGTAGAATGTATTTTTGGAGCTCAGTGCTTTTCGTTTTAGTACTATCAATAAAAATAATGTTCTGCATAAGCATGTGTTCATTTTCGGCGACATGTTTTGTAGAATTACATGAAACGAAAATGATCATCAATAAAAAAGAAAACGAAAGTTTTTTCATTACTTTAGCAGCGCTATCAAAATCAAAAATAGTATTTTTAGCTGGTATATTTCCATTTACAATCAATTAATGAGCATCTCCAAAAATCAAATCAAATTAATAACTAGTTTATCTCAAAAAAAGTATCGACAAAAGCATAAATTATTCATTGCTGAAGGGGTAAAAGTTGTTGGTGAATTTTTAGCTTCTTCATTCGAATTAGAAACTCTTTTCTGCATAGATGGCTTTGACTCCGAAGTTTCAGATCAAAAAATAGTTCGAATTTCTGAGAATGATTTAAAGAAAATTAGCAATTTAAAAACGCCTAATAAAATGCTAGGTCTGTTTCGCATACCTACTCAAAAACCTCAAAAAAACAGTAATTTAATAATGGCTTTAGATGCTGTAAATGATCCTGGAAATTTAGGGACAATTATTCGATTATGTGATTGGTTTGGGGTAGATCAAATCATTTGTTCTAATGATACGGTAGATTCATTTAATCAGAAAGTAGTTCAAGCGAGTATGGGCTCTTTGACAAGAGTTTCTATTCATTATTTAGACTTAGCGAATTATTTAACAAACACCAATTTGCCTAAGTTTATTGCAGATATGGATGGTGTAAATGTCTACAATACCCAACTACCAAAAGAAGGGATTCTTGTTATGGGAAACGAAGCCAATGGCGTTTCTGAAAAAATAAAACAACTCGTTACCACTAAAATAGCTATTCCAAGATTTGGAGCAATTCAAGAAACTGAAAGTTTAAATGTAGCTACTGCTTCCGCTATTTTATTAAGTGAGTTTAGGAGAGGTATTGAGTAGGGCAGCGTAGTTGCAAGAGAACATCCGCTGTAGGATTTTCTTCATTGAAGAGCCTCACTAGCCTTTATTATTCAAAAGCCAAAGTTAGAAAAACACCTCGAGTTCCCATGTAATCTATTGGAGCAGTCCATTTACTGTTGGAATCTTTATCGTATTTTATTTCATTGTTTATCGCAAAAACGCCTCGAATGGAAGGGGAAAACTTAAAGAAATATAAATAAATATCTATTCCAACACCAACTTCATACATATAGTTGCTTGTTTTCATTCTGAACTGTCCAGATGAATTGTCATCTTGGTTGGCTTCATTACTTGAAAAATTATAGTCATATGAAAGTCCAGCCAATACATAAGGGCGAATATTTTTATATCGATCCGTACTAAATTTAAACAGCAAAGGAATATGAAGATAGGTAACACTTACCTCTCTAGTTTGTTCGTTCGCAAGGGGTAAATGATTAAAATTAATATTTTTAGTATTGGTCATCAGACCCGGCTCTATACGCAAGTTCAAATTTTTATGAAGTCGTAAATCTGCGATCATACCCACATTAAAACCAATAGTTGGTGATACTGCTATATTTGCATCAGGAACCGCTTCAATATCTCGCATACCTACTTTTAAGTCATTCTGATTGAATCCCAAGTAAAAACCGTAATGTATTTTTCTTTTGTCAAAAGTTGGTAAATATTCAATGCGTTCTTGTTGGGCATACAAAGCAATTGCACTCGTTACAAAAAAATAAAAAAAGATGATTTTTCGATGCATCATTATAATCGGGCAGTATAAATTGTAGCGACTCCAAAAGTTACAGGAGTATCTTCTGTACTTGTAAACCCATTTTTTTGTAAAATATTGTTGAAAGCAGCACCAAAAGGAAAAGAATTTGCCGATTCGGACAAGTAAGAATACGCAACTTTGTCTTTTGAGAACAATTTCCCTATAATTGGTAGAAATAAATGAGTATGCAATTTGTACCCTTGTTTGAAAGGGAATTTCATTGGATTGGATGTTTCTAAAATAACCAATACTCCCGAAGGTTTTAAAACTCTTGCAATTTCTTTAATTCCTTTGTCTAAGTTGGCAAAATTACGAACTCCAAAAGAAACCGTAATGGCGTCAAAAGTATCGTCATCAAAAGGCATTTCTTCAGAATCACCAACCACCATCTCGATCTTTTCAGATAAATTTACTTTCGCAATTTTCTCTTTTCCTACCGCTAACATTCCTTCAGAAATATCTAATCCTATAATTTTATCAGGAGATAATTCAGCCATCATTAAAGCCAAGTCTCCTGTTCCGGTGGCTATATCTAAAATTTGTTTAGGCTTGTTTTTACCAACAATTTTTACAACCTTTTTACGCCATTTTACATCAATCCCTAGAGAAATAATCCTATTTAAACCATCGTAATTTTTAGAAATTGCATCAAACATTTTGGCAACTTGCTCTTTTTTTCCTAGGTCTGAATTTTTGTATGGTTTAATAATTTTTGACATGTTTATCCGTTAATTGCAATTACTTCGTTAATTTGATTTGGTAACATTTCTTTGAGTAAGTTTTCAATACCATTTTTTAAAGTAGCAGTAGAGGAAGGACAACCACTACAAGCTCCTTGTAAAATGACACGAACAATTTTATGGGTTTCATCATAGGAACGAAATGCAATGTTTCCTCCGTCACTGGCTACAGCAGGTTTAATGTATTCATCTAAAATAGCTACAATTTCAGCGGAAATCCCTTCCAGTTTAGGTGCTGGTTCTTTTGTGTTATTCTCTGATACCGCATCGTTCTCTGAAGGAAGTTCTTTGATAATTGTTTTTCCTGCAACTAAATATTCACGAATAAAAGTTCTAACCTCTGTGAAAACATCATTCCATTCTACCATGTCATATTTTGTAACAGAGATGTAATTGTCAGAAATGAAGACTTCTTTTACAAATGAGAAATTAAAAATAGCGAATGCTAGGGGAGATGATTTGCTAGCTTCTTCAATATTTTTATATTCTACATCCGTTTTTGTCAAAGATTTATTACTTCCAAATTTCATTACAGAGGGGTTTGGAGTTACTTCAGCATATACTTCTATTGCTTCCTTATTAGCGTTTTGAGATTCATTTACAACGACACCATTGTCGTTTAAATAGTTTTCAATTTGTTCTTTAACTTCCTCTTGAACATCTTTCCATGCTATAATGTCAAAACGTTGAATAGCAATGAAATTCGCAGTAATGAAGACCTTTTTCACAAAAGGTAAGTGGAATAATTGTTGAACTAGAGGTGCATTTTTTGCCTCATCGATATTGTTATATTCATAACTACCCCCATTTATTAAAACTTGGTTGATATTAAATTTTATAATAGTGTCGTTTGTCGTTTCTTGGATCGTAATTTTCACGTCTTGCATAGTACTCAAAATTGATTTGCAAAATTAAGGCAAAAAAGACAAAAAGTATTATTTTAGGGCGTTAAAATAACAATTCTAGTAGAAGATGTGTTTTATCTATTCTAGTAGAACTTTTTTTAAAAAAAAACTTACAGAAGTAATGTAATGGTGGTTGTAAATGTTCGATTGTCTATTTCTAACTCGGAGGGGTTTACATTATAACCACTATAGAAATTGTAAGTACTATTTTGATTGCTATTATTGTAGGAGAAGTCTAATTTAAAACTTCCAAAGTGGTAACCAGCACCCAATGAATGCCCTTTTAAATTGTTTAGTCCTTTACTAGATTTACTTGGATTTTGTTCAAATTTGTATCCGCCTCTCAGACTAAGTTTGTCAAAGCGCCATTCTGAACCTATGTTGTAAGAATGTGTATTCCTTAATTGGTTTTGAAAAAATTGATTTTCTTGAGCGAAATTATCATTTGATAGTTTCATGTTTTGATAATTCCTAATCATATAATCAAAACTAAGTAAGCCATTTTTACCAAAAATAAATGCAGCACTTGCCGTTAATTTGCTCGGTGTTTTTAAGCTGTAAAGTACTTCTTGACTTGGAAAAAAGCCTCCAGCAGTATTGTCGTAAATCGTATTCTCATTGCTTACAGTTATCTCGGTATCTCCAAAATATCCTTCATTGTCAGTAATGTTTGTTGTTTCTATAATCTCTGTAAACCAAGTTGGTGATTGATATGCCATTCCAAACCTAAAATTAGCGCTAGCTTTGTATATAAAACCCACATTAAAGGAGGCTCCTGCACCATTAGTATAGTTTTCTTGGTATAAATTGGCGTCTAAGTTATTGCCATTTCCGTCAGTATTGAATTCCGTAAGTTGTGATTGTTGACTGAAGTTGAGCTCGTAAAAATTAAAACTCAAACCTAGGTGCATTTTTCTTTGATATACTGCTGACATAGCAATATTAATTTCAGATAATTTTCCGCTGTAATTTGTAGAAAAAATTTGTTCCTCGGCTATGTTATATTCGAACGCCGGGTCGTTATTGTCCAATGGAAAATTTGTAAAAGTAGCAACACCGCTGTTTCCTCTTGCGTAGATGTCCTCTGAAAAATCTTTTGTAATTCTATAATTAAAACCAAATGCAAACTTTTCCCATTCGGAGTCAATAATATTTTTAAAAACCAGTACTCCACCAGCCTGAGAAAGATTTAAAAATTGGTCCTTATTTGTAGTTGAGTTTTCATAGTAATTAGCAGTAATCGCGGAGTTTCTTGAATTGAATGTTCCTGAAAAAGCACTGTTATTAAAAATTGCGATTCCTGCAGGGTTTATATTAATGGATGAAATATCACCTCCCAATGCGCCAAAAGCACCACTCATTCCTGTAAAGCGTGCAGAACCAATTTCATCATTTTGAGAAAAGAGTATCCCTAAATCTTGATAACCTAAAGATTGAGAATAAGTTGAAGTTATGGCAATTAAAAAAATAGATATTGTAAAAAGTAATTTCATTTAATTTGTTTTTCTGCAAATGATTAATTCCTTCTTGTAGCCGATCTGGTTGGTCTGCTTCTCGAAGGAGAAGAACTTCTTCTTGAAGAAGAGCTGCTACTATTGTTGCTTGAAGATGAATAGTTGCTTCTTGAAGAGGAGTTACTATAGTTGTTATTTCTTGAAGAAGAGTAGTTGCTTCTTGAAGAAGAATTAGTGTTGTTTTCTCTTGAAGAGGAATATCTTCTTTTTGAAGAGGATCTCGTACCTTTGTCTTTTGAAGGAGTGTTGCTTCTTTTCGTTGAAGAATTTTTTCTAGTGATGCTTGTTCTTCTTGTTGGTGCCTTTGATTTTTTATTCCTTCCTCTTATTGTTTTTTCCAGTTCTTTATTAATTTGCGTACTACTTCTTCTTCCTGTAGTTCTTGAATTAACAGGTTTGTTTTTTTTGTAAGTAGTGTTGCTAGCCGTTCGTCTTCCGTAATTAGTGTTTGTACGATCGGCGGAATTTTGCCAATAGTTGCCATTTCTATAAGGGTTTCCAAACCTATTGTAGTAAGGTTGTTGGTTGTATGGATTGTAATAATTTTGATTCCAAGCATAATAGTTTTGATAAGGATTCCAAAAAGGATTTTGATTCCATCCGAAACCATTGAACCCCCAGTTGTAATCATTCAACCCCCAGTCGTAACCCCTGAATCTCCAGTCATAACCTCTGTATCCCCAGTTTCTATATCTCCAGTTGTTGTAATATCCATATCCATAAAAATTATTCCAATAAGAGTTGTCAATTACATTGATAACAATGTCATTGTTATCATTTTGACCCCAAGGCTGATTTGGGTTGTAGTTTGCAGTTTTATCAGTAACAGTTTCATTCTCATCTGTGATGTCAACAGAATTGTAATTATCTACTTCTGTAAAAACATCCTCACGATTTATTCTATCTAAACTATTTAATTTTTTTAAAAAATAATTGTCTTCATATTCTTGATATTCTTGCTCATCAACTACGATTACTTTACGATACCCTTCAGCTTCTTGAACATCACCATAAATTCCGTCATTATTGTAAGTATTTTGATATGCTCCACAAGAAACTAACAGACAACTAGTTGACAATAATATAAATAGCAGGTATGGATTCAGTTTTATTGGTAGGTGTTTCATAATGAATAGATATTATTGTTTAAATCTTACTAAAAACTCTTTAAATTATAGTAATTTTGTATTGATTTTTACAAAAATACTGAGTTTAAATATATATATTATATTAAAGGTAACAATATTTGTGCCAAATTTTTGATTATGAGTAAACATTTAACAAAAAGAGCCGACGATTATTCTAAATGGTATAACGAATTAGTAGTAAAAGCTGACCTTGCTGAAAATTCAGCTGTAAGAGGTTGTATGGTTATTAAGCCTTATGGGTATGCTATTTGGGAGAAAATGCAATCAGAACTCGATAGAATGTTCAAAGCGACAGGTCACGAGAATGCTTATTTCCCTCTTTTCGTTCCTAAAAGTTTATTTGAAGCTGAAGAAAAAAACGCAGAGGGTTTTGCAAAAGAATGTGCAGTTGTAACTCATTATCGTTTGCAAAATGATCCTGACAATGAAGGTAAATTAAGAGTAGACCCAGAAGCAAAATTAGAAGAAGAGTTAGTTGTAAGGCCAACTTCCGAAGCTATTATTTGGAATACATATAAAGGCTGGATTCAGTCATACAGAGATTTACCATTGTTAGTAAATCAATGGGCAAATGTCGTGCGTTGGGAAATGAGAACGCGTTTGTTTTTGAGAACTGCTGAGTTTTTATGGCAAGAAGGACACACTGCACATGCAACAAAAAAGGAAGCCATTGCAGAAGCAAGGCAAATGCAAGAGGTATATGCAGAGTTTGCAGAAAATTTTATGGCAATGCCAGTAGTTAAAGGAGTTAAATCTGATAGTGAACGTTTTGCAGGAGCAGAAGATACCTATACAATTGAAGCTTTGATGCAAGATGGTAAAGCATTACAAGCAGGTACAAGTCACTTTTTAGGACAAAATTTTGCCAAAGCTTTTGATGTTAAGTTTACCACTAAAGAAGGGAAACAAGAGCATGTATGGGCCACGTCATGGGGTGTTTCTACACGTTTAATAGGAGGTTTAATCATGACACATTCAGATGATTTTGGGTTGGTATTACCTCCAAAATTAGCCCCAATTCAAGTGGTGATTATTCCTATTTATAAGGGAGAAGAGCAGTTAGAGGCAATATCAGAGAAAGTAAATGTTCTCGTAAAAGAATTGCGCTCAAAAGGAATTTCTGTAAAGTTTGATAATAGAGACACCTACAGGCCTGGAGCAAAATTTGCAGAATATGAATTAAAAGGAGTACCTGTCAGAATTGCAATGGGTAATAGAGATCTAGAAAGTGGTACTTTAGAGGTGGCGAGAAGAGATACTTTGGAGAAGCAAACAATTGCTCAAGAAGATGCAGTAGCCTTTATCGAAAGTCTTTTAGAAAAAATTCAAGAAAATTTATATGCCAAAGCTATTGACTATAGAAAGGAGCACACAACAAATGTTACTACTTTTGATGAGTTCAAAAATGCTATAAAAAATAAAGGAGGTTTTGTTTCTGCTCATTGGGATGGCTCAGAAGAGACAGAAGACAAAATAAAAGAATTGACAAAAGCAACAATTAGATGTATTCCAAATGATGCTGAAGAGGAGCTAGGAAGCTGTGTTTTAACAGGAAAGCCCTCGTTTAAGAGAGTTCTTTTTGCAAAGGCATATTAATTTTAAAAAAAACATCTTTTTTTTTTAAATAATTGTTGCAAAATTTAAAAAAGCTTGTATATTTGCACCCGCAATTGAGAGATATTTTAATTGTTATGGTCCGTTCGTCTAGGGGTTAGGACGCATGGTTTTCATCCATGTAACACGGGTTCGATTCCCGTACGGACTACAAAGTTTTAATTAAAAAACTAATAAATCAAGAATTATGGCAAATCATAAGTCAGCTTTAAAAAGAATCAGAAGTAACGAATCTAAAAGATTACGTAACAAATATCAGCACAAAACAACACGTAATGCTGTTAGAGATTTAAAAACTGAAGAAAACAAGAAAGATGCAGAAGGTAAATTAGGAAGCGTTATTTCTATGTTAGACAAGCTTGCAAAAAATAACATCATCCATAAAAACAAAGCGGCTAATTTAAAATCTAAATTAACCAAGCACGTTGCTGGATTGTAATAACATACTTCAATAGTAAATTAAAAAGCTCTGAATTTTATTCAGAGCTTTTTAGTTTTAGAAAGTATCTCCACAATACAATCATAAAAAGAGTGGAGTCTCCTCTCTATGACTCAAGAAATTAACTATTTCTTTGTTTGTTGATTTCATCTTGTAATTGTCTTCTTAATTTTTGTTCTCTTTGAAGACTCTTTTTTCGAAAAATTTCAAATTCATTTTCAAGACCCGTAAACTCCGTTTGGGCTTTTTTTGTTAGCTTATTATTTCTAGTAAATTTAACAACGTAGAACGCCAGGTAAATAAGTAAAAACAAGATAATACTCCAAAGTAGTAGGTTGTAGAATATCTTGGTTACCTCGATTCCAAAAAAAGATATAGAATTTTCTCTTTCTAAAGATCTCTTTAAATCCAATGTAGTTTTGGTTATGAATAGCTTGTTTTTTTCGATCTTATTTTTTTGAATAAACAGCAACTGTTCTTTCTCAGAAATTTTCTTATTAGCATATTCAAGAGTGTCTATAGTATTTAATTTTAGACGCTGATAATATTCTTTTTTAATTATTTTATAGGCTTCATAAGAATTAGATTTTCTATAAATCTCATCGAACTGTTTTTCAATAGACATTGCTTTTTTAGCTGTCTCTTGTGAAAAAGAGAAGGAGACTGTGAACAGGAATAATAAGAGGTGTAAATTTACTTTCATTATCAATAATTTTTTTATGTAAATGTATAAAAAAAACCCAAACATAAGTTTGGGTTTTTTAATATAAGCAAGTATTGTTATTTATTTGATTTTTTCTACAACTGCCTTAAAAGCTTCTGGGTTGTTTACCGCTAAATCTGCTAAAACCTTACGGTTTAATTCGATTTGATTGGCTTTTACTTTACCCATAAACTGAGAATAAGACATTCCGTGTAAACGAGCTGCAGCGTTAATACGTACAATCCATAAAGAACGAAAGTTTCTTTTATTATTTTTACGGTCTCTGTATGCATAAAGCATTCCTTTTTCAACCGCATTTTTTGCTACTGTGTAAACGTTTTTTCTACGTCCGAAGTAACCTTTTGCTGCCTTCAAGATTTTTTTTCTTCTTTTTCTTGAGGCTACTGAATTTACTGATCTTGGCATAATTTCAATGTTTTTTGAAGTAGGCGATTCAATGAAGAATACTTTTTTAATTTAGGCCCAACTCCATGGTTAATAATTAAATTCCCTAATTAAACTTATTTTAAGTTCAATTGTTGCTTAATGTTAGACTCATCAGACTTGTGTACTAAAGTATCATGAGTTAACTTTAATTTACGTTTTTTAGACTTCTTTGTTAAGATGTGACTTTTAAACGCGTGCTTTCTTTTGATTTTTCCAGTACCAGTAACTTTAAATCGTTTTTTGGCGCTAGATTTGGTTTTCATTTTAGGCATTTCTCCTTCGTTTTTATCTTGCTTATAAGATTTTTATTTAACTTTTTTTGGAGCAATAAACATAATCATACGTTTACCTTCTAATCTCGGTAATTGCTCCACTTTTCCGTATTCTTCTAATTCTTGTGCTAATTTTAGTAATAATATTTGACCTTGTTCTTTAAATATAATTGAACGGCCTTTAAAAAATACAAAAGCTTTTAGTTTCGCTCCATCCTGTAAAAATTTAACAGCATGTTTCTTTTTAAACTCGTAATCATGTTCATCGGTTTGTGGTCCGAAACGAATTTCCTTTATCGTCACCTTTGTTGCTTTGGACTTTAAAGCTTTTTCACGTTTCTTCTGTTCGTACAAGAATTTCTTGTAATCAATAATTTTACAAACAGGAGGTTTAGCCTTTGGAGAAATTTCTACCAGATCTAATTCCTGTTCTTTGGCTAATTCCTTTGCTTTTTCTAAAGGGTATACACCAATTTCTATATTTTCGCCCACAAGACGAACTTCGTCAACATATTTTATTTTTTCATTAATCCTATGCTGATCTTCTTTAATTACTCTCAACGGTCTTCTTGACCTACTTCTACGTATTGCTATGACTTTTGTTTTTTAAATTTAACTTATGGTTATTTTCAAACCCTATTTTTTATTATAAATCCTTTTTTTATTAAAATGTTTTCAAGGTTTTAGCTTCTTCCGTTTGAATTAAAGAAATAAATTCTTCAATTGTAAACGTACCCATGTCTCCTTCTCCATGTTTTCTTACAGAAACAGTACCCTCTTGTTCTTCTTTTTCACCCACGATCACCATAAAAGGTATTTTACTCACTTCTGCATCTCTAATCTTCCTCCCAGTTTTCTCGTTTCGGTTGTCTACCAAGGCGCGAATTTCGGAATTTTCTAACGATTCTAAAACTTTTTCTGAATATTTTTGATATTTATCACTGATTGGCAACAAGATAACTTGATCAGGAGTTAGCCAAAGAGGGAAATTTCCTCCTGTGTGCTCTAGCAATACTGCAATAAATCTTTCCATAGAACCAAATGGTGCTCTGTGAATCATGACCGGTCTGTGAGACTGATTATCTGCCCCTTTATATGTTAAATCGAATCGTTTAGGTAAATTATAGTCCACTTGAATGGTTCCAAGTTGCCAACTTCTGCCTAAAGCATCTTTCACCATAAAATCTAATTTTGGTCCATAAAAAGCAGCTTCGCCTTCTTCAATTACAAAATCTAATTTTTTGTCTGTAGCTGCATTTATAATTGCTTTTTCAGCAATATCCCAAGTTTGAGTATCCCCGATGTATTTATCTGGGTTACTTTTATCTCTTACTGAAACCTGAGCCGTAAAATCTTCAAAACCTAAGGATCCAAAAACATACAATACCAAATCTATTACATCTTTAAATTCTTGATCTAATTGTTCTGGAGTACAAAAGATATGAGCATCATCTTGAGTGAAGCCTCTAACACGAGTTAATCCGTGCAATTCTCCACTCTGTTCATACCTGTATACGGTTCCAAATTCAGCAAATCGTTTGGGTAGGTCTTTATAAGAATAGGGTTTGAAATTATATACTTCACAATGATGAGGACAATTCATCGGTTTCAATAAGAACTCTTCATCCATTTTAGGAGTCTTAATTGCTTGAAAACTGTCTTCTCCATATTTTTCATAATGACCAGAAGTTACATATAACTCCTTTTGTCCGATATGAGGTGTCATCACCATTTCATAGCCCGCCTTTTTTTGAGCTTTCTTCAAGAAATCTTCCAACCTACTTCTTAAGGCCGCACCTTTTGGCAACCATAGAGGTAATCCTGCACCAACCTTTTGAGAAAAAGTAAACAGTTCTAATTCTTTACCAAGTTTTCTATGATCCCGTTTTTTAGCCTCTTCAAGTAATTCAAGATATTCGGTTAGCATCTTTTGCTTTGGAAAACTAATTCCATACACACGAGTTAACTGATTGTTTTTTTCGTCACCTCGCCAATAGGCACCAGCAACATTCATTATTTTAATTGCTTTTATAATACCAGTATGAGGCACGTGTCCTCCTCTACATAAATCAGTAAAGGTACTGTGATCACAGAAAGTAATATCGCCATCAGTTAGATTTTCGATCAGCTCAACTTTGTACGGATTGTTTTCGTTCTTATATAATGACAAAGCATCGTCTTTGGAAACCTCACGCATTTTAAACTCATGCTTTCCTCGGGCAATTTCTAAAAACTTATTTTCAATGTCTTTGAAGTCTTTTTCAGAAATGATTTCTTCACCAAGATCTACATCATAATAAAAGCCATTGTCGATAGCAGGTCCAATTGTTAGTTTTGCATTTGGATGAAAACTCAATATCGCTTCTGCTAAGACATGAGCAGAAGAATGCCAAAAAGCCTTTTTTCCACCTTCATCATTAAATGTGTGAAGTACTAAAGAACCATCGGAAATTAATGGAGTGGTGGTTTCCACAGTGGTATCGTTGAATGTTGCAGATATAACATTTCTAGCAAGTCCTTCACTGATGCTTTTAGCAACATCTATAGCAGTGCTGTTTTGTGCAAACTCTTTAATACTTCCGTCTGGTAAAGTAATTTTAATCATTTAATTAACATATTTAAGCATGCAAAGATATTGAAAACAATTTTTCACACAATATATATATGTGTTTTATTAACTTTTAATTCTATTGCTGTAGCATCTGACGTTTTTTTTTACATAAAACGATATGTAGTGCTTTAAATCACTGGTTTTATTTTAAAATTCATTTCTGATATATCACCTGATTATTTTGTGTAATTTGGAGTAGGTTCCCACGTTTCTCTATAAAATCCAGTTGCAAGATTAACGTTTGTCTTCTTACCCTATATATAGGTCTTATAAAGAGCTCCATGTTTACCATCTATTCTGCTATTAATTCAAGTGTATTTCTCAGAGCTTTGTTGCTTATTTGAGTGATTTTTTTAGAAGTTTTAAATTTGAGAAAAAATAATTTTTCTGTAAGGGTCTAGAAACAATTCAGTTAGGTTTTGGTGTGGTTTTTTTTTTAAAAAAGGTTTAAGAAATAGTTGTGGGATTAAAAAGGGGGTGTATATTTGCACCCGCTAAGACAAATTTTGGTTTGTTGATTGCAAGTTCATTGAGATGTTGTTTAGGTTGTTTGGTTTTGATT
>Ga0206128_1000653_pt1 | contig 38241 bp, 37 predicted proteins | sample Helgoland_Spring_7_FD_148601 | JGI IMG/M metagenome (GOLD analysis project Ga0206128, IMG submission 148601) | Pelagic subsurface seawater microbial communities from Kabeltonne, Helgoland, North Sea - Helgoland_Spring_Bloom_20160426_1 | ecosystem: Environmental > Aquatic > Marine > Epipelagic ... | reverse complement strand
AGATTCATTTTTGTTTATAAAGCTTTGATAAAAGAGCGTGAACTTTTGATCTAAGGTTTTTTCGATGAACAATCATATCAATCGCACCTTTATCAAGAAGAAATTCTGATTTTTGAAAGTCTTCAGGGAGATCAACACGAACTGTTTGCTCTATAACCCTTCTTCCAGCAAAGCCTACAAGAGCATCTGGCTCTGCGATATTTATATCACCCAGCATAGCCAAACTCGCTGATACTCCTCCGTAAATTGGATCAATCATTACTGAAATATAAGGAAGATTTTGAGCTTTAAGTTTTTGCAATGCAGCTGAAGTCTTAGCCATCTGCATCAAAGAGATCATAGACTCTTGCATTCTTGCGCCTCCAGAAGTTGAAAAGCACACAAAGGGTCTTTTTGTTTTTATTGCCTCTTCTACACCCTTAACAAATTTTTCTCCAACAACCCCGCCCATTGAGCCGCCCATAAACCTAAATTCAAATGCAGCAACGATAATTGGTAAAGATTCTAGCTTACCTGAAGCAATCACAATCGCTTCATTCTCTCCACTTGCAGCAATCGCATCTTTCACTCTATTTGTGTAATTTTTAGTATCTTTAAATTTTAAAGGATCTTTAGTAACTAAGTCTGCAGCTATTTCCTTGTACTTACCGCCATCTAAGAAAATTTCTAACCTTTTTCTAGCACCAATTCTTAAATGATGATCGCATTTTGGGCATACAAATAAAGATTTCTCTAATTCTGGAGCGTAAAGAACAGATTCACATGCAGGACAAGAGCTCCACAAGCCATCGGGAACTGTGCTCTTTGATTTAGAGGTACCAATAGTAGGTATTAATCTAGTTAACCAGTTCATAATATTGCGTTCTTAAGCCCCCTTAAATACTCGCCTATTCTATCAAAATTTCTTGACTCTGATTGCTTTGTAATCATATCAACAATACTTGACCCTACAATAATACCATCAGAATATTCTGAAAGAAGCTTTGCATCCTCATTTGATTTAATGCCAAAACCTGCAAGCGTTGGTATATCTGAATAAGATCTTATTTTTTTAATATTTGAATTAATTTCCTCAACATCTAAATTAGAAGATCCCGTTACCCCTCTTAGGGTTACATAGTAAATAAACCCAGATCCATTTTTTGCAATCTTTTCTATTCTCTCTTGTGAAGTTGTTGGAGAAATTAATGAAATTGAATCAATATTTGGATTTGAGATTCCATAACTCGAAATACTTAACTCTCCAGGAATGTCTACAACCAAAACCGCATCAACCCCATGTTGATCTGATTTATCTATTAACTCTTTATGAAAACTAAATGTATTTAGATACCCCATTAAAATAATAGGTGTTGAATCATCAACTTTTCTAAAGTCTTCAACTAATTTTATTATATTTGGCAAAGAAATATTGTTTTTAAGAGCTCTATCATGAGCCTTTTGAATAATTGGTCCTTCCGCGATAGGGTCTGTAAAAGGAACGCCAACCTCTATAATGTCTACCCCTGATTTAACAAATAAATGCATCAAATCAAGCGTAGAGTCTAGATCTGGATCACCTGCAACAAGATAGGCCACTAAAGCTTTTTCTTTGATCGAAATAAGGTGGTCTAATTTTTTTCTTAATCTATTCAAAATTTAATTCCATCTATTTCTGCGACAGTATTAATATCTTTGTCTCCCCTACCCGAGACATTAACGATGATGTTTGTTGATTCATCAAAGTCTTTGGGAAGATGGTCAAGGTATGCAAATGCGTGAGCTGTTTCTAGAGCAGGCATTATCCCTTCAAGCTTCGTAACGGTATGGAATGCATCAAGTGCTTCTTGGTCATTGATAGCTACATATTCAGCTCTACCAATATCCTTTAACCACGAATGTTCTGGTCCTACTCCAGGATAGTCCAATCCAGCCGAAACAGATTTAGTATCTTTTACTTGCCCAACCTCATCTTGCATTAGGTAGCTGCGAGCTCCGTGAAGGACGCCTGGGCTTCCATCATTTAATGGTGCTGCATGCTCTCCAGTGCTGACTCCATTTCCACCTGCTTCAACACCAATAAGTCGAGTTTCTTTTTTATCTATAAATGGATAAAAGGCTCCCATTGCATTTGAACCGCCCCCAACACAAGCAATAATTGCGTCTGGCATCCTACCAAATAAAGCTTTGGATTGATCAATAAGCTCAAAACCAACTACTGAGTTAAAATCTCTTACTATCATTGGATATGGGTGAGGTCCGGTAACACTTCCTATAATGTAATAAGTATCATCTACATTTGTAACCCAGTCTCTTAAAGCTTCATTTAGTGCATCTTTTAAAGTTGCCGTCCCAGAATCAACCGCATGGACATGAGCTCCAAGAAGCTTTATTCGATAAACATTCAAAGATTGACGCTTAACATCCTCAGCACCCATATATATGTGGCACTCTAAACCCAATCTTGCTGCAACTGTTGCAGTTGCAACACCATGCTGTCCTGCCCCTGTTTCAGCAATAATTCTTTTTTTGCCCATATATTTAGCAAGCAATATCTGTCCAACAGTATTATTGATTTTGTGAGCTCCCGTATGATTAAGATCTTCCCTTTTTAGCCATATCTTCCCAGACTTATAATGCTTGGTCAGCCTGTCTGCATAATATAAAGGTGAAGGTCTTCCAACAAAGTCTGATAAGTCAGCATAAAATTCTTTCTTAAAATCTTCGCTGTCTTTTAATTTGGAGTAGGTATCCTCTAACTCCTCTAAAGCATACATGAGAGTTTCGGGAACAAATTTACCTCCATACTCTCCAAAGAAGCCATCAGTATCAGGAAATTTTTGTTTATCAATTTTCATTTTTTATTTTTTATTTTTTCTAAAATCTCAATTATTAAATTAATGTCTTTGATACCAACAGATGATTCCACACCTGAGTTCAAATCAATACACCAAGGTGATGTATCTTTAGCATTATCGACATTTTTTATGTTAATTCCACCAGAGAGAATGATTTTTTTATCGTGATAATCATAACCATCTAGTAGTGACCAGTTAAAAGCCTCTCCTGTACCTCCATAAACTCCATCTTTATGGTTTTCAAATAGAATTGCTTTTGCTGATCTATAGGATAAAGTTTCTTCAAGAGATTTCAAATTCTTTACTCTTATTGCTTTCCAATAGTCTAAATTAAATGAATTACAAAAAATCTCAGGTTCATTTCCATGGAACTGAAGGATGGGATTCTTAAAATATGAAGATGTTTTTAAAACATAGTCTTGTGATGGATTCACATAAACACAAACTGGTTTTGTTTCGCCAAAATCAATCTCTGCAAGTTCCTTCATTATTTTACTAGGGACATTTCTTGGGCTTTGCTCATAAAAAATAAATCCAATAAAGTCTAGCTCTAGCGAGATAAGTTTTTGAACTATTTCAATGTTAGATATGCCGCAAACCTTGGTTCTTATTTTATTCATGCCTTAAATTTATCCATTATATTCTTCGAAGGTTTTGGTATCTTGTATAGATCATCATACTCAGGCCCGAGAAAAAAAAGACCTTTTGCAGAAAGTGTTCTTCCTGCAAAGTTTCTATCTTTGGCAGCTATAATATCTTTAATACTCATCTTGTTTTCACTCTTTGAGATATCAACTAAAGTTCCCATAATAATTCTAACCATATTATGAAGGAAAGCATTTGCTGTAATATGCAAAATAATAAAATCATTAAACTTTTCTGCCTTAAAATTTGTTATATCTTTTATTGGATTATTTGCAGAGCAGCTTGAAGATCTGAAAGATGAGAAGTCATAAGTCCCAAGAAGGTCTTCGCCTTCTCTTTTAAGGATTTCAAAATCTAAAGGAGTTTTTTCCCAATGTATATAATTATTAAAAAATAATGGTTTAGATCTAGAATTGAATATTACATATCCATAGGTTCTAGTTTTTGCTAAAAATCTTGAATGAAATTCTTCAGATACATTAATCATATGCTTAACCTGAATTGATTTTGGTAAATTAGAGTTGATGCCATTAATCCAATCATGACAATCTCTATCGATTTGTGTACTGAAGTCAAAAACTTGAGATAATGCATGAACTCCAGCATCTGTTCGTCCAGCGTAATTAATAGAGACTTTTTGGTTTGTTATTATCTCAATAGCGTCTTCAATTTTTTCTTGGATAGTAATTGCATTAGTCTGGCGTTGAAAACCTGAGAAGTCCCCTCCATCATACTCAACAGTAAATGCTAATTTCACTTTGATTCAATTATAGAGATCAGCTCGCTTGCTTTTTCTTTAGCTGTCTTGCTTTCAGATTCCTTTAATAGATTAGTTAAAATTGAATGTGCTTGCTCTAACTCACCCATCTCTATGTATGTAGAGGCAAGATCTATCTCTTGCTCATCTTTGTTATTTTTAATACTAAGTCCTGATGGTAGTGCTTGGGTTTCAGGACCTGATGTGGGTGCTTCTTCAAAATCGTAAACTACAGTCTTCTTTCTATTCTTGCTTAATTGGATAAAGATTAGCGCAAGCAAGACACCGCAAAAAACAGATATACCAGCTACAAAAAGCAGGTCTATGATATTAAATCCTGAATCTTTTTTTACATCTTCAGTTACTGAGATCTCAGTTAAATCCTCAATAATTTGGTTATTTGTTTTGATAGTTAAGGTTGATGTATTTTGTGAAATGATATCTTCGGGAGAACTTGAGATTGGCTCTTTAGAGACTATATCCACCACTCCATCCTGCTCATCTTTAACTAAAGTTATTTCAGTTTCTTTATTAATTTTTGGAGCAGTTAATGTTAATAATGATTTGGTAGGTGTTTTAAAATCCAAACTAAATGATTGATTCATTTTTATTACTGCTGCCTTAGAATCTGATGGAGAGTTTCTAGACATAACTTCATAGCTTGGAATAGTGATATCAATATCATCTCTAACTAAATTTATATTCTCATTAATGAATGCTGATGGGTTTCCTAAATAGATTGACCACATAATTTGATATATAGATAAATCATTTGAAGATTTGGCAATATCAGTCGCAAGACTCCACATGGTTTTAATATCACCTGCTGGAATGGTTTTACTAGAAAAAGAATTATCACTTATTGGCTTTATGTTATTAATATCAGAACTTATTACAGGCCTCACCTCATCGTCATCAAGCACTTTAGATAAAGGATTTATGGATATAACTTCTGAGTTGCTTGCAATCTTGTTAAATGAGTTTCTATTGCTAGATGGAAGAAAAATAAAAATATCTTTTGAGAAGCTGTCTTTAATTTTAATTTTAAAGTTAAAATAATCAGAGACATAGGTATCAGACAAAGCAATTAAGAACTCATAGAAGGAGTCATTGTCTTTTAAGATCGTGTATTCAATTTTGCTATTATCAATTAACTCTTCTGATCTATATTCAAGAAGTTGGATGTCCTCATCATCAAGATTAGTATCTTTTACTTTTAATTCAATAACTCTTAAACCCGCATCATTTACGCTTATTTTAGGTGATGATAATAAGCTTTCAGCACTTATTGAAGTGGTAATAAAGAATAAAGAGGTTAATAAATATTTCATTTAATTTTATTATTAGCCATTAGATTTTCTGCTATCTGAACTGCATTGAGAGCAGCACCTTTTCCATAAACATTATCTGCAACAATCCATAGTGAAATCCAGGTTTCACCTTGTATAGTTTGACTTCTAATTCTTCCAACATATACATCCTCTGAATCATTTGCTTGATCTAGAGGCGTTGGATAGACAAGATTGCTTGGATCATCCATTACACAGACACCGCTAACTCCAGTTAGTGAGTCTATAATATCCTGTCTGGATGCAGGATGTTCTAATTTAAGAAAAACTGCTTCAGAATGTCCATTTAAAACAGGAACACGAACACAAGTAGCTTGGACATCAATCTTCTCATCTAATATTTTCTTTGTTTCCCAAACAAGCTTCATCTCTTCTTTAGTAAAATTATTTTCTAAAAATACATCGCATTGAGGCAATGCATTGAACCCGATTTTTCTTGGATAAACTTTTGGTTCAGCATTGGGATTAACTGTTTGCTCTTTTAATTCCTTAACAGCTTCCTTTCCAGTTCCAGATACTGCTTGATATGTTGCTATATTAAGAAAATGAATATTAAAATTTTTATGAATAGGCTTTAAAGCCATCAATAGTTGGGAGGTAGAGCAGTTAGGATTGGCAATTAAAGTTGCCTCTTCTAGATTATTTAAGATTTCTCCATTAATCTCAGGTATTACAAGAGGGATATCATCATGATATCTAAACTCAGAAGATAGATCTATTGCATAACATCCTTTCTCTACATATGATTCCGCATGTTTTTTTGCCACAGATGATCCAGCAGCAAATATAACTAAGTTTGCATCAGATGCATCAAAGGAATCTACATCTTCAATCGTATAATCTTGACCAAGTAAAGATACAACCTCGCCAACTGAAGACTTTCCTAATGGAAAAAATTTATTAATTTGAAAATTTTTTTTCTCTAGCAGTTGAATTATTTTTTGCCCAACTACGCCAGATGCTCCAACAAGAGCAAGGTCCAATACTTTATCCATTTTTCATTATCTCAATTAATTTTGAAGCAACATCTGATGTATGTATAAATTCACCTGATGTGGTTATATCTTTTGTTCTATTTCCATTTTCAACAAATACTTTTATAGCGTTTTCTATATTATCAGCTAGGCCAGGTTCATTTAAGGAATATCTTAAAGCCATTGCAAGAGATGCAATCATGGCAATTGGATTAGCAATATTTTGTCCAGCTATATCAGGGGCACTTCCATGGCATGGTTCATACATTCCTTGAGATGAACTGTTAAGAGATGCTGATGGCAGCATTCCAATTGACCCTGATAACGTCGCAGCAATGTCTGAAAGAATGTCCCCAAAAAGATTGCTTGATACAATTACATCATATTGATTGGGGTTTAATACTAGCTGCATGGCTGTGTTGTCTGCCAATTGATGGGTTAGCTCTACATCAGGATAATCCTTAGACATATCTGTAACTATTTCTCTCCAAAACTTAGAAACTTCCAATACATTTGCTTTTTCAACTGAGCATAGTTTTCCATTTCTCTTTCTTGCAGATTCAAATCCAATTTTCGCGATACGTCTTATCTCATCTTCGTTATAAATCATTGTATTGAAGGCATAGTTCGGAGTTTCATCTTTAACAATTGCTCTTGGTTCGCCAAAATACACTCCCCCAGTCAGCTCTCTAACAATGAGTATGTCTAACCCTTCTATAATATTATTTTTAATTGGGGATGCCGAAGCTAGTTCATTAAATAAAAAAGCTGGTCTTAGATTTGCAAAAAGCCCAAGCTCTTTTCTCAAGGTTAGTAAAGCTTGCTCTGGTCTATCATCCCAGCCAAGGTCATCCCATTTTGGTCCACCTACAGCACCAAACAAAATAGCATCTGAGTCTTTAGCAGAGCTTAATACATTAGATGGGATAGGAGAGCCATGTAAATCATAAGCTGTTCCACCAACATCCATAGTATTAACCTCAAAATCAAGAGAATGCTCTGAAATAAGATAATTTAAAATTTCATTTGAAGATTTTGTTACTTCTTGACCAATTCCATCGCCTGGGAGAATAAGTACTTTTTTAGTCATTTTTGTATATCCATGGTTTTTCTATCATTCTTTTATTTTCAAAAATCTTTATAGCTTCTTTATTCTTTAATGTGATATCAACATCATCTAAACCAAAAATTATTCTTTCAAGAAGATTGTTATCTACTTTAAAGCTTATCTCTTTATCATTTAATTTAATAAGCTTCTTATCTAATAGAATCTTAATATTTGACGAAGTATTCTCAAATATTTGGAATAGATCCTCTATGTTATCTTTTGATAAAACTATTGGTAAAACTCCATTCTTAAAACAGTTATTATAAAAAATATCTCCAAATGAAGATGCAATTACTGCTCTTATACCAAAATCTCGCAGTGCCCAAACTGCATGTTCCCTTGATGAGCCACAGCCAAAGTTGTCTCTAGTTAATAAAACGGAGGAATTATCATATGGAGACCTGTTAAGAATAAACTCCTCATTCTTTTGCCTTTCGTTTGAGGTAATGCCAAGCTTACCTTTGTCTAGATATCTCCATCCATCAAATAGATAATCTTCATAACCAAATTTTTTAATAGATTTAAGATATTCAGTAGGAATAATTTGATCGGTATCTATATTATCTCTATCAATAGTTGCAACGATGCCATCTATTAATTTTAGATTTTTTTGATTCATGACAAATCACCAACTTTACCATTTATAGCAATAAAAGCTGCCATAGCTGGGCTCATTAAATGCGTTCGTCCCATATTTCCCTGTCTTCCTTCAAAGTTTCTATTTGAAGTAGATGCGCATCTTTCATAGGGCTTAAGTTGGTCTGGATTCATTCCTAGACACATCGAGCATCCAGGGTCTCTCCAAACAAAACCAGCTTCAATAAAAACTTGGTCTAGGCCCTCAGACTCAGCCTCAGATTTAACCGCTCCTGAACCAGGAACAACAATTGCTTCAATAATATTATTGCTTACCTTTTTTCCAGCAACAACATTTGCTGCTTCTCTTAAATCTTCAATTCTTGAATTAGTACATGAACCAATAAAGACCTTGTCAAATTTTAGATCTGAGAGTTTTTGATTGTCTTCAACACCCATATACTCTTTAGCAAGTTCAATATTTCTTCTGTTTTTAGATGATAGATTTGATAAAGGTATTGTTTCATCAAAATCTATTACCATTTCTGGGGAAGTTCCCCATGTTATTTGTGGTTTGATTTCTGATACATCAATTTTAACTTTTTTACTAAAGACTGCATCATCATCTGATTTAAGTGTTCTCCAGTAATTAATGGCATTAACCAACATGCCGTCCTCTAAAAAAGAATGTTTCTTAACATAATTAAATGTGGTCTCATCAGGTGCAACTAATCCAACTTTTGCACCAGCCTCAATAGCCATATTGCAAATAGTCATTCTTGCTTCCATGGAAATTGAATCAATATAGGATCCAGTAAATTCAATTGCATGACCATTACCACCAGCAGTTCCTATTTTTTTAATCATATATAAGACAATATCTTTAGAAGAGACTCCAGCTTTTGGTTTTCCTTCAAAGATAACCTGCATATTTTTTAATTTTGATATTTTTAAAGTTTGTGTTGCTAAAACATGCTCGACTTCAGATGTCCCAATACCCATCGCTAGACAGCCAAAGGCGCCATGTGTAGAAGTATGTGAATCTCCACAAACAATGGTCATCCCTGGAATTGTATATCCCAGTTCAGGGCCAATTACATGAACAATACCTTGATTTGATGAGCTTATATCAAATTGCTTGATACCAAATTTATTACAATTTTTGTCTAGTTCTACCACTTGAATCTTTGATATCTCATCAAGGATTTTATCTGTACTGAATAAAGTACCTCTAGTTGTGGGAACATTATGGTCAGGTGTTGCTATATTTGCACCCAACCTCCATGGTGATAGTTTCTTTTGGTCTAAACCCTCAAAAGCTTGAGGAGATGTTACTTCATGCAAAAAATGCCTATCAATATATATAAGAGACTCTCCTGAGTCTAGTTTACATATGTGATGTTCGTCCCATAATTTGTCATATAAAGTCTTAGGCATATCATTCAACAAATGGTAAATCTTGACTTATTTCACCGCACTGAGCTCTATTTCTAAGCAAGTGATCCACAATAACAAGATTAACCATTGCCTCAGCAATTGGAACAGCTCTTATTCCTACACAAGGATCATGCCTTCCGGTAACATTGATATCAACTTCATTACCTTTCGCATCAAGTGTCTTGCCTGATGCCTTGATGCTGGAAGTTGGTTTTATAAGAAAGTCTAGATTAATTACATCTCCGTTTGATATTCCACCCAAAATACCCCCGGCATTATTTGTAGAAAAGCCGGTCTTACGAATCTCATCTCTGATTTCTGAACCTTTAAGAGCAAGAATATCTCCTGCATTTCCAATAGAAACAGATTTCACAGCATTAATGCTCATAATGGCTTTAGCTAAATCTGCATCAAGCTTGTCAAAAACTGGCTCTCCTAATCCAATTGGACAATTTTCAACACTTACTCCTAACTTTGCACCAACAGAATTACCTTCAGAAATTAATGCTGAAAACATTTCATTTAATTCATCAAGTCTTGATTCATCTGCAAAGAAATACTTGTTTGTTTTAGGAGAATTCAAGTTGATCTGGTTAGCTTTGATGTTGCCTATCTGACTTACGTAACCCCTTGTAACAACTCCGATGCTTTCTAAGTATTTTTTTGCAACAGCTCCAGCCGCAACCCTCATAGCAGTCTCTCTAGCGCTAGATCTTCCTCCGCCCCTGTAATCTCTATGTCCATACTTTGCATGATATGTAATATCGGCATGATTGGGTCTAAAAGTATCTTTGATATTAGAGTAATCTTGCGACCTCTGGTCTTTGTTGTAGATGATAAGGCCTATAGGCGTTCCTAATGTTTTCCCCTCAAACACTCCTGAAAGAATTTGAACAGTATCATCTTCTTTTCTTTGAGTTGTTACGTCTGATTGTCCAGGCTTTCTTCGATCAAGCTCTTCTTGAATATCAGCTTCACTTAGCTCTATTTGTGGAGGGCACCCATCAATAATGCACCCAAGTGCAGCTCCGTGGCTTTCACCAAAAGTGGTAACTTTAAAAATTTTTCCGAAAGAGTTTCCTGACATGACAAAATTATAGTCTAAAAATGCGATTCTTATATATTGTAAGGGGTTTTAAGATTTATTAGAACTTATTTTAAGATAATGAAAGCATTTGCTGAAAGTCAATGACACTCATCTGTTCTAGATCATCTTTATTTACACATAAATTAAAAATTTCATCAGCTTTCTCTTTTGTAAAGGTTAATTCAAGGTTTCTTCTGAATTTTTCTTCAAGCACTGGTATGCCTTCCACTCTTCTTCTTTTATGTCCAATAGGATATTCAACTTCAATAGCTTCAGTTGATGAACCATCATTAAAATGAATTTGTATCTTATTAGCAATAGATCTTTTATCAGCTTCGTGATATTCAGCTGAATATCTTTTATCTTCACTAATTTTCATTTTTGATCTTAATGTATCAATTCTAGGATCAGCTGCGACATCATCCTCGTAATCTTCTGCAACTAGATTACCTTTTAGAAGCCCTATAGCTACCATGTATTGAAGGCAATGATCTCTATCAGCAGGATTATTAAGATCGCCAACTTTAGAAATAATTCTAATAGCAGACTCATGGGTTGTGATATTTATCGTCTCAATATCGTCAAGTCTATTTATGATATCCAAATGTAATTTTACCGCTGCCTCAACAGCAGTTTGGGCATGAAACTCAGCTGGGAAACTAATTTTGAATAGAATATTTTCCATTACATAACTATTTAATTCCTGGTGCAGTGTGAGTTGTTTTTTGTTAAAAGATATATCTTCAAAACCCCAAGTTGGAGCAGATAGTACTCCTGGATAACCCATTTCACCTTGCATGACAATCATAGCTAATCTTACCGCTCTGCTAGTTGCATCTCCTGCGGCCCAACTTTTTCTAGACCCAGCATTTGGAGCATGCCTATATGTTCTAAGACTTTGTCCATCAACCCATGCATGAGAAATAGCATCTTTAATTTGATTTAGGTCACCACCTAATAATTTGGTAGCGATAGCTGTCGAAGCTACCTTTACTAGCACCACATGATCTAGACCTACTCTGTTAAAACTGTTCTTGAGTGCGAGGACTCCTTGAATTTCATGGGCCATTATCATGCAATGTAAAACATCCTTGACGAGAAGAGAGTTCTTGCCTTCTTCAACTCTTTTTTGGGAAACATAGTCTGATACAGCTAAAATAGCACCTAGATTATCAGAAGGATGTCCCCATTCTGCAGCCAACCAGGTATCGTTATAATCCAGCCATCTTATTGAGCATCCAATATCAAATGCTCCTTTGACTGGGTCCAAATTAAAGTTTGTACCTGGAACTCTTACTCCGTAAGGAACTGATGTGCCTTCCACAATAGGACCAAGCATTTTTGTACAAGCAGGAAATTGAAGAGCAAGAAGGCCGCAACCAATAGTATCAATTAAGCAGTTTTTTGCAGTTTCTAGAGCTAGATCAGATTCAACTTTGTAGGAATAAACATACTGAGCTATATCTGTAATAATTTTGTCATAATCTGGCCTTACATTAAGGTCTACATTTGATGACATGATTTTATGATCTATCTTCTATATCAACCCATTCAGAATGCTCAACTCCAATATAATCTGCACTTGGTCTTATAATTCTATTATTAGCTCTTTGTTCCATGCAATGAGCCGTCCAACCAGAAACTCGAGACATCACAAATATAGGAGTGAATAGTTTGGTGGGTATGCCCATATAAAAATATGCTGGTGCGTGAAAAAAATCAGCATTAGCAAACATTTTTTTCTCATCAGCCATAACTTTCTCTACCTCTTCTGCAACTTGGTATAGAGAATCGTCAGCTGCTAATTTTGAAAGCTCTTCTGCGTACTCTTTAATTACTGCATTTCTTGGATCTCTAATTGAATAAACAGCATGTCCAAAACCCATAATCTTTTCTTTATTAGCAAGCATTGATAATATTTTTTCTTTTGCCTCATCTCTTGAAGTCCAATTTTCAATTAACTCCATAGCTTTTTCGTTGGCTCCTCCATGCAGTGGCCCTCTAAGAGAACCAATCGCCGCTACAACACATGAGTGAATATCAGACATTGTTGATGCACAAACTCTTGATGTAAAAGTCGAGGCATTAAACTCATGCTCAGCATACAGAACTAGAGAAACATCCATAACCTTTCTGTGCAAATCAGATGGAGTTTTTCCATGCAAGATATGAAGAAAATGACCAGCCATACTATCCTCATTATTAACCAAATCTATATCAAGACCTTCATGAGAATATTTATACCAATAAGTAACAATTGAAGGCATGGTTGCAATCATTCTATTAATTGAATTAAGTTGATTGGAAAAGTCTCCTTCAGGCTCTAAGTTACCAAGCATACTAGTTCCAGTCCTCATAACATCCATTGGGTGAGCATTGGCAGGAATTTTTTGAAGTACTTCTTTTAATTCTTGAGGAAGATCTCTTTGGTCTTTAAGTAAATTTTTATATATGTCTAATTCAGATTGATTTGGAAGTTTGTTGTAAAGAAGAAGGTATGCGACTTCTTCAAATGTTGCTTTATCAGCAAGAGTTTCAATTTTATGACCCCTATAAGCAAGTCCTTCAATTTGCCCAACTGTAGATAATGATGTTTCTCCAGCAACCTGACCCCTTAAACCAGCTCCTTCAAGTTTTTTTACCATTTTTTGTGTCCCCTAGTTTATTTTTTTAAAAAAAGCTCATCAAGCTTCTCTTCATATTCATGATAATTAAGTCTTTCGTATAGTTCGTCTCGGGTCTGCATTATATCCAATAGAGGCTCTTGTGTCCCGTCCTTGGCTAGTGAAATGTAAACTTTTTCCGCTATTTGACTCATAGCTCTGAAAGCAGATAGTGGAAATAGCACCATATCCACGCCTACAGAACTTAACTCATTTGCACTAAACAATGGGGTTTTGCCAAATTCGGTAATGTTAGCTAGAACTGGTGCTGAAATAGATTCTTTAAGCATCTTATAATCATCTAGACTTGAAACAGCTTCAAGAAATATCCCATCTGCACCTTGCTCAATATAACCCTCGGCTCTTTCTATTACGCCGCTCATGCCCTCGCTCGCAAATGAATCAGTTCGCGCCATAATAAAAAAAGACTCATCTGTCCTGCCATCAACAGCTGCCTTAATTCTATCCTCCATTTCGGCTGATGATACGATTGACTTGTTTGGCCTATGGCCACATCTTTTTTGTGAGATTTGATCCTCAATATGCACTGCAGCAGCACCTGCTTGAATCATCTCTTTAATTGTCCTTGATATATTAAATGCTCCACCCCAACCAGTATCTATATCTACTAGTAAAGGTAAAGAGGAAGCATCTGTAATACGCTTCACATCTATAAGAACATCTTCCATAGAAGTAATTCCTAAATCTGGTATTCCGTATGATGCAGCGGCCACTCCTCCGCCTGACAGGTATAGCGCTTGGTGCCCTGATTTTTCTGCTAATATAGCTGAGTATGCATTAATGGCTCCTGGAATTATAAGAGGATTATTCTCTGCAAGAGCTTTTCTAAATTTTGTGCCTGATGACATGGTCGAAAATTATAAAGCACAAACATGGTAATTCCCAAATGTTAGTCTAAGAATAAAATTTAATGCCTCTAATTATCCTGTCTCTATTATTCTCTTTACGCCACTTATTAGTATCCCGAAGACTATAAACACAACCACAATATTCTTGCTGATAAAATTCTTCTTTTTTTGATATTTCAATCATTCTAGATGAACCGCCTTTTTTTCTCCAGTTAAAATCCCAGTACATAACATCCTCGTATCTTTCTGCAGATCTATGACCAGAATCATTGATTTGATCCATATTTTTCCAACGTGATATTCCAAGAGTAGTTGCATAAACTCTATAGTTATTTTCTTGAGCATAAAGTGCAGACCTTTCAAACCTCATATCAAAACACTCTGTACACCTTTTTCCTCTCTCAGGCTCATCTTCAAGACCTTTCACTCTTTCAAACCATTTATCCTTGTCATAATCAGCATCGATAAAATCAAAGCCAAGCTTGTCACAAAACCTTTTGTTTTCATCCTTCCTTATTTCATATTCTTCTTTAGGGTGGATATTCGGATTATAAAAATAAACAGTTGTTTTTATTTTTGATGCGGCAACTGCTTCCATTATTTCCCCTGCGCATGGTGCGCAACAGCTATGAAGTAATAGTTTTGAATCTTTGAGTGGAAGCTCTAATTCCGGTCTTTCGTAATTATTATGTTTTAAATGTTCGCTCATTTTACAAAGATTGAATTTTTTATAAATGCATTTTCTAAATCATTATAGTTATCAAATGCCTCAATATGAGGTTGAGAAGATGATATCTTCTCTGGTGAATTTATAAAGAATCCCTTTTCTGCAACATCAAACATTTGAATATCATTATAAGAATCGCCTGCTGCAAAGCATCTATATCCCATTGATTGAAACCCCAAAATAGCTTGTTTTTTTGCCGTCTCATGCCTTAAATTATAGGCAGATATACTCCCATCATTTTGAACTTCTAAATTGTGACAAAGCAGAAGAGGAAAACCTAATTTCTTCATTAAAGGTTGCGCAATTTCATGAAAGGTATCAGACAAAATAACAACTTGAAAATTAGATCTAACTTTTTCTATAAACTCTTCAGCCCCAGGAAGAAGGTCTAGTTGATTTGCAGCACTTTGAATATCAGATAACTTAACACCATGCTCCCTCATCACGTTTAGACGAAAATCCATTAGCTCAGCATAGCTTGGAATATCTCGAGTCGTTTTATTAAAGTCTTCAATTCCAGTATTTAAAGCAACCTGTTCCCAAATTTCAGGAGTTAAAGTCCCTTCCATATCAAAACAAACTATTTCCATTTCCTATCCTTTATTTTTTATACCGTATGGTACATGTCCAGAAGTTAATTCACTAGAGGCCTCTAAAATATTATGTTTTTGATCGTCAAAAAATATATCCGCATCAAAAGATTTTAAAAAATCTTTTTTTGGCATGCCCCCTAAAAATAAAGACTCATCAATTCTCACACCCCACTCTCTCAATGTTTTAATAACTCTCTTATCAGATGGAGCAGAACGAGCAGTAACTAATGCTGTTCGAATAGGACAGTTATCTTGATCAAAATCATTTTGAATTTTATTTAACTCTAGAAGAAAGTTTTTAAAGGGTCCTGCTTTAAGTGGGCTTTTAGCATTCTTTTCATTATCCATAAAAGCGTTTAAACCTTTTTCTTGATAAATTTTCTCTGACTCATCTGAAAATATAACAGCATCTCCATCAAATGCTATTCTTAACTGCTCTTTGGTCATACCACTATCTCTAGATTTTGAATCTGATGAAATAATAGTTGCTGCAGCAACCTCAGAATCTATTGCTAATTTAACATCCTCAATACTGCTTGAAAGAAATAAGTGAACTCCAAAATCTTTTACATATCTGTGAGGACTTTCACCACCACAAAAAGCAGCCCTGCTTATATCAAGATTATGAGCCTCGATTGAATTTCTTATTCTCAAACCTGTATCAGAAGAATTTCTAGATAAAAGTATTACCTCAATTCTTTTTTCATCATCATAAAATTTATTTAAATTTAATATTTTTTTTACTAGCGGGAATGCTTCTCCAGGTTCAAGAATATTTTCTTCATTTTCTATTTGATATTGTTTGTATGACTCAACACCACTTTTTTTATAAATATCATGGCTCGCATCTAAGTTAAATAACGCTCTTGATGAGATTCCTATGATTAGCTTAGATATACTTTTATTCATAATTCTTGAAAAAATGTTTTAATTATTATACTGTATATATATTCAGTATAATAATTTAGCTATGAAAGATATTACACCTCAACAAAATAAAGTACTTAATTGTATTAAAGTTTACATAAAAGGGACAGGATTTCCTCCTACCAGATCAGACATATGCAAGGAGATGGGGTTTAAATCACCCAACTCTGCAGAAACTCACCTAAGAGCTCTCGAAAAAAAAGGTTTTATATCTATTGCAAGTGGGGCATCTAGAGGCATAACAATAATAGGTGAGGAAAGTGAACAAGAGAGTGGAAGTATAGAAACTGATAACTACCCCATAATTGGTTTGGTTGCAGCAGGCTCACCAACACTAGCTTCTGAAAATATTGAGAAACAAGTGCCATGCCCGTCAAATTTTTTTGGATCTCCTTTTGATTATTTCTTAAGAGTTAAAGGTTTAAGCATGAAGGATGCTGGGATTATGGAAGATGATCTTATTGCAGTTCAGAAAACACATGATGTGAAAAATGGAGATATAGTCGTTGCAAGAATTGATGATGAGGTGACTGTAAAATACTTCACAAAACCTTCTAATGACAAAATAGTTTTAGAACCTGCTAATGATGATTTCAGTGATATTGAAGTTGATCTAAGGTCAGAAGAGTTTTTTCTTGAAGGGAAATATATAGGTCTTATAAGAGAAAATTAAAAAAATTAATGGAGAATGACTGACTTTTTCTGCTTTGTTTCTTTTGCATTTTCCAAGAAATCATCAAAATCACCTACATTCATACTAACAGACTCGATACCAGCTTTAATCATCTCTTTAGCAACAGATAACTCCTGACCTTGCAAAAAGTCTTTTGACTCTCCAGAAAATTCAATCTTAACAATAGGGTTGGAGGGATCATCTGATCTTCTAAGTACAATTGTTCCATCTGGTAGTTGTGCAAGTTCAAGGTAATTTGACATATTTTCTCCGTGCTTAATTCAGCTTAACATTCGTGATGAAATTTTCTATAAGAAGATATCCATTCACCATACTTATTTAATAATAAATTTAATTTTTTCAAGGTGTTTTTGTTTGATGATGTAATTAAATCTATACCAGGAGGGTCAATCTCTTTTTTATAAATATCTTTAAAGGTCTCAATAAGACCATTGGGCTCGAGCTGTTTTGAAATTACAGAAAGGCTGTTTTTATGATTAGATATTTTATTTAACTTTGAAAATGCATTCATTTCCATAAAATTATTAATATCAAGATTCTGTTGAATAAAAATTTCATTTGCAAAAGCATCCAAGCTTTTTTCAAATGAAATACAAAATAACAATCTTAGATTATTATCACCATTTGAATCGTCAAATTTAATCTTTTCGAGTGTTTCTTTGGATAGGTCGAGATACTGATTAACTAATTCTGTATTTCCCACTAATCTTTAAGCCTTTGTTTCCAGCCATCATCTGAAAAAACAGCAGTCCATTTAGTTTTCTTCCCGTCTTTTTCAGAGGCTAGATAATGAATATCTTCAGCTTTATTATATCTAACAACATACGGATTTCCCTTCTTATCATGTGTTGGAGCTGAAGTTAGATAAGCGTGTTTTTCTTTTTCTTCTAAAAACCTACATGCATCATTTAGCTCGTTCAATAAAGTATTTATTTCACTTACTTTAGGGGCTCTTGTTTCTCTATTTTTTGGAAATTTACTTGCGGCAAGGAATAGTCCTTTCATGCTATCTCGTAGCAAGTAATGATCTTCACATTTCAAGCATTTTAGGTCTGGCAAAGGTATTGGTTCCATCATTAATGGCTTTGGTTCACCATTTCTTTGAAGTTGTCTTGTCGCTCCACAGTTATCATTAAGACATCCAAAATATTTACCAAATCGACCTGTTTTTAGCTGCATTTCTGAGCCACACTTATGGCACTCGATGACAGGACCGTCATAACCTTTAATTTTAAATTTGCCTTCTTCTACCTCATACCCATTACAGTCTGGATTTCTTCCACATATATGAAGTTTTCTGTCTTCATCAATAAGAAAATTATCCATACTAGTTGAACAAATAGGACATCTTCTTTTTATCATTAAATTAGAAGCCTCTTCGGTATCATCTACACTTACTGCTTCATCACCAGATATTAAATTTAGAGTTGTTTTACACTTTTCATCGCCTTCATCGTTATAACCTGTACATCCAAGAAAAACTCCATTACTTGAGTTTCTTATAACCATAGTTTTTTTACCACAAGGACAAGGTATATCTGTATCAACTGGAAGATTAGATTTCATACCTCCATCTTCTGATGAGGCTAGAACAAGGTCGTCTTGAAATGCATTATAAAAATCATTCAGCACACTTTTCCAATCAAGATCACCGTCTGCAACTTTATCAAGAGAGTTTTCAAGATTAGCTGTAAAGTCATAATCCATTATGTCCGTAAAGCTGTCTAGTAATCTTTCAGCAACAATATGACCAATCTTCTTAACAAAAAATCTTCTATTTTCTATTTCAACGTAACCTCTATCTTGAATAGTAGAAATTATTGATGCGTATGTTGATGGTCTTCCTATTCCTTTTTTTTCAAGTTCTTTAACCAGGGCAGCTTCAGAAAACCGAGCAGTTGGTTTTGTAAATTTCTGTTCAAGATTTACTTTATCAAGGCCAAGTATGTCACCCTCTTCCAGTACTGGAAGAATGTCAGTCTCTGAATCAACGTTAGCTACATTAGAAACCTTAGTATATCCATCAAAAACAACCTCTCTACCTCTTGCGGTAAAGGTATATTCATTTAAATCAATTTTTGCTGATGTAGACAAATATTCAGCATTAGGCAGTTGGGAAGAAATATATTGTTGCCATATTAGGCTATATAGCCTCTTTTCTTCTTCAGAAACACTTTTTAATTGACTTGACTCCATAAAAGCATTTGTGGGTCTTATAGCTTCATGTGCTTCTTGAGCATTCTCAGTGCTTGAATATATTCTTGGTGCATTTGTTAGGTATTTGTCGCCTAGATTTTCACTTACATAATTACGAGCATCTTGGATAGATTCTTTGCTAAGGCTTGGGGCATCCGTTCTCATATATGTAATATGGCCAGCTTCATATAGCTTTTGTGCAACTCTCATTGTTCTTTTTACATTGAAACTTAGTTTTGTGCTTGCTGCTTGCTGAAGAGTTGAGGTTATAAATGGTGGTTTTGGTTTAACAGATACTGGCTTTTTAACAACACTTGATATCTTAAGAGCAGAATTTTCAATGAGATTAACAATTTCTTTTGCCTCTACTTCTGGTAGTAAAGGGTCAGACTTTTTCCTGAGCAAAGCAAAGTTAATATTGTTATTTATCTTATCAATGGCATTCAATGATATTTCCCAGAACTCTTCTGGAATAAACTTTTGAATAAGCCTTTCTCTTTCTACAAGAACTCTTAATGCTACAGATTGAACTCTTCCAGCAGATAAACCTCTTGCAATTTTTTTCCATAAAAGCGGAGATAATTCAAAGCCAACAACCCTATCAAGGAATCTTCTTGCTTGCTGAGCCTTAACCAAATCTAAATCGATTTCCTTAGGATCAGAAAAAGAGTCAATAATTGCATCTTTTGTTATTTGATTGAACCTTACTCTCGAGAACTCATACTTGTTTGGTCCCAATGCTTCTTTAAGATGCCATGCAATTGCTTCTCCCTCTCTATCTAAGTCTGTTGCAAGATAGATATGATCAACACCTTTTGCAGCCTTTCTTAAATCTTTTATAACCTTTTCTTTGTCTGGAATGATTTGATAGTCTGCCTTCCATCCATTATCAGGATCCACACCCATTCTTCTAACAAGTCTTGCTCTATCATTTTTAGCCTTTAGTTTAATTTTTTCTGCAGGTGAGATATCTTTTGGTAAGGTTAATCTTTTTGCAGGTGACTTAGATTTGCCTTTAGGCAGATCTCTTATATGCCCAACGCTAGACTTGACTACATAATCTTTTCCTAGATATTTGGAAATTGTTTTTGCTTTAGCGGGTGACTCAACTATTACTAATGAACTAGGCATATTATAAAAACTAATTTAAAAAATTTACTTTAATATTCTAATTTTTCAATGATATTAGATACTTCTTCTAATACTTCTATACCACCTTTTTCATTCCACAAAAATAAAATATGTGTGGGAGAAAAAATGATTTCAGAAACCTCGACTGGAAGTTTAAATAACTCATTTCTAATTCCATCGTAGCCATCAGAATACTTTAACTTGAGTGGAGAATACAAAATTAAATCGTCTTTGTCTCTAATAAAGTGTGCATCTTTTAAATTTACTTTATTTCTAAACTGATAAACCATCAATAAAAAATCCTTTGATTTAAAGTTGAAATTAGATATTTTTAAAGAGGTTATTTTGAATCCTTTCTTCATTGCATCCAATCTTAATTTGGAAATAGCCCTGCTCTTCTTTGATGGAACCGCAAGGCTAATAGACCCAAAAAGGAAAAGAATTACAAGAGTGATAACTAAGATTTGCATAAGTTATTTCTCAAGTATCTCGCTCACGATTGAAGGTCCTTTGATAATAAAACCGGTATAAATTTGAACCAAGTTGGCCCCACAATCCAACTTATTGCTAAAATCTTTTTTAGATATAACTCCTCCGACTCCAATCAATGGTAGTTTTTTATCCACAGATCTTATTTTTTTTATAGTGTCATTGGATTTAATAAATAAGGGTACTCCAGATAAACCTCCATCATAATTATGATATTTAGAATTTTTAAGAAGCTTTTTATCGACGGTTGTATTTGTTGAGATCAATCCAGAAAAATTAAACCTTTTAACTTCATTAACTATTCTTTCAATGGCAGTATCACTTTCATCAGGTGAAACTTTTAAAAAAATAGGTTTAGTATTTTTAAGCTCTCTAGAAAGAGTTGCGATCTGCCTTAGAAGCTCTGATAGGTTATCCTCGTTATGCAACTCTCTTAAGCTTGGTGTATTTGGTGATGAGATATTTATAACTATATAGTCTGCAAGTTTGTAAACTTTCTTAAAACAAAAAAGATAGTCATCAATTCTTCCTTGACCTTCTGAAGCTTTATTAGCTCCAATATTTACACCAATAACACCATCATAGTTAATATTATTTAAATTATTTACCAGATGATCTACACCTTTATTGTTAAAACCCATTCTATTAATAATTGCTTTTTCATCAAAAATTCTAAAGAGCCTAGGCTTTTCATTTCCTGATTGAGGCAAAGGCGTAACTGTTCCAACTTCTAAGAACCCAAATCCAAGTGAACCCAAAGAATTTATATAGTCTCCATTTTTATCCAATCCAGCAGCTGTGCCTAGCTTGTTTTTAAAACTCATTCCTAAAAAAATAAATTCTTCATGCTCTATTTTGTTAATAAATAAAGGTAAGATCTTTAATTTATAAAGAATATTAAGTCCTGATAATGCCAAGGAGTGAGCAAGCTCTTCTGGGAGTTTTTTTAATATGAATAGGATTATCTTCAAAACTTTTTACTAAAAATTTCTTTAATCATTTTGGAAAAATAATCATCCTTCATTGCAACAGCTATTGTAGCCTCAAGATAGCCTTCTTTGCTTCCACAATCATACTTTTCGCCATCAAATAACTTTGCTTGTACATTTTCTTGTTTAATTAATAACTGAATAGCATCTGTAATTTGAATTTCTCCAGATGCGTCTTCTTTAACATTTTTTATACAATCAAATATTGATGGATTAAATATATATCTTCCAGCTACAGCTATATCTGATGGAGCTTGAGATGCATGTGGCTTCTCTACAATATTTTTAATAACTAAAGTAGTTTTATCATCAAGTTGGTTTATACCAGGGTCAATTACTCCATATTTATGAATATTATTTTTATCAATTTTATTAACAGCTATTATTGATTGGAGGGTTTTTGAATAAGCTTCTGAAATTTGCTGAAGGCATGTTGGTGTTGATAAAAACAAGTCGTCAGGCAATAAAACAGAAAATGGAACTGAGCCTACAGCTTTCTCAGCAAGTAAAATTGCATGGCCAAGACCTTTCTGCTCTTCCTGATTGATATATGTAAATTTAATATTTTTAAATATTTCGGGATTAATCTTTTCTAGTAATTCTTTTTTATCTATTTTATGAAGTTTTTTTTCTAGCTTGGGTACTTCTGAAAAATGATTTTGAATGGCTGGCTTTGTATAATTTGTAATAAAAATTATTTCCTCAGCTCCTGCTGAAATTGCTTCCTCAACCGCATATTGGATGAGTGGCTTATCAATAATGGCAAGCATTTCTTTTGGTATAGCCTTTGTTGCAGGCAGAAATCTTGTACCAAGGCCGGCAACTGGCAAGACGGCTTTTTTAATTTTTACCATTTTTCTTTAGAATAGAATTTTTAAATATAATAATGATCATAGCAAAGAATACTCCTGAGATTAAACCACCCAAATGAGCAAAATTAGCAATTTCTCCAAATCCAAACAATCTAAGGACTCCTAAGAAGCCCATTACAAGCCAAGCAATCATAAATATGTATATTGCAGGTGGAAGCCCATATATAATTTTTTGATTTTGAAACTCATTTATCATTGCATATCCAAAGAGACCATATACACAACCTGAAAGGCCTCCAAATAGATGAGCACCTTGATCAAGATACTGAGCATAATTACCTATAACTGCAGAAATTATCATTAGTAAGACAAAAACTGTTTTTCCATCTTTAAGCTCTATTTGTTGACCTAAAACAAATACCCATAAGCAATTAAATACTAAATGAGTTATAGAAAAATGAATGAATATTGGCGTAATAAGTCTCCACCATTCATTTCCTTTGTAGTAAGTATCTTCGAAAGAACTGAATATTAAATAGTTTGAGTAAGCTCCAGTTAATTCAGCTTTTAGAAATAACAATGGTTCTATAAATGACATTATTGGAGCAAAAAGATAGAGGCAAGTAACCAATATCGCTAAAGAAATAAAACCTAAGTGAAATCTTATATTTTTCAAATATTAACTCGGATTAGAAATATCCAGGCTCCATCCAAGCTTTTCTCTACATGCTTCAAAAAAATCATTATTATGTAAATGGATTAACTTTAATGGCTTGTCTATTTTTAAAATTTGTATATCGCTCATATATGAAACATCAATATCATCTTGTCCATCTGCACATATTTTTCCTTGTTTTGAAGATCCCTCTAAAATATTTACACTTAATAATTCATTTGATGAGATTACAAACGGTCTAGATGAGAGGCTTTGTGATAGCATCGGAAGAACTGTCCAAACATCTAGATTGGGATGAATAATTGGCCCTCCTGCAGATAAGGCATATGCTGTTGAACCTGTAGTAGTAGATATTATTAGTCCGTCTGATCTTTTTTCATATACAACTTTATTATTAATGTTTAATTTATACCTCATTAATTGAGCATACGAACCTGAGTGAATAACAATTTCATTGACAGCCTGTATTTCCTTATTATCAAAAGTAGCTTTAATTAAACTTCTTTCTTCAATTTTATAATCTCCATTCAAAACTGAAATTATTGCTTGCTCAAAATTTTTAACTGTTACATCAGTTAAGAATCCAACAGTGCCCATGTTAATGCCTAAAATAGGGAGATCATGCTTGTGATATTTTCTTGCTGCTCCAAGCAAAGTTCCGTCACCACCCATTACAACAATTAAATCAGCTGTGGATGAAAATTCAGAATAGTCTACATCTAAGCCCTCAGCAAAAATGCTTTTTGTTTTGTCCAAGGAAACTTTAAGAAAATGTTTTGTTAAAATACCAATTAAATCATGTACAGATGACATAACCTCTTGAGATGGGCTATCAAAATCCTTTATAACTAAACCAACTTCTTTAAACATTGAATGATTATACTCTCAATACATAAATTCAAAAAATTCTTTAAGTTTTAAAAAAAATCTATATTCCTTTAAATATTTTCTCACTCGAAAAAAAATTTATTTTCTCTATAATAATGCTACTAACTAGAAGCAATCATAGGGAAATATAAATGGAACATTTAGATAATTTTAGAAATGAAGTAAAGGTATGGCTTGATGATAATTGTCCTCCTTCAATGAGAACTGGTGCTGATCCAGAGATTCCACATGATGAGGTTTGGGGAGGAAGAAAGGCAGAGTATAAAAATCCTGAGTCTAAAGTATGGCTTGATAGAATGGGCGCAAAGGGCTGGACTATGCCTACAGTTCCTAAGGAATATGGTGGTGGTGGTTTATCTAAAGAAGAAATTAAAATTTTAAATGAAGAATTATTTTTAATAGGAGCTAAAACTCCTTTGTTAAGTTTTGGAATCTGGATGCTTGCCCCTGTATTGCTTGAATATGGTACTGAAGAACAAAAGAAAGAACATCTTCCAAAAATAATTAAAGGTGAAATTAGGTGGTGTCAAGGATACTCTGAACCTGGTTCTGGCTCTGACTTGGCTAGCTTGGCAACAAAAGCAGAAGATAAGGGAGATCATTTTCTAGTTAATGGGCAAAAAGTTTGGACATCATATGCTGATAAGGCTGATTGGATATTTGCGCTAGTTAGAACTGGTCCTCTTGAACCAAAGCATGATGGTATTAGCTTTCTTCTTATTGACATGGAAACGCATGGTGTTTCTACCAAACCAATAACATTAATTAGTGGAAAGTCACCGTTTTGTGAAACATTTTTTGATGATGTTGAAGTGCCAAAAGACAATATAGTTGGGGAGTTAGATGCTGGTTGGACAATTGCAAAAAAACTTCTTCAACATGAAAGAACATTTATATCCAACTTTGGACTTGCTGCTGCAGCTGGAAGTAAGAAAGATTTAGTAACAATTGCAAAGAAACATTTTGGAGAAAATGCTGGAAAAATTAGTAACTCTTTTTTTAGAACTGAAGTTGCAGATCATAAGATTAAAGAGCATGCATTTGGGCTTACCTTAAAAAGAGCTGGTGATGAAGGAGGAAAAGCAAGTGCTGTTGCATCTATGTTTAAATATTATGGAACAGAACACAATAAAAAAAGACACGAGCTAATGATTTCTGCAATGGGAAAAGATGGTGTTGCATGGGATGGTGATGAGTTTGATCAGGAAGATAAAAATCTTACTAGGTCATGGTTAAGAACAAAAGGTAACTCTCTTGAAGGCGGTACATCAGAAGTCCAGCTGAATGTTATTTCAAAAAGAGTATTAGGTCTTCCTAGTTAAACAAACTAATAGAGATAAATTATGAAACTAGTATTAAATGAAGAGCAGCAATTTTTAAAAGATACCGCTAAAAACTTTGCTGAAGAAAGAACTCCAATCAACCACTTTAGAAATTTAAGAGATACTAAAGATTCCTTGCTGTGGGATAAAGAAATATGGGATGAAATGGTAAAGCTTGGTTGGGCAGGAATATTGATCCCAGAAGAATATGGTGGTTCTGATTTTGGTATAACTGGAATGAGTGTGGTCCTTCAAGAGTGTGGAAAAACACTAACCCCCTCTCCTCTTCTAGCGACTGCTGTTCTGGGAGTCTATGCTATTAAAGAATTTGGAACAGATGAGCAAAAATCTAAATACTTACCCTTGATTGCAAATGGTGAAATAACTACTGCGGTAGCCTTTGATGAATCAAGCCATCACGATATATCACAAACTGAATTAACTGCGATTAAAACAGGTGATAATTTTATTCTTAATGGGGTGAAAAAACTTGTTGTTGATGGTTCAAGTGCTGATATTCTTATTGTATTGAGCAGAACATCTGGCTCTAAAGGTGAGATGGCTGGACTAAGCTTATTTATTCTTGAGAGTGATAGTGATGGAATTACAAGGACCAAGCTTGATATGGCTGATAGTAGAAACTATGCAAATATAGAATTAAATGATGTCACTGTTTCGTCAAATGAATTGCTGGGAAGTCAGGAGTTAGGCGGCGAAGCTATGGATCATATTCTAGATATTGGAAGAATAGCTCTATCTGCTGAGATGCTTGGCAATTGCGAGGCTGCCTTTTCAACAACCATTGATTATCTCAAAGAAAGGAAACAATTTGGAGTTTTGATTGGTACTTTTCAAGCACTTCAACACAGAGCGGCAGAAATGTTTTGTGAGATAGAATTAACAAAATCATCAGTGATGGCTGCTATGCAGGGTGCTGATGAAAATTCAAACCAGTTACAGGTTTTAGCAAGCCTTGCCAAATCTATATCAGGTGACACGCTTCACCTTGTTTCAAATGAAGCAATTCAGATGCATGGTGGTATTGGTGTAACAGATGAGTATGATTTAGGCTTCTTCTTAAAAAGAGCAAGAGTTACTGAGCAAATATTTGGAAGTGTTAACTTTCATAAAGAGCGTTATGCTAACCTAAGTGGATTCTAATATAGAGCAAGTATGCTTATTAGAACAATTAACAATATAAAAAAATTAATTGTAGGTATTATTACTTTTATTTTAATTGTTACTGTTCTTTTCTTTGGGTTTGGTTCCTTGGCAATCTTGAATCTTCCTCGTGCATTGATTCCCTTTAAATCCTTTAAAGTATTACTTAGCAAAATTTCTAATTTTATTGGAGATATTATTGTTTATTGTTGCAGGGTAATTATGTTTGTGTTGCATCAAAACTCTATAAAAATCTATGATGATAATAAGTTTGATAGATCAAAATGGTACCTGGCAATGTCAAATCATCAGTCTTGGGCTGATATATTTATTATTCTTGCTGCAGGTAATTTTAGGATACCATTGATAAAATTCTTTATGAAAAAGGAGCTTGCTTGGATACCATTTATATATCTTGCAAATAAAACACTTAATATGCCTTTCGTGAGTAGGCACAGTAAAGAAGATCTGAAAAAAAATCCTGCCCTAAGACAGGAAGATTATAGAAATACTTTGGATTCCTGCAGAAGATTTAAAAGGTCTCCATCTACCGTTTTTAGCTATGCAGAAGGAACTCGAAACAATCCTAAAAAATATAAATTACAAGAATCTCCATACAAGAATCTTTTAAAACCAAAAATTGGAGGAATGGCTACTGCCATATCAGCAATTGATAATATAGATACGCTAGTCGACTTCTCGTTAATTTATAAATCAAATAAACGAAGTGCTTGGTCTTTTCTAAATGGAGAAATGAAAGACGTAAAAGTGCTTATCAAAAAGTATAAAATTCCAGATCATTTAAAAAACAAAAACTACTCTATTGATAAGCAATATAGAATTGATTTTAAAGATTGGATTGAAGAAATTTGGGAAGAAAAAGACAGGGAAATTGAAAGATTAAAATATTAATTCTTTATCGCTAACAACCCACCCATTTAAATCAGCATACACCCAGTTTCCAGACCTAATACTTACAGAGTCAAATAATAAATCAGCAGAACGGTCACCCAATCCTCTTTTTATTGTTTTTCTTGGGACAGAGCCTTTTGCAAGGATTCCAATTGGAATATTTTTAAGCACTTCTATATCTCTAACGTAACCATTAACTATTATTCCTACCCATTTATTTTCAGCTGCTTTGCTTGCGATCTGATCGCCTATCATTGATGCATAATTAATATTTCCTGCATCTATGACCAGAACTTTTTTGTAGCCTCTTTCAGCAAGTACCTCTTTTACAATTGAGTTATCATCAGGACATTTAACAGTTTCAAGTTGTCCATAAAACTTTTCAATAGCTCCATATGACCGATAATTTGCTAAAGCAACTTGAATGGAATCTCCGTATTCATCGCATAAGTCTGGTGTAGTAAATTTATTATTCATAGATTTATTCTATTACAAATTAGCTATCTCAAGTATTATTTAGATTGTTAAATAAATTTTTGTGGAGTAGAGAATGAAGTCACCGATCTGTGAAATGTTTGAAATAGAGTTTCCCCTCGTTGCATTTAGTCATTGTAGGGATGTTGTTGTAGCAGTTTCTAAAGCAGGTGGAATGGGTGTCCTTGGGGCTGTTGGGCATACGCCAGAAATGCTTGAGCAAGATTTAAAATGGATAGATGATCATATTGATGGAAAACCATATGGTGTAGATGTCTTAGTTCCAAATAATTTTGAGGGTAAGGGATCTTCTATGACCTCTGAGGATTTAAGGAATATGATTCCTCAAGAATACAGAGATTTTAGAGCAGATGTCTTAAAGCAATATGATGTTGATGGTGAATCTCTTAGAGGCGGAGGAGATTCAAAAGAAAAAGAAATTCGATCTGATTCAAGGTTTGGAAAAAACTTAAAAGAACAAGGTGCTAAAAAACTTTTAGAAGTAGCTTTCTCTCATCCAATTAAGCTTATTGCAAATGCTCTTGGGGTCCCGCCTAGGTGGATGTTAGATATGGGTAAGGAAAATAATGTAAAAGTTGCTGCTTTGCTTGGAGCTAAAGAGCATGCAATTCGACAAGTGCAGGCAGGTGTAGACATTCTTGTTGTTTCGGGAACAGAAGGAGGTGGGCATTGTGGCAGTGTTTCTACCATGGTTCTTATACCTGAGGTCAAGAGAGCTATTGCAACTTATGGAGATGTGCCTATTTTAGCTGCTGGTGGTATTGCAACTGGCGAGCAAATGGCTGGAATAATGGCAATGGGAGCAGATGGTGTTTGGTGTGCATCAGTATTTCTTCCAACTACTGAGGCAGAAACGTCTGAAAATATCAAAGAGAAAATGGTTAACGCTTCTTCTAGCCAGACTGTCAGATCAAAAAGCAGAACTGGGAAACATTCTAGACAGCTTAAATCTGCCTGGACTGATGCATGGGAGGCCAAAGATGCACCAGAACCTTTGCCAATGCCACTTCAAACAATGGTTGGTGAGCCTGCATTAGCAATAATATCTAAGCAGGCAACTCTTGGACATGAAGGGGCTAAAGACTTAGACACATACTGGGTTGGTCAGGGAATTGGTTTAGTAAATGAAACTATCTCAGCAGGACAGACTGTTCAAAAATTTAAAGAAGAGTTCATAATTGGCTATGAACGAATAATCAACCTATTTGAATAAATTAAAGTTGAGCAACCTTGCTTCTGGGGACAAACTCTAAAACTGTTGCATTAATACAGTATCTGGGCATTCCATTCGGCCCATCATCAAAAACATGACCAAGATGAATATCTGATGATAAAGATCTTACCTCAACTCTCTTCATGCCATATCGATTGTCCGGCAATTCATATGTTGCATCATCAACTGGTTTTGTAAAAGACAGCCACCCAGATCTTGAAACGAATCTATCTCTGGTATCGAATAAAGGTTGGCCGCTGAGCTTGTCTACAAAAATGCCATCAGGTGTATTCTTAAAAATTTGGTATTCTTTGCAAAATCTTGCGTCAGTTCCCTCATTAAAAGCAACATCATAGGCTTCTGATTCACCCAGCTTAAACTTACCTAGTGCTTTGTAAAAATTAATTGGTTCCATATAACCTTGTTTAGCAAAAACCTCTTTACCATCTAATAAAAAAATTATTGTAGGTGTAGCCCAAGTTGGAGCTGATATTTGAAGAGAGTTAAGTTGATCTGAAGTTCTTTTTGAGAATGGAATAGTGCCTTTATATGATTGTAGAACTTCATTATCAAATTTTTCACAATATGGGCAATATGTCTTTGAATCAATAACTAGGATATGTTTTCCAATAAGAAGGTTTGAGTTATCAATTTCTTTGGGCGGCTCATCGTTAAAAACAACACCGGTAGAATGATCTGGACAATATCCATTAGGGTTCTTCTTTATATAATCTTGATGATAATTTTCTGCTTCAAAAAAGCTTTCAAGCTTTTTAACTTTTGTAACAATTTTTCCATATCCAGACTTGTTTAAAAGGTCTTGATACTCATTTAAAACTCTTTCAATAATCACCTTCTCTTCATTATTTTTATAAAGAATTGTTGATCTGTATTGAGTGCCAATATCATTTCCTTGTCTATTTGACTGTGTTGGATCATGCGACTCAAAAAAGTGCTTAATAATTGATCTGAGGCTTATTTCATTTGAATTAAATGTTACTTCTACAACTTCGGCAAAATTATTATTATTATATTTATTTTTAAATTGTGTTATCGATCTGTAATTAGGTGAAACACCCCTTCCATCTGCATAACCTGAAACGGCATCTTCGACTCCTCGTATCTGCTCATAGCCCTTTTCAGCACCCCAAAAACAACCCGATCCTAGAACAATTGACTGTGTATGATTAGTTTTGTTTGCGTTTGCCTCTGCTTGAGTAACTATTGAAATGAGTACAAAAAATAGCAAAAAATATTTATTCAATTTACTTAACTTCATCATGTGAAAAATCCTTAATTTTTTTGAATGCCTTTCTTTCGAATAACATACTAGTCCATCTTGATATATTTGGTTTGAAAGCTTCATCAATTCCAAGACTTTTGGCTAAAAATAAAGCATAGCTCACACATATATCAGCTATCGTAAATCTATTTGAACATAAATACTCCCTATCATTCAGCGATTGTTCTAGTAGCTTTAACCTTGCAATAAACCATCGCCTGTATCCTTCTGCAGCTTTGTCAGCTACTCCTATTTCTTGAAGTGTATATCTTAAAAAAACTGTTTGTGGGAAAGTTAATGTGGCATCAGAATGTGATAACCAATTGAGATAGTCACCGTAATCATCTTCATTTGTAGCTACTTTTAAGTCCGAAGGCCCATACCTATCTACCATGTACTGGCTCATAGCAACTGACTCAGTCATACGAACCTCGCCATCAATTAAATAAGGGACTGTTCCAAGAATATTTATATCCATAAAATCTTTATGCAGAAACCTTGGAGGAAATGGCATCATTTCAACCTCGTAATCCAATCCCATCTCTTCTGCAGTCCATATTGGTCTCATTCCTCTTGAACCAGCGCAGCTATATATTTTTATTGTCATAATTAAATTTATATTTTATCTATTAATAATACTGTTTTTAATTGGTAATATTAACTATATTATATTACCATTTAGAAAGTTTTAATTAATAAAAACATATGCATTCACAAAATATCGCACAAAAAATAAGAAGTAATCTTAATATTAATTCTGAAGATTTTAAAAAAAATAAAGAGTTAATGATTGAAAAGCTCAATTTTATAGACGATCTTCTTGATCAAGCAGAATTAGGTGGTGGAGCTTATCACCATGAAAGATTAGCTAAAAGAGGAAAGATGCCAATTCGACAAAGAATTATGAATGTTCTTGATGACGACAGCCCTTTTCTTGAAATTAGTCCACTTGCTGCATATGGCACTGACTATACCGTAGGCGGCGGATGTGTTTCAGGCATTGGTCTTATTGCAGGAGTTGAATGTGTAATATTTGGCAATGATCCTTCAGTAAAAGCAGGAGCTATGACTGTATATGCTGGAGAAAAATGGCGAAGGGCTATTGAAATATCAAGAGACAACAAAATACCTTTCATAAGTTTTGTTGAATCAGCCGGGGGTGACCTAAGCATGGGGACAGGAAGTAAAAGTGGACAAGATCCAATCTCTCCAACACTCCAGCAGGATCACTTTGCTGCGACTGGAAGGTTTTTTTATGAAATGACTGAGCTTTCAAAACTAAAAATACCTGTAATATCGATTGTTTTTGGTTCTTCAACTGCCGGTGGAGCATATCAACCAGGCATGTCTGATTATAATATTTTTATAAAAGATCAATCTCAAGTATTTCTTGCTGGGCCTCCGCTAGTAATGGCTGCGACCGGAGAGGTTTCTGATGCCGAAACGCTTGGTGGTGCACAAATGCATTCAGAAATCTCAGGGCTCTCTGATTATCTTGCGGAAGATGAAATGGATGCATTAAGGATATGTAGAGAAGTTGTGTCTCATTTAAATTGGAGCAAAAGTGGTAAAAAACCTTCTAAAATTTCTTCTGAACCTGCATATAGTAAAGATGAGTTACTTGGGCTAATTAGCGAAGATTTAAAATCTCCTCTTGATATTAGAGAAATTATTGCAAGAATTGCAGATGGTTCTAAGTTTGAGGATTTTAAACCTTTATATGGCCCAACAATGGTTTGTGGGTGGGCTTCGATTCATGGCTATCAAGTAGGTATTCTAGGTAATAATGGTCCAATCTATCCTCAGTGTGCTGAAAAAGCTGCTAGCTTTATTCAGCTATGTAATAAAAGGAATATTCCTCTTGTATTTCTTCAGAATGTTACAGGCTTTCTAGTAGGTAAAGATTTTGAGAGACAAGCAATTATAAAAAAGGGCTCTCAACTAATAAATTCAGTTTCTAATTCAAACGTGCCTCATATTACTATTATTGTAGGTGCTTCATATGGTGCCGGAACATACGCTATGTCAGGAAGAGCTTTTAATAATCGTTTTACCTTTTTATGGCCAACTGCAAAGATAGGGGTTATGGGTTCTGAGCAAATTGCAAGAGTTATGTCCATTGTTAGGCGTGCAAAAGCTCAAAGAACGGGTGAGAAATTTGATGAAAAGGCAGATGCTCAGATAAGAGAAATGGTTGAGGAAGCTGCTGAGAAGATGTCTCATGGGCTTGTTGCAAGCAGCATGCTAACTGATGATGGAATTATTGATCCAAGAGACACAAGAACTGTTTTAGGGTTTTGCTTATCAGTTGTTAATAACGTTGCTGTTGAAGGTGCAAATGAATATGGGGTATTTAGACTATGAATTTTAATTCTATTCTTATCGCCAATAGAGGTGAAATTGCAATAAGATTAATCAAATCAGCTCGTAAAATGGGCATTAGATGCATTGCAGTATATGTTGATGCTGATGCAGATTCTCCATATGTTAAGGCTGCAGATGAAGCTATTCATCTTCCAAATGGGGGTTATCTTGATATAAATTTAATTATTGCGGCTGCTAAGAAATCAGGAGCAGAGGCTATTCATCCTGGCTATGGCTTCTTATCTGAAAATGCTTCATTTGCAAGAAAAGTAATTAAAGAAAATATCGTTTGGATTGGGCCCTCTCCTCACGCAATATCTGTAATGGGAGATAAGCTAAAAGCAAAAGAATTGGCAATTAAAGCTAATGTTCCAACTCTCCCAATGACATCAAAACAAAATGAGGCCGCTGAAATAGGTTATCCCCTTCTCATAAAAGCTGCCGCTGGTGGTGGTGGAAAAGGGATGCGTATTGTTAAGAAAAAGGGAGATCTTAAAGAATCCATTAAAGCAGCTCAAAGAGAAGCAAAAACAGGATTTAATGATGAGCGTATTTTTATTGAGAGATATGTTGAAAAATCAAGGCATATAGAAATACAAATTCTAGGAGATTTATATGGCAATATCATTCACCTTGGTGAAAGGGAATGCTCGATACAAAGAAGGCATCAAAAAATTATTGAAGAATCACCTTCACCGAGAATATCTGATGAAATAAGAAATAGAATGGGTGAAGCCGCTATAAAGCTTGCAAAAAGAATTAAGTATAAATCTGCAGGTACAGTTGAGTTCTTATTTGATGATGATACTGAAGAATTTTGGTTTCTTGAAGTAAATACAAGGCTTCAAGTAGAACATCCTGTTACTGAAGAAGTCACTGGAATAGATCTTGTTTATGAGCAAATAAGAATAGCTAGAGGTGATGAGTTGAGCTTTAAGCAAGAAGAAATTGAATGGAATGGACATTCTATTGAAGCAAGGCTATATGCAGAAAATCCTGCTAATAATTTCTTGCCTGAAACGGGTACCTTGATTGCTTTTGAGCAAAATTATGATGATAAGGCGCGATGGGATTCAGGAGTTGAATCTGGATCTGTTATAGGTACAGAGTTTGACCCAATGCTAGCTAAAGTTATTTCACATGCAAAAACAAGGAAAGATGCTGCATTAAAATTATCAAAATCATTAGAATCTGCTCATATAGGGGGAGTGACAACTAATAGAGACTTTCTTATATCTACATTGAGAACAGAAGAGTTTTTAGATGGAAAAACAACTACAGATTTTATCGATGTCGTTAATCCCGCAAGGGCTCTTATTCTTAGTAAAGAAATGCTTATGCATTCTTTAGCTGTAGCTGCATTATGGCTTCAGGAATTGAATAGGTTCAATGATAATGTTTTAGGCCATTTACCTTCTGGATGGACAAATGGGAGAATCCCTAAGCAAAACATCAGTTTCAAATATAATGATGAGGAAATAGAAGTCCTATATACAAAACTTAGAGATGGAAATTTTAATATTAATAATGTTTATGCAAAGATTTTTGAATGTTTCGAAGATGGTATTGATCTTGAATATAATGGACGAAGACATTTTTCTTCAATTACATTAAAAGAAAATAGAATTCTAATTCACATGCCTTTTGGTGATGTGCTTTTAAAAATTATGCCTAAGTTTGTTATTCCTGGTATTGATGTTAAAGCTGGGAGTCTTATAGCGCCTATGCCTGGTAAAGTTATCGATTTGAGAGTTAAGAAAGGTTCTAAAGTGAAGGCAGGTGAGGTATTGGTGATTTTAGAAGCTATGAAAATGGAGCACTCAATAAAGGCATCTGAGGATGGGGTAATTTCTGAACTACACATAACAAAGGAAGATCAAGTTGAGAATGGTGCAATTTTAATGGTTATGGACACTGGTAAGTAACTTTGAGCTCAAGAAATATCCATACTCTTCAAAGATCACCTAGAAAACCATTAACTGAAAAGCATATTGAAGTTATTAATAAATTAGAGGTGATGTTAGAAAAAGGCATCCCTAAGCAAACCATGTCTGAATTAGCTAGTAAATTAAAGATTTCATTAAGAACACTGTACGAGATATCTCCAAGTAAAAATCATTTAATAAGAATGACTGTCAATAGGATATTGATGAGACTTGGAAAGGAAGCTCTTGAAGAAGTTTCTAACATTAACTCACCAATTGAGGCTTTAAAAAAATACTTAAGGCATGTCAATCAGGCAGTTGGTCCAAAGTTTAAAGTATATCTTGAGAGCCTTGGTAACGATGAAGAATCTATGAAAATGATTGATTTTCATGAGAGGTATATCACTTCTTTTGCTAAAGATTTGCTCGATGAAGCTATTTTAAAAAAGGAAATTAGTAAAATTGATACTCAAGCATTTGCAATGCTTTTAGGTGGTATAGGACGAGACTTCGCTAAAGATGAAAACATTAAAAAATTATCAAGGTCACCAGAAGAGTCAGCAAATTCCATTACAGAAATAATTCTTAATGGTATATCTAGAGAGAATAAAAATGGGTAAAGATACGATAAAAATTGCTAATTGTAGTGGCTATTATGGTGACAAACTTTCTGCTGCTAAGGAGATGGTAGATGGAGGTCCTATTGATGTCTTAACAGGAGACTATCTAGCTGAATTAACAATGGCTATCTTATTTAATCAAAAATTGCAGCGTGGAGATGACAAAGGTTATGTAGGAACATTTTTAAAGCAAATAAAAGAAATTGCTCAAACATGTAAAGAAAAAGAAATAAAAATCGTCTCAAATGCTGGTGGGCTCAACCCCTCTTCAATGGCTTTTGAAATAGAAAAAATATTAGCAGATATGGATATTAATCTTAAGGTTGCTTATATAGATGGTGATGATCTGATGCCAAGGATAGAAGAGCTTAGTGATCGTGGTGAAATGCTCATAAATCTCGATAAAAATATTCCTCTTAGTGATTCTGGCTATCTCCCTCTAACTGCAAATGCCTATTTAGGAGCATGGGGAATTAAAGATGCTTTAGATAGAGGTGCTGATATTGTTGTATGTCCAAGAGTTACTGATGCTGCTGTTGTAATAGGACCAGCTGCATGGAAGTTTGGATGGGAAAGGGGAAATTATGATGAGCTTGCTGGCGCACTAGCAGCTGGTCATATTATTGAATGTGGTTGTCAGGCAACTGGTGGTAATTATTCCTTTTTTAAAGAGGTGCCTAGTTTTGATAATGTTGGGTATCCAATTGCTGAAATTGAAAGCGATGGCAGTTTTACCATTACCAAACATCCAGGGACTGGAGGATTGGTATCAGTAGGCACTGTAACGGCACAACTTCTTTATGAGATAAGCTCTCCTGCATATATTAATCCAGATGTTGTTAGTCATTTTGATACATTGGATATTAAGCAAATATCTAAAGATAGAGTTTATGTTTCTGGCTGCAGAGGAAGTAGTCCCCCTAACAAACACAAGGTATGTATTAATCTTTCTGGTGGCTATAGGAATGGCATGGATTTGATTTTGACAGGAATGGATATTGAAGAGAAGTCTGAAGCTTTTTTAAATGCATTATTCAACTCTGTGGGTGGCAGAGAGCAATTTGATGAAGTGTCAGTAAATCTTCATAGAACAGACAAAGAAAATCCAAACTCAAATGAAGAGGCTATGGCAACTTTATCTTTATCTGTAAAATCAATGAATCCAGAGATTGTTGGAAGATTGTTTAGTGCAAAAATTATTGAGCTCTCCTTGGCTAATTATCCAGGGTTCTTCTCAGCAGGAGGAGGAAAAAAACCTGGACCTGTAATTGTGTATTGGCCTGCATTAGTTGGCAGTGAGCACATAAAAGAATATGTTCATCTCGATGGTGAGGTTTCAGAAATCATTCCATCAAGTCAATTAGATTCTAAAGATATTTTTTATCAAAAAAACATTAAGGATATTTCTCCTATGCCTAATGGTGAAACTAAAAAATATTTATTTGGTCAAGTGTATGGCGCAAGATCTGGCGACAAAGGTGGGTGTGCGAATATTGGAGTTTGGGCAAAAACTGATCTTTCTTATTCATTTTTGTATGATTTTTTAACAGTTAAGAGATTAAAAAAGCTAATGCCTGATTTGAGAAAATTTGAAATTGATAGATATGAATTGTCCAATATTAAATCTCTTAATTTCTATATTCATGGAATTCTTGAAGATGGGGTATCATCAAATAATAGAGTTGATGGTCAAGCAAAATCACTGGGTGAATATTTGAGAGCAAAAATCATAGATATGCCAAAATTAATAATTAATGAGAATAGCAATGGTTAAAAATTTATCATTAGAGGGTCTAGAATTTTCTGCTACAAAAATTCATATCTCTAGTCATATCATGACTATAACTTTAGATAGGCCTGAAAAGAAAAATGCTATCAATAATGTAATGATGAATGAGCTCAACTATGCATTGGCATATGCTAAGCAAGAAAGAGATGTAAGAGTTGTAGTTATTGGTGCTAAGGGTGATGTTTTTTGTGCAGGCGCAGATCTTAATAGAGAGCAAATGAATTCAAATGTCCCAAAGTTAGATGAAGCTAGCGACTTGAGCATATCTCTTAGGCATTTATATAAGCCTGTAATATGCAAAATTCAAGGCTCTGTCCTTGCAGGAGCTCTATTGATGGTAACAAATGCAACTCATGCAATTGCTGCGGATAATGTAAAATTTTCAGCTCCAGAAATAAAGCGTGGGCTTTGGCCGTTTATGGTGATGGCTGGGCTATTTCGAGTAATGCCAAAAAGATCTGGCTTAGATTTTATTATGAGAGGAGAAAGTATAAGTGCTGAACAGGCAGAGAAATGGGGACTTATAAACAAAATTGTTACTAAAAATAACTTAGACAAAGAAGTAGATGCTATTGCAAAATCTCTTTCAAAGCTGGCACCTGGAACGATGCAGATTGGTTTAGAAGCATATGCAAAACAAGATAATAAAAGTTTTGATGAGGCTTTGCCCTATTTACAGGATCAAATAGCCAGATGTTTTGAGAGTGATGATGCCAAAGAAGGGATTAGTGCAT
>Ga0206128_1000644_pt1 | contig 38603 bp, 41 predicted proteins | sample Helgoland_Spring_7_FD_148601 | JGI IMG/M metagenome (GOLD analysis project Ga0206128, IMG submission 148601) | Pelagic subsurface seawater microbial communities from Kabeltonne, Helgoland, North Sea - Helgoland_Spring_Bloom_20160426_1 | ecosystem: Environmental > Aquatic > Marine > Epipelagic ... | reverse complement strand
ACGTGTAGCGGCAAACACACCTGTTGAGGAGGAAGAAGCGCCTACAGAGGAGGCTGCTGCTGAGCAAGAAGCAGCGCCTGCAGAGGAAACTGCAATTCAAGAAGTAGCACCTGTAGAGGAAACTGCTGCTGAACCAGAAGCAACTGCAACTCAAGAAGTAGCACCTGTAGAGGAAGCTGCTGCTGAACCAGAAGCTCCTGCTGCGGAACAAGCAACAAAAGAAGAAGAATAAAACGCTTTAACGATGCAAAAGGAAGATTGTTTCTTCGTTGGTAAAGTCGTTAAAAAATATAGTTTTAAGGGAGAGCTGTTAATCAAACTTGATACAGATGATCCTGAGTTATTCTTAGAGATGGAATCAGTTTTTGTGGAACAACACAAAACACTGATTCCATTTTTTATTCAGCGCAGTCAGTTACACAAATCTAGTCTACTACGTGTTCAATTCGAAGATATCTATGATGAGACTTCAGCAAATGCAATGCTGGGCACAGAATTATTTTTACCACTAGATTTTTTACCACCACTTGAAGGAAACAAGTTTTATTACCATGAAATAGTAGGTTTTAAGGTGACAGACACCCGCTTTGGAGATGTTGGTGTTTTGGTTGGCGTAAACGACAAAACCGCCCAACATTTGTTTGTGATTGAAAAACTAGGGAAAGAAATATTAATCCCTATTAATGATCTTTTTATAAAACAGGTGGACAGAGAAAACAAGATGCTAAGACTTGAGGTTCCAGAGGGGCTCATCGAACTTTACCTGTAATGTCTCAACTACCCTTCCAGTTCAAACAATTTAAGGTGCAGCAAGATCGATGTGCCATGAAAATTGGCACAGATGGTGTCTTACTTGGCGCCTGGTGCAGCTTGAATCATGAACCTAAAACCATACTAGATATTGGCGCTGGAACAGGAGTAATAGCGCTACAATTAGCTCAGAGATCTTTAGCAAACACTATTGACGGTCTGGAAATTGACGACCTAGCTCATGAGCAATGTACCCACAATTTTGAGCATTCTGATTGGGGAGATCGTTTGTTTTGCTACCATGGTTCTATCCAAGAATTTGCCAGTGAGATGGAACATAAGTATGATTTAATTGTAAGCAATCCACCTTTTTTTAAGGCTCCTAAAAATACAGATGCTCAAACTAAAAAAACAAGTCAAGAAAGAGCCCTGGCAAGATTCACAGACACCTTACCTTTTCAGCATTTGGTGATTTGCGCAGCTCACCTACTCAGCAAAAGTGGTATTTTTTCTACCATAGTACCCCATCAAGATGCCGATTATTTTATAAAACTTGCAGCACAAAACAAGCTATTTATTTCAAGGATTTGTGAGGTTCGAGGCACAAAGACCTCTAAGGTAAAACGTTGTTTATTAGAGTTTTCTCCCTCTCAGGGCAAGACCATCACCCAAAAGCTTACCATAGAGATTTCAAGACACAATTACACACAGGATTATAAAAATTTAGTTCGTGATTTTTATGTTAAAATGTAGGAAACTATAAAAGCGGTATTTATATTTACAAAACAATTAAAAACAAGATTATGAAACCTGATTTATTTGAAGCTCCAGATTATTACAATATTGATGATTTACTAACAGAAGAGCACAAACTAATACGTGATGCTGCCCGAGCATGGGTAAAGCGAGATGTATCTCCCATTATCGAAAAGGCTGCACAAGATGCTGTTGTTCCGGAGTCTATAATTCCTGGACTGGCAGAAATTGGTGCTTTTGGACCTTACATACCAGAAGCCTACGGAGGAGCTGGCTTAGATCAAATATCATATGGCTTAATCATGCAAGAAATTGAGCGTGGTGATAGTGGTGTACGCTCTACAGCATCTGTTCAATCATCACTTGTGATGTATCCTATATGGAAATATGGAAATGAAGAGCAGCGCAATAAATATCTGCCAAAATTGGCCACCGGACAATGGATGGGATCTTTTGGTTTAACTGAGCCAGATCATGGTAGTAACCCAAGTGGTATGATCACTAATTATAAAGATATGGGTGATCATTATCTTTTAAATGGAGCAAAGCTTTGGATTTCAAACTCTCCTTTTTGTGATGTTGCCGTAGTGTGGGCAAAAAATGAACAGGGGCGCATACATGGTCTAATTGTAGAAAGAGACATGGAAGGATTCTCAACTCCAGAGACCCATAATAAGTGGTCATTAAGGGCTAGTGCAACTGGAGAATTAATATTTCAGGACGTAAAAGTTCCTAAAGAAAACTTACTGCCAAATAAATCTGGATTGGGAGCTCCTTTAGGATGTCTTGATTCTGCCCGTTATGGTATAGCATGGGGTGTCATTGGAGCTGCTATGGATTGCTATGATACCGCTTTACGTTATTCTAAAGAACGAGTACAGTTTGGAAAACCAATTGGAGGATTCCAATTACAACAAAAAAAGCTGGCAGAAATGATTACAGAAATAACCAAAGCACAATTACTATGCCTGCGTCTTGGACAACTAAAAAATGAGGGCAAAGCTACATCTGCACAAATTTCTATGGCCAAACGTAACAATGTAGATATGGCACTAAAAATTGCACGTGATGCCAGACAAATGCTAGGAGGAATGGGTATCACCGGCGAGTACCCAATAATGAGACATATGATGAACCTTGAAAGTGTCGTTACCTATGAGGGAACCCACGATATACATCTTTTAATTACAGGATTAGACATTACAGGTATTAATGCCTTTAAATAAGATTATCTTTACTGTATATAATTTAAAAAGCCACTTGTAAGATAGTGGCTTTTTTTATTGAACTATTTTTTATAAAACTTACTACTCCTGGGGTGCCATTGTTATTTTAAGACCATCCACAGAGGTATCAATAGGTATTTGGCAACTTAGCCTGCTGGTATCTAAGACATGAAAAGCTTCACTAAGCATCGCACTTTCATCATCACTTATGTCTTGTAAGTGATGATTTGATTCTATGTAGCATTGACATGAGGCGCACATTGCCATACCTCCACATACACCAAGAGTGCCCTCTGGGGCAAGTTCATAAAGTCGTATTACCTCCATAAGGTTAAGATTCATGTCTGTAGGAGCTTTGACTTGATGGGAAACACCATCTCTATCTGTGATATGAATTAGAACATCCTTGTCTTCCATCTGTATGGTTAATTAATTGCTTTCACAACAGCTTTTGGCGCCTGTTTTTTGGTACCATCAAAGCCTTCTACACCACCAACAGTGGTATATTTCATTACATGTCTTTTGTTAGGAAAAATACGCTTGTAAGCACTTTGACACATTAAAGTAGCCTCGTGAAAACCACACAAAATAAGTTTCAACTTCCCAGGATAGGTATTTACATCGCCAATAGCATAAATGCCCGGAATGTTTGTTTGGTAGTCTAGTGTATTATCAACTTTAATTGCGTTTTTCTCAATCTCTAGACCCCAATCTGCTATAGGGCCCAACTTAGGTGCAAGACCAAACAAAGGGATGAAGTGATCACAGGATTTTTCAATCACTACCTCTGCCTGCTTTATTGAAACGCCAGAGAGCTTGTTTTCTCCAATTATACCAACTACCTCTGCGGGTGTGATGAGTTCTATTTTACCTTGGTTTTTTAACTGTTGTACTTTCTCCACAGAATCTAAAGCACCCCGAAACTCATTACGCCTATGTACCAAAGTAACGCTAGAGGCAACATCAGTTAAATAGATACTCCAATCTAGAGCAGAGTCACCACCACCGGCAATAATAACGTCTTTATCTCTATATAATTCTGGATCTCTGATAATATACTCCACCCCTTTATCTTCAAAGTCTGCTATATTTGGAATGGGTGGTTTTCTTGGCTCAAAGCTGCCCAATCCTCCTGCTATAGCTACAATAGGAGCGTGGTGCTTTGTGCCTTTGTTGGTAGTAACTATAAAGCTTCCATCATCCTGGGGTTGTATGCTTTGTGCTCTCTCTCCAAGGGTAAACCCCGGCTGAAAAGGCTCAATCTGCTTCATTAAATTATCAACCAAATCACCCGCTAATATTTCTGGAAAAGCCGGAATATCATAAATGGGTTTTTTTGGATATATTTCACTGCATTGACCTCCTGGCTGAGCGAGAGCGTCAATAAGATGGCATTTTAATTTCAACAACCCTGCCTCAAAAACAGTAAAAAGCCCTGTAGGGCCTGCGCCTATTATTAATATGTCTGTCTTTATCATGTAAATTAATTGCTGTTTTGCTAGTAAAACTAACGCTTATAAATATCTAAAGAGAGGTAAAACACCATCCCTATGGTTCTACATTAATTACCTGCATAATTTGTGGAGCATGTTTTTTTATTGTCATTTCAACACCACTTTTTAAAGTCATTTGGTTGACACTACAACCCACGCAAGCTCCCTGTAATTGTACTTTAACTGTGGTGCCATTTTCTATACCTAGAAGTTTAATGTCACCACCATCGCTTTGCAGAAATGGACGAATCTCATCCAGTGCAATCTCTACTTTCTCTATTAGTTGTTGTTGTTCCATACTCTTATTTTACAGCGCTACATCCTGCCATTGTGGTTATTTGAATTGCCTGAGTTGCTGGTAATGCTTTGTTTCTTTTTACAGTTTCATGTACTACATTTTTTGTAATATCTATGAAAATCTCTTCAATTGCTGTGCCATCTTGAAGGGCCACAGGGTGACCAGCATCTCCAGCCTCTCTTATACTCTGTATCAAAGGCAGTTCCCCCAGAAAAGGGATATTTGAATCTTCTGCCAAGTGCTTTGCCCCATGTTTACCAAAAATATAGTACTTATGATCAGGTAATTCTGCAGGTGTAAAGTAGGCCATGTTTTCTATAATACCTAAAACAGGTACATCAATGCTCTCTTGTTGGAACATGGCTACTCCTTTTTTTGCATCTGCCAAGGCTACTGCTTGTGGTGTACTCACAACTACAGCTCCTGTAATAGGCAATGATTGCATAATGCTTAGGTGAATATCTCCGGTACCTGGTGGTAAATCTAACAGCATAAAATCAAGATCTCCCCAAGCAGCGTCAAAAATCAATTGGTTTAAGGCCTTTGAAGCCATAGGGCCTCTCCAAATAACAGCCTGGTCTGGTTTGGTAAAAAATCCTATGGACAAAACCTTTACTCCATAATTCTCAACTGGTTTCATCTTGCTTTTTCCATCCACATTTACAGAAAGAGGCCTTTCGTTGGACACATCAAACATTATAGGAATAGAGGGTCCATAAATATCTGCATCCAATACCCCTACTTTAAATCCCATTTTTGAAAGTGTGATTGCAAGGTTTGCTGTTACTGTAGATTTACCAACACCCCCTTTACCGGAGGCAACAGCTATTATGTTTTTAATGCCTGGTATGGGTTTGCCCTTAATAAGGTTTGGGCTGGATGGTTTTGCAGGAGCCTTCACCGTAATATTCACTTGTACTTTTGCCTTCAAAAAAACCTTTTCTTGTATGGTTTTTATGATATCTGCTTCTGCACGTTTTTTTATGTGCATTGCTGGAGTAGCCATTGTAATATCCACAACAACCTCATCGGCAAATGTCATTACATTAGTAACAGCACCACTGGCTACCATGTTCTCACCCTCTCCAGCTATTGTAATGGTTTCAAGGGCTAAAAGTATATCACTTTTGTTAAATTTCATCGTTCCTCTTTTTGGGTATTTAGATAGATTCTAAAGTACAAAGATACTCGAAAAACTAAAGAAAATATAACCCACCGGTTAAATGATTTAATCGTGAATAGCTAGCGTTTTTAAACTAGGTTTTTTAAATGTTTAGATCTCTGGAGGTAGCTCTTTGTGAGGATCCCAAAAATGAGCCTCTAGATTTTGGATTTGAAAATCTACGACTTGAATCCCCTCAGATTCTAACAGTTGCTGCATTAAACTAGTTCCTTGAAAATGATGTTTACCAGTAAGTAGCCCTTTTTTATTTACCACACGGTGTGCTGGGATTTCATGCTTTTTGCTAGCATTCATGGCCCATCCTACCATTCTAGCGCTACCCTTACTACCAAGGTAATTTGCAATGGCGCCATAGCTGGTAACCTTTGCATAAGGTATTTGAAGTACAACTTTATAAACTCTTTGGAAAAAAGAAAGGGACTCCATTTTTATAAATCTTTGAAGATTTTGAAAGCGGTTATTAAAGAAATCAAAGCAGTAACAGCACCAATAATAAAATTCATATTCACCTTTAAGGGTGTGTTTCTAGAGGAGTCTTCCCGTTTAAAAAAATGAATATAAAGCCTCAACATGATAAAAGTACCTAACCCGGAAGCTAAAATAGCCGTTAGTAATTCTGGGGTTTCAAAAGAAAACCATCCAAAGGCAGAAAAAGTAACACTAACATACACCCAAAAAGGCAATGGCAATACATTAAGAGAAGCAATAAACATGCCTCCAAAAAAACGTTTCTTTTTTGATTTTCTTACCAAATTATCAGGAATCGCTCTACGGGTATCTTTAGCAATAAAAAGAAAATAAATTGTGATACAAATAAAAATTCCAAGTGCAACTTGTTCCAGGGAAGCAATAATATCTGGATTTTTTTCAAGATATCTAGCAAACAGTAGTGCGATATAGGTTTGAAGCATTACAGTAACACAAACACCCAAAGAGAAAAGTGTTGCATTTCTTCTGCCCTCTTTCATACTTATTTTTGCAGCAGACATATTAATGAGTCCTGGAGGTATAACTCCAATAAAGGCTGCTGAAAAAGCAATAATAAAGTTGAAAAGTATAGCCATTTGTACTACGTGAAGATACAGTATTTTTTATCAAGAAAACCCAAAACGTATATAGGTGATTTTTTTACCTACTTCAAGATATTGACGTTCATAAAATGTTTGAATACCAACAACCTGATCTGGGGCATGCTCTCCAATACCATACACATCATGGTGGGCAAATTCTATTGGAAGTTTTAAACCCTGTAATAAGCCAAGGGTGTAACCATGCATGTACTCACTATCTGTTTTAAGATGCATGACCCCTTTTGGTTTTAGAATTTTTTTATACTTATTTAAAAAATCCTCATTGGTTAATCTATGTTTGGTACGCTTGTATTTTATTTGTGGATCTGGAAAAGTTATCCAAATTTCGTCTACTTCGTTTTGACCAAAAAGGCCATCAATAAGCTCTATTTGAGTCCTTAAAAAACCTACATTATCTAGACCTTCTTCAAGAGCAGTTTTGGCGCCTCTCCAAAAACGAGCACCTTTAATGTCTACCCCCAAAAAGTTTTTGTTGGGATACATTTTGGCAAGATTGACCGTGTACTCTCCTTTACCACAGCCTAATTCTAAGACAATGGGATTGTCATTTTTAAAAAAATTTTTGTTCCAATTTCCCTTTAAAGACAGCCCGTCAGATTCAGCCTCTGCCCTAGAGGGTTGAACAACGTTAGAAAAAGTATCATTCTCCCTAAAACGTTTCAATTTGTTTTTACTTCCCAAAATTTATTTTTTGGCAAAATTAAGGAAATATACCCCAGTGACAATTATTAATGCTTTTGTTTTCCCTTGTCCTTAAAACAATTAGTGGGTTTAGGTACTGAGCTGCATTGTAAAAGAAAATTCAGAGCCAATACCGTGTTGGCTCTCTACGTAGATGTTTTCTTGATGAGCATCCATAATATGTTTTACTATAGAGAGGCCAAGACCACTGCCACCCTCTTTTCTTGAGCCGCTTTTATCTACCCTATAGAAACGCTCAAAAAGCCGAGGCAGGTGCTCATTTTCAATCCCTTCACCATTATCGGTAACCCTTATAATTACCTTATTTTTTACCAGATGCTCTACACTAATCTCTGTAGTGCCCTCGTTTTTCCCATACTTTATGGAGTTTACAATTAAATTGGAAAGGACTTGTTGTATTCGTTCTTGATCACCATAGACTTTAATACTCTCCTTGTACTGTTTATCAAACACTAGGGAGATGTTTTTTTTACTCGCTTTCATCTCAAGAAGGTCAAACACGTTTTTAACAAGTTTTATAATATTAAATTTTTCTTTTTCAAGGGTTAGCCCTCCAACTTCTAATTGGGTAATCATGTCAAGATCCTTGATGATGTACAATAACCGCTCTACTCCTTTATTGGCTCTTTTTAAATATTTTTTACGCACCGCTTTGTCTTTGTATGCGCCATCAAGGAGAGTTAAAATATAGCCCTGAACAGTAAACAAGGGTGTTTTAAGTTCATGAGATACATTTCCTATAAATTCTTTGCGGTAGTTCTCTCTTACCTTCAAGGTTTCAATTTCAATTTTTTTATTCTCTGCAAAGCGACCCAACTCTTGGGTTAGGGTTTCCATGTCTGTAGAAATACTCTTTTGACTAAAAGAGGTAGCATCTAAAAGAGAGATATCGTCATACATGTTTTTAATTCTTTTGTAAATAAACCGCTCTAATCTGTATTGAATAAAGCCAAAACAAACAACAAATACGCTAGCTCCAAAAAAAAGAATATACCATGGGTTAAACACAGAAATTGTGTACAAAAAAATGCCTAATATAAGCATCGATATAATGCTTAGGTAGGCTGTTGTAAGCAGTGCAAACCGATATGTTTTATTTAACTTTTTAAGCATTATTCGACAAACTTATACCCAACTCCTTTTATAGTTTTAAACTTTTGTTCCCCTATTTTTTCTCTTAATTTTCGGATGTGCACATCAATAGTTCTGCCCCCAACTACAACATCATTACCCCAAACACGATCTAAGATATCTTCTCTTTTAAAAACCTTTCCTGGCTTTGAGGCCAATAAAGATAGTAGTTCAAATTCTTTTCTAGGTAAGACCATTTCTTGAGTGCCAACAAATATTTTATACTCCTCTCTATTGATGGTTAGGTTGCCTAATTTTAGTATTTGTTGGGCTTGTTCTTGCTCTTTAAATCTGCGCAGCAGAGATTTTACTTTGCTGGTGAGCACCTTAGGTTTTATTGGTTTTGTAATGAAGTCATCTGCTCCAGCCTCAAAACCTGCAACTTGTGAATAGTCTTCTCCACGGGCTGTGAGAAATGTAATAACCGTTTCAGATAACTCAGGAATCAATCGCAACTTTTCACAAGCCTCAATACCGTCCATTTCTGGCATCATTACATCTAGTATAATTAGTTTAGGCTTGTGTTTTTTTGCCTTTTTAATGGCCTGAACACCATTAAGAGCCGTAACAACATTATACCCCTGTGCTGATAAATTATATTCTATAATTTCCAAAATATCTAGCTCGTCATCAACTAATAGAATGGTCGTGTCTTTGTTTTTCATTTTGTAAAATTATTTTTCTTACTTATTACTTGTAAAAATATCACTTTTTAAAGATATACACTTATTAGCGTATCAATATTAAGCTATCATTAAATAATTCCGATAATTTTTATAAAAGGGCTTGAAATGAGTATATTTACTCAAATTTTAAAACCCAGTAACAATGAAAAAAATTACCTTATTAGTTGCAATGCTATTTGCAACCCTATCTATTTCACAAACTATAAAGATCGTGGAGATTGATGCAGATCAAACCTCTACAGATGATATGGAGTTTCTTGAGATTCGTACACAATCTTCAAACCAATCTTTAGATGGTTACATTGTTGTTTTTTATAATGGAAGTAATAACCAAAGTTACACAACTGTTGACCTTACAGGATTCACTTCTGACTCTAATGGATACTTTATTATTGGTAGTGATCTTTTCCCGGGGGCAGATATATTACTTGGGCCAGATAATACCATACAAAATGGTGCAGACGCAATTGCGATTTATAGCGCCTCTGCAGCAAATTTCCCTAATGGTACCCCTGTAACAAGCAGTGGTCTTGTAGATGCAGTTGTATATGGAACAAGTGATGATGATGATTTAGAGCTTTTAGCTGGATTAAATCAAACCATTCAATGGGATGAGAATCAAAACGGTTTGAAGGATGTAGAATCTCTTCAATTTGATGCTTCAACAAACAGTTTTTGTGCTGGAACTCCAACCCCAAGAGCAGCAAACATAGACTGTTCTTCTGCGTGTCCAATAAGCCTTTTTGTTGTTAGTGTAACGTGTGATATGGTCACCTCTGGTGTAGACAACTACACAACAACTCTTGGATTTACTGGTGGTGGAACAGCCCCTTACACTTTTTCTGCAACACAAGGAAATGTAAGTGGAGATGATCCATCTTCAGTTGCTGAAGGAGAAATTATCATTACGGGTGTTAATGAAGGAACAGATTTTTCTTATTCATTAACTAGTGAAAATTGTGATATAAGCAATACAATCAACTCTCCTTCTTGTGAGCCAGGATCTACTGTAAACACAATTGCTGAATTAAGAGCTGGAACTATTGGTAATGACTATACATTAAATGGTGAGGCAGTCGTTACTTTTGTTCAAAACTTTAGAAATCAAAAATTTATTGAGGATGGTACAGCTGCAATTTTAATTGATGATAGCAATGGAATTATCACATCTGCAATTGTTGCGGGTGATGGTATAACAGGACTTACAGGTACCCTAGACGAATTTGGTGGAATGATGCAGTTTAGACCAACAATGAATGTTTCTGCTTCTTCTACTGGTAATGCAATTGCAGCGCAATCTGTTCTTGCCTCAGATTTAAATGCAAATCCAAACGATTATGAGTCTGAGTATGTGCGTATCTACGAATATGCGCTTATTGATGCTGCTGAAAACCCAACATGGATTGTTGGAACAGAGTATCAAATGCTTACTCAAAGTGGTAGTTACACCTTCAGAACGTCTTTCTACGATGTAGACTACATAGATGCAAATGTACCTACAAGTACTACAACTGTAGTCTCTGGTATAATTACAGAGCGTAATGATGGTGATTACTATATTACTGCAAGAAGTCTTGCAGATTTTGCAGACACCTTAGGAGCTGATGAAAATACCATTCAAGATTTTGTGATGACACCTAATCCTGCAAATACATTCATCCAAGTAAAAGGGGCAAGCAATAGCACAATGTCTTTACAAATTTTTGACATTCTTGGAAAACAAGTACTAAAGGTAGATAATGCAACCCGAGTAAACATCCAGAGCTTAACTGCTGGAATGTACATTGTAAAAGCAGTTCAAAACGGTGCAATTGCAACTACAAAATTGATTGTAGAATAAGTATTAATCTTGTTGTATTTAAAGAGGCTGTCTTTCACATAAGACAGCCTCTTTTTATTTTATAAGCTTTATATAATACCTCTTTTTGGTAAGATTATTATGTATTTTTGAAGGGTCACCTCGTAAAATTAAAATGTCTATAATCCCTGTTTTCAACATACAAACCGAAGAAGAATTTGAACAAAAGGCAGTACAGGTTTTCAAATTTCAGTACGAGAATCTTACCATTTACAAAACCTTTTGTGATCTTCTAAAGGTACAGCCAGAAAAAGTTTTTAAAATTAGTGACATCCCGTTTCTACCCATTACTTTTTTTAAGCAACAGGCCATTTTAGCAAATAATTGTGTTGCAGAAAAGATATTTACTAGCAGTGGTACAACATCAAACATAACAAGTAAACATTATGTGGCAGATTTAAAACTGTATGAAAAAAGTTTTACAACAGCCTTTAATCAACAATACGGCGCTATTGAAGATTATACCATACTGGCGCTTTTACCAAGCTATCTTGAAAGTGAGGGGTCTTCTTTGGTATACATGGCAGATACGCTTATTGCCATGAGCCAGCAGCCTAAAAGCGGATTTTATCTAAACGATCTTGATGCCTTGGCAAAGACTATAAAATTGCTTGAATTACAAAAGAAAAAAACACTACTACTAGGTGTCTCTTACGCTCTTTTGGACCTTATAGAAGCGCACACTTTTAAGTTACAACATACCATTATTATGGAAACTGGAGGCATGAAAGGACGCAGAAAAGAGCTTGTTAAACAGGCCTTACATGAAAAGCTCACTAAAGGATTTGGAGTCAAAACAATACACAGTGAGTATGGCATGACAGAGTTACTCTCACAGGCCTACTCCAAGGGGTTTGGAGTTTTTAAATGCCCACCTTGGATGAAGGTACTCACAAGAGACCCGCAAGATCCAAGGGCATTGGTAAGTGGTCAAACCGGTGGTATTAATGTAATAGATTTGGCCAATCAATACACCTGCTCATTTATAGCAACTCAAGATCTAGGAAAAATCCATGAAAATGGAAGTTTTGAAATACTAGGGCGCTTTGACACAAGTGATATTAGGGGGTGTAATTTAATGATAGATTGACATAAAAAAACATCCATTTTAAATAGATGTTTTTTGTCTCTGATATTTTACTGATTTATGTACCGGTATTATGCTACTTGTATTATAAACTTATTTTTCTTACCTCGTTGCAACAAAACAAATTTCCCATGAATTAAATCTTTTGGTGTAATAAGATGTGCTTCTTTTACTTTGGTGAAATTTACAGACACAGAATTTTCTTTTAATGCTCTTCTGGCTTCACCATTAGATTTTAAAAACCCTGTTTTCTCTGCCAAAGCTGCAATGATGTCTATACCATTAACAAATTCGCTTTTTGATATAGTAGCCATGGGTACTCCCTCAAAAATACTTAAAAAAGTATCCTCATCTATGGTATTGATATCCTGGGCTGCCGTCTTACTAAATAAAATAGTAGAAGCCTCCATCGCCTTTTTGCAAGCAGCAATTCCATGTACTGTGGTGGTTACCTCTTGTGCCAATCTTTTTTGAAGACCCTTGGTGTGTTCTTGCCCTTGATGCTGGGAGATAATATCTTCGATGGTCGGTTTGTCTAAAAAGGTGAATATTTTAATGTATTTAGCGGCATCTTGATCGCTTGTGTTTAACCAATATTGGTAAAACTTGTAGGGTGAAGTTCTTTTAGGGTCTAGCCACACATTTCCGCCCTCACTCTTACCAAATTTACTACCATCACTTTTTGTTATAAGTGGGCATGTTAGGGCATAGCCTTTTCCAGAGGCGATACGTCTAATTAATTCTGTGCCAGTTGTAATATTTCCCCACTGGTCACTACCTCCCATTTGTAGGGTGCAATCATTGTTTTTATACAAATGTAAAAAATCATACCCTTGAACCATTTGATAGGTAAATTCTGTAAAAGACATCCCATCTGCATTCTCTCCACTTAATCTGTTTTTGACAGAATCTTTTGCCATCATGTAATTAACTGTTAGATGCTTCCCTACATCACGAATAAAATCAAGGAAAGAAAACTCCTTCATCCAATGATAGTTATTTACCATCACAGCCTGGTTTGCAGCTCCAGAATTAAAATCTAAAAACTGTGACAGCTGTTTACCAACACACTTTTGGTTGTGGGTAAGTGTAGCCTCATCCAGTAAATTACGCTCACTAGATTTCCCTGAGGGATCACCAATCATACCAGTAGCACCACCCACTAAAGCATATGGTTTATGACCTGCTCTTTGGAAAAAAGACAATAACATTATTGGCACTAAATTACCAATATGTAAAGAATCTGCCGTAGGATCAAAGCCCACATAAGCGCTGCGCATTGTCTCAAGTAGATGTTTTTGGGTATCTGGCATTACATCGTGGAGCATTCCACGCCATTGTAATTCTTCAACAAAATCTGAAATATTCATGAGAATTTAAATTTAAAACAAATCTACATAATTCATCTTTTTTTACCGCTTATAATAGCGTATTTTAGTGGTATGATTTTAGTAACAGGCGGTACTGGTTTGGTTGGAAGTCATCTGTTGTATTTATTGGCAGCATCGGGTTCAAATCTGCGTGCTACTCACAGAAAATCAAGTGATCTCTCCAGGGTAAAAAAAGTTTTTGGGTACTACACAGATAAACAAACAGCTCACAAACTTTTTAATACCATTGAATGGATACAGGCAGATATCACAAATATTCCAGCACTTACCCTAGCTTTTGAAGACTGTAAGTATGTCTATCATTGTGCTGCTATGATAGCTTTTGAACCAAAAAAATACGAGCTATTAAAAAAAGCAAATACCCAAGCAACTGCCAATATAGTAAACTTAGCGCTAGTGCATGGAATTAAAAAATTGTGTTATGTGAGTTCAATTGCAACCCTTAGTAATCCAGAAAATGGCAATAGCATTAGTGAAGTCACACATTTTAACCAAGAGGCAGCAAACAATGTTTACAGCCTTACCAAATATGCTGCAGAAATGGAAGTTTGGCGGGCCGCACAAGAGGGACTAGATACCATTATTGTAAATCCAGGTGTTATTTTGGGGGCTGGATCATGGCACACTGGAAGTGGAACTATTTTTAAATTGGCCAGTAAAGGAATGTCTTATTTTACTGGCGGGAACGTCGCACTAGTTGATGTAAAAGATGTAGTGCTAGCCATGCAAAAATTAATGAATAGTAATCTTAAAAATAAACAATACATTTTGGTAGCAGCTACTGTGAGTTATAAAGAGTTTACCAAAAAATTAGCGCTGGCTTTTGACAAAAAGCCTCCAAAAAAAGAAATAGCTAAATGGAAATTACTTTTAGTATGTAATATTGATGCTTTGCTAAGTAGTGTATTTGGTACAAAAAGAAAACTACTAAAAGCCAACGTAAAAAGTTTATACACCGTCTCAAATTACGATACTCAAAAAATTAAAAACGCATTAGCCTTTAGATTTACACCTATTTCTCAAACAATAACCCGAGTGGCTAATCAGTATACCTGTGAGCATTAACTGCCTTACTGTATTGAGGTTTTAGTTAGACTTGTAGTATCCCTTTTTTGTAGCTGTATCTCCAATAACTTTTTTACGCTATCTCTTTTTATTTTTGGATAGATCCTCTGCAAACTATCTAGACTTGCTCCTTTAATACTATCGGTTATTCTTTGTAGTTCTTTGGCTCTTTTATATTGAGCATACAGGGTGTCTTTTTTGGTTTTTTCTATTTTTAATTTTTCTTCTACCTTTAAAAACAACTTTTTGTATAGCTCTAAATCTGAGGCGTAATAGGCATTACTCTGTGCAAATTGCAAACTATCTATACGGTGCTTAGAATATAATATAGAATCAAGCAATACTCCATTATTTACTATTATTCTATTGTCTATGCTTCTGGCAGCATTTATTGTATAGGCATCTACTAAAACAGACACCATAGCATCTTGAGCAATTAAATTTGCTGGTATCTGTGGCCGCTTTACGTCTTGGCATGCCGTTACAATTAGACCGAAGATTAAAGCAATTAAAAAATAATATTCATTTTTTAAAACCCCTTTGTATTTACTTAGTAGCTTATTTTTTAGTTTCATCTATTAAAAGTTAAACGCTCCCCTTTTGAGCCTTTTGCTATTTTCCCGTTTTCATAAGCTAGGTGACCATTGACAAAGGTATGTGTTACTCTAGCTCTAAAGGTAGTCCCTTCAAAGGGTGACCACCCACATTTATAAGCAATATTCTCTTTGGTTACCGTCCAAGGAGCATTTGGATTTATTAAAACCAAGTCTGCCTTATAGCCTTTTCTGATATACCCTCGATCTTTTATTTGAAATAAAATAGCAGGATTGTGGGATACCTTTTCTACTAATTTTTCTACCGTTATATACCCCTTGTGATGCATCTCAAAGAGTGCCTCTAATGCGTGTTGTACCAGAGGTCCTCCAGAGGGAGCTTTGGTGTATACATTGTTTTTTTCCTCTAGGGTATGTGGGGCATGATCTGTAGCAATCACATCAATGCGGCCCTCGTTTAGAGCTTTCCAAAGACCTTCTCTGTCTTTTTTTGTTTTAACGGCTGGGTTCCATTTAATCTTAGTCCCTTTTGATGAGTAATGGGCATCGGTAAACCACAAATGATGCACGCACACCTCTGCGGTTATCTTTTTGTCTTTTAAGTTCTTTTTTTTGTCGAAAAGCTTGGTTTCTTTTGCGGTTGAAAGATGAAAAACATGCAGTCTTGCTCCTGTTTTTTTAGCCAGTGCAATGGCCTGAGAAGAGGAAATATAACAGGCCTGCTCACTACGTATCTCTGGATGTTTTTCTATAGGAATGGCATCACCATAAATAGCTATTGCCGCTTCCAGGTTTTTTCTAATGGTTGCTTCATCCTCACAATGAGTTGAGATGAGCAAATCTGTTTTGCTGAAAATTTCTTCTAAAACGGCTGGATTATCCACCAACATATTACCTGTAGAGCTCCCCAAAAATAACTTAAGACCAGCCACTTTTGTTTTATCCACTTTCAATATTTCAGATAAATTATCATTAGTACCACCAAACATGAAAGAATAATTAGCATGGGCATCATTAGCGGCTATAGCAAATTTTTCTTCTAATAAATCTATCGTTGTCGCTTGAGGTACCGTATTTGGCATTTCAATAAAAGAAGTGATCCCTCCCGCAACAGCTGCTCGAGATTCTGTTTTAATTGTTGCCTTGTGAGTGAGCCCTGGTTCTCTGAAATGAACTTGATCATCTATCATTCCTGGAATGAGGTAGAATCCATCTGCATCAATTACTTTGGTGTCTGCATTTTTAACACTAATGGTAGGGGCAATCTCTGCTATACGGTCTGCCTCAATGAGAACATCACCACTGGTGATGGTTCCTTCATTAACTATTTGAGCATTTTTAATTAAAACTGTGCGCATTATATTTCTAATATTTTAAATATACTTTTCAATTTCATAGCAAGAACACCAAAAATAGCCTCAGAAATAATCCCTTTGCTCATTTTTGAGGTACCCTTGGTTCTGTCTGTAAAAATTACAGGGACTTCTTTTATTTTAAATTTACTGAGATAGGTCTTAAATTTCATTTCTATTTGAAATGCATAGCCAACAAACTTAATAGCATCCAAATTTATAGCCTCCAAAACTTCACGTTTGTAGCAAATAAACCCTGCGGTAGTGTCATCAATTTTCATGCCCGTTATCCAGCGAACATATTTTGAGGCTCCCCAAGATAATAGCACCCTGTGCATTGGCCAATTAACTACATTCACACCCGTTACATAACGAGAGCCAATGGCCATGTCGCAGTCTTCATTTTTACAAGCACTGTAGAGTCGTAGAAGATCCGTAGGATTGTGAGAGAAATCTGCATCCATTTCAAAGATAAAATCATACTGTTTTTTTAGGGCCCATTTAAAACCAGTTATATAAGCGGTTCCAAGCCCAAGTTTTGAAGTTCTCTTTATTAAAAAGAGGGTATCTGGATAAACTTCAATTAATTTTTCAACGACAGCAGAAGTGCCATCTGGAGAATTGTCGTCTACCACCAAAACATCAAAATCTTGTTGCAACGAAATAATATCGTGCAACAAAAGTTCAATATTTTCAATCTCATTATAGGTTGGTATTACCACCAATGCATTAGACATTCTGCTGTATTTAATATAACAAAGGTACTTGTTTTAAACCATATCTTAACAGCTAAAAAAATGTAATTGATGGCCCACACATCTTATGCAATATGTTATCTTTAACCCAAAAAAATGCAGTGCAGCATCTAGATAGACTTTACACTTCACAAGACTGGATTACACTGCTTTTACTATGCTGTATTATTATCATAACAGCAGTGAAGATAGCATATCCGCTTAGATTTCAAGAGTTTTTAAAGCTACCTCTGAGCAATAAATACTTTTTTGTTTTTGGTAAAAACGACCCTATACATCATCTTTTTAATGTGTTGTTATTTATTCCAAAAGCTATCTGTGTTGCCTTGTTAGTTTACAAAGTTATCGAATGGCAAAAACCAGCGATGCTACTGGATATCCCTTTTTTATTCGTCAAAATTTTAATGAGTTTTGTAGGCTTTGTAGTTGCAAAAGTTATTCTAGAAAAAACTATAGGAATCATCCTTAATATTGAAAATATTATCCATCAATATGTATATCAAAAACTAAGTTACAGAAACCTAATGAGTGTTTTGCTTTTAATTCTGCTCTTTATTGTGACCTACATCACCCCAATTAATAAAGAAATAATGCTTGTGTTTTGCCTTGTAATCGCTGTTGTAAACGCAATTGCATTGTTTTACAGCTTTAAAACCAACGGAAAATTAATAATAACGAACTTCTTTTATTTTATTTTGTATCTTTGCGCTCTGGAAATTTCACCCTACATCATACTGTATAAGGTATTGACGTAAACGGTTGAATTTTAATAAAGTGATGCTTATGAAAGTGAAAACTATTTTGGTTTCTCAACCTGCACCGAAGGTAGAAAACTCCCCTTATTTTGATCTTATTGATAGACAAAAGGTAAAAATAGATTTTATCCCTTTTATTCATGTAGAGGGAGTTTCTGGAAAACAAGTACGGTCACAAAAAGTTGACCTTGCAAACTACACTGCCATCATTCTAACAAGCCGCAACGCTGTAGACCACTTCTTTAGAATTGCTGATGAACTGCGTTTTAAAGTGCCAGATACGATGAAGTACTTTTGCCAAAGTGAAGCTGTGGCCTATTATCTGCAAAAATATGTAGTGTATAGAAAACGAAAAATCTATGTGGGTAAAAGAACATTCACAGAGCTATCTCCGCTAATTAAAAAATATAAAACAGAAAAGTTTTTACTTCCTGCAAGTGATAAATTAAAACCAGAGGTGCCGAGAGTTTTAAATGAGCTCAATGTAGAATGGACAGAGTCTGTTTTTTACAAAACTGTTGTTAGCGACCTTAGTGATCTTAAAGATGTGTTTTATGACATTCTTGTTTTCTTTAGCCCAAGTGGTATTGAATCACTCTTTGAAAACTTTCCAGATTTTAAACAAAACGACACCCGTATTGCAGTATTTGGCAACACTACAGTAAAAGCATCATTAGCAAAAGGATTGCGTGTAGATATTCAAGCGCCAACGCCAGAGAACCCCTCCATGACAATGGCTCTTGAAAAATACATAAAAGCACAAAATAAAAAATAAAGTGATTAAACTGTTTTTTATATACACCCTAAAAAAAATCCGATATTAAAATATCGGATTTTTTATGCTCTTACAATTTATTACTATCCTTTTGGAGGAGCTCCATCTAAAATCTCTTTGCTAGCGAACTCCTCAAATTGTTTAAAGTTTGCTTTAAAAGAGGCCGCTAGTTTGTGAGCTGTCTCATAATATCCTTTGTCATTATTCCAAGTGCCTCTTGGGCTCAAAACCTCTGTTGGCACATTTGGACATACTCTTGGTTGATTTAGGCCAAAGACAGAATGTACGTGATAATTGTCCTTATTGGCAGCATCTAAAGAGCCGTCCATGGCAGCCGTTATCATAGCACGAGTGTATTTTAATTTCATTCTAGTTCCTACACCATAGGGACCTCCGGTCCAGCCCGTATTTACTAGCCACACATTTACACCTGCCTTGGTCATTTTTTGACTTAACATTTCGGCATATTTTGTTGGATGTAAAGGCATAAAGGGTGCTCCAAAACATGCTGAAAAACTTGGTTGAGGTTCTGTAACTCCCGCTTCTGTTCCAGCTACTTTAGCTGTGTATCCACTTATAAAGTGATAGGCTGCTTGTCCTGGAGAGAGTTTTGCAATTGGTGGGAGTACACCAAAAGCATCTGCGGTTAGGAAAAATATATTTTTAGGATTTTTACCTAAAGAGGGTTCTTGTATGTTTTGGATATGATTAATAGGATAACTAACACGCGTGTTTTGAGTTATAGAAATGTTTGTATAGTCTACGGCTCCTTGATCATCCATGATCACATTTTCTAGAATTGCTCCAGATTTGATTGCCTTAAAAATATCTGGTTCGTTTTCTTGGGAAAGATTAATCACCTTAGCATAACAACCACCTTCAAAATTAAAGACTGTGTTTTCTGCTGTCCAGCCATGCTCATCATCACCTATTAACTTTCTTTTAGGATCTGCAGAAAGAGTTGTTTTTCCTGTACCAGACAAACCAAAGAATATAGCCGTTTGACCATCCTCCCCTACATTTGCAGAACAGTGCATAGGCAAGGTGTTTTTATAGACGGGTAAGATGAAGTTTAAAGCAGAAAAAATTCCTTTTTTAATTTCTCCTGTATATCCAGTACCACCAATTAAAGCTATTTTCTTCTCAAAGTTTAATATAGCAAAATTGTGTTGACGTGTTCCATCAACAGCAGCATCTGCCATAAATCCAGGTGCATTTACAATCAACCATTCTGGGTCAAACCCATCTAGCTCAGTGGCTGTAGGTCGTAAAAACATATTGTAGGCAAACATATTTGACCATGGATACTCATTAATTACACGAATGTTTAATTTGTATTGTGGATCTGCACAAGCATAACTATCACGAACATATACCTCTTTATTAGACAGATATGTGGTTACCTTATCATACAGGGTGTCAAATTTGGATGAATCAAAAGGAATGTTGATGTCTCCCCACCACACTTTGTCTTGTGTAACTGCATCTTTTACAATAAATCTATCTAAGGGAGATCTACCGGTAAACTCACCAGTATTTACTGCAAGAGCACCCGTGTTTGCAAGTGTAGCTTGTCCTTTTTGAATTGATATGTCATGAAGTTGTTTTGCAGAAAGTTGATAGTTGACTTTTGCATTTGTGATTCCGTATTGATCAATAGAAATCATCTTTGTAGTTTGGTTACTAGCCGCCATACTTTTCTTTAATTGTTGTACAGCAAAAATAACAAAACATCACTTAGCAGTTAAGGTATATCTTCTTATTTATTCACCTTAGATGTTAATAAGTTAAACGACAAGGATCTTACATAAACCCAAAAGCAGGTATCTAAATATTCTATTTCATTTTAACAACACTATAGGTCAATAGAGCCCAACCAGATATCAGTAGCAAGCCGCCAATAGGTGTAACCGGCGCCAAAAAAGAAACAGAAAATGGCAATACATTTTTGAGAGCTAGAATATATAAAGAGCCACAAAAAAGGAAGATTCCAAGAACAAAAACCCTAAAAACTATTCTTACTTTTTGTATCCCTAATCCGGGAATCAATGCCAAAGCTAGTAGTGCTAATGCATGATACATCTGATAGGTCACACCCGTTTGAAATACAGCTAATGAATCTGCAGAAATCAATGGCTTTAGACCATGAGCACCAAAAGCTCCCAAGGCAATTGCAAGCATTGCCAAAAGGCTGGCAGTTATGACTATATTTTTATGGTATTTTATCATAGTGTATGGTACAAATTTGTATTTTCGTCAAAGTCTTTATTGCACCCTAAAGATACCTAAATCCAAATAGATGAGAAACATATTAATTATTGGCGCTGGGCGCTCTGCTACAAGTTTAATTAAGTATTTATTAGACAAAAGCGCTACAGAAAATTTATTCTTGACCATTGGAGACATCAATATTGAAAATGCACAAAAACTCACTAGTGGTCACCCTAATGGCCGTGGTATTGTGTTAGATGTGTTTGACCAACAACAGCGGAAAGAGGCTGTTAAAGAAAGTGATATTGTTATTTCTATGCTTCCTGCTCGTTTTCACATAGAGGTTGCACGTGATTGTATTTCTTATGGCAAACACCTGGTTACAGCCTCTTATATAAGTGACCAAATGCAGGAGCTGGATCCTATGGCTAAAGAAAAGGGGCTTGTGTTTATGAACGAAGTTGGACTTGACCCTGGGATTGATCACATGAGCGCCATGCAAGTTATAGATAGTATAAAAGCCAAAGGAGGTAAAATGCTCTTATTTGAAAGTTTTACAGGAGGATTAGTGGCCCCACAAAGTGATACCAATTTATGGAATTATAAATTTACCTGGAATCCTAGAAATGTGGTACTGGCAGGTCAAGGTGGTGCCGCTGAATTTATACAAGAAGGGAAATTTAAATACATACCATACAATAGGCTCTTTAGAAGAACAGAATTTATTGAAGTTGAAGGCTACGGAAAATTTGAGGTGTATGCCAATAGAAATAGTTTAAAATATCAAAGTGTGTATGGGCTTGAGGATATTCTTACCCTCTACAGAGGAACCATTCGTAGGGTAGGGTTTAGTAAAGCCTGGAATATGTTTGTACATCTTGGAATGACAGATGACACCTACACCATTCCAAACTCAGAAAACTTAACTTATCGTGAATTTGTAAATAGCTTTTTACCCTATTCACCCACAGACAGTGTGGAGTTAAAACTTAGACACAGTCTTAAAATTGACCAAGATGATCTAATGTGGAATAAAATTGAAGATCTTGATATTTTAAACCCTACCAAGACCATTGACATAAAAAACGCCACACCAGCGCAAGGATTACAAAAAATACTTATGGATAGCTGGACACTAGCTCCTGATGATAAAGACATGATTGTAATGTATCATAAATTTGGGTATGAACTAGAGGGTGAAAAACATCAAATAGATAGTAAAATGGTTGCCATTGGTGATGACCAAGACTTTACTGCCATGGCAAAAACTGTAGGTCTACCCGTTGCCATTGCTGCCCTAAGAATTTTAAATAAAGAAATTAAAACCCCTGGTGTGCAATTACCACTCAACAAGGAAGTGTATGCGCCCATTTTAAAAGAGCTGCAGGAATTTGGCATTCATTTTACAGAAACGAAGGTCCCATATTTGGGATATAATCCTATGAATGTAGTTGGATAGTTTATCTTCTATTTAGAAACATCATTATAAAATACAGCAAGGTTGCCAGAGAACCTAAGGCTGCCACAAGGTATGTTCTAGCCGCCCATTTTAGAGCATCTTTTGACCCTGCTAATTCTTCTTGAGTAACGATGCGCTCTTTTTCTAACCAGGCCAAGGCGCGATTACTTGCATCATACTCAACGGGTAGGGTAATGATAGAAAAAGCAGTTGTTATTGCAAACAAAACAATCCCTAACAAAAATATATTAGTTCCAAAAATAGATCCAGTCCCAGAGAGCACCAGACCTATCACTATTACAATGTTTGACAACTTGCTTGCAATGCCTACGGCAGGTACAATTTTACTTCTTAGTGTAAGCCAGCTATAGGCTGTGGCATGCTGCACTGCATGACCAACCTCATGAGCTGCGACGGCTGCGGCAGCTGCATTTCTCTGATTATATACAGATTGACTTAAATTAACTGTTTTATTTTGTGGATTATAATGATCTGTTAATTGACCACTTACACTAATGACATCTACATCTGTAATTGAGTTGTCGGCAAGCATTTTTTCGGCAATTTCTCTTCCACTCATGCCATTTTTGAGCTGTATCTTAGAATAGTGCTTGAACTTACTCTTTAATTTCTTGCTAATATAAGAACTCGCTAAAAAGATAAGCCCCGCAACAATATAATATCCCATCATAATAGTTTGTGGTTTTAATTTACTTGTATACTACAAAAAGCATGCTATTTTTTATCCTACAATGTTTATAATCTTTCCAGGCACCACAATTACCTTTTTTGGCAGGCGCCCAGCTAGTTGTTGTATGGTTTTTGGATTTGCCATTACAGCAGCTTCCATTTCCTGTTTAGTCATATCTAAGGGAAGTTCCATTTTAAAACGCATTTTACCATTAAAGGAGATTGGGTACTCTTTACTACTCTCTACCAAATGGCTGGCATCAAAAACTGGAAACGAAACCTCAGAAATACTCTCCTGATGCCCTAATTTGTGCCACAACTCCTCGGCAATGTGAGGTGCATACGGAGAAATTAAAACAACTAAAGGTTCTAGAATATCTTTGCTATTACACTTTAGGGCTGTAAGTTCATTTACAGCAATCATAAAGGTAGATACAGAAGTGTTAAAACTAAAGTTTTCTATATCATCCTCTACTTTTTTTATGGTTTTATGCAATACCTTAAGAGCATCTTTACTTGCTGGAGTTAGTGAAACATTAAAAAGTTCTTCTTGCCCAGTGTGGAACAGACGCCATAGTTTTTTCAAAAAACTATGCACCCCAGATATACCTGCGGTACTCCATGGTTTTGCCTGTTCAAGTGGTCCCAAAAACATCTCATACATACGCAGGGTATCTGCCCCATATTGGCTGCAAATATCATCTGGATTAACCACATTGTATTTTGACTTAGACATTTTTTCAACCTCGCGACCCACTTTAAAGCTACCGTCATCTTCTGTGACAAACTCAGCATCTTTAAACGCTACTTGCCAGTTTTTAAAAGCCTGAATATCTAATTCATTAGAGGTGTTTACAAAAGCCACATCTGTGTGTATGCCTTGGGTGGTGTAGCCTTGGGTTTTACCAGCAGAGACAAATTTATTTTCTCCAGCTACCCTGTAGGCAAATGCGCTCTCTCCCAAAATCATCCCTTGATTGATCATCTTTTTAAAAGGCTCTTTGACGGACACATGCTCCAAGTCATATAAAAACTTTACCCAAAACCTGCTGTACAACAAATGACCTGTAGCGTGTTCACTGCCACCAATATACAAGTCAACATTTTGCCAATAATCTAGCGCTTTTTTGCTTGCAAAGACAGCATCTCTGTTTGCTTTTTCCATGTATCTAAAGAAATACCAACTACTACCTGCCCATCCTGGCATAGTGTTGAGTTCTAGGGGAAATATTGTTTGGTTATCAATAAGGGTATTGCTAACTACAGCACATTTTTGAGTGTCCCAGGCCCACATATCTGCACGCCCCAGTGGTGGTTCTCCTGTTTCTGTGGGAAGGTATTTTTCAATTTTAGGAAGCTCGATTGGTAAGTGCTCTTCTGCTAGAGTGTGAGGCAAACCGTCTTTGTAATACACCGGAAAGGGCTCTCCCCAGTAACGTTGTCTAGAAAACACTGCATCACGAAGTCTATAATTTGTTTTACCAGCTCCAGCTCCAATTTTTTCTAACTTATAAATAGCAAGCTTTACCGCTTTTTTATAAGATAAACCGTCTAGAAAATCACTGTTTGCAATCACAGCTGTGTCTTTATCACTAAAGGCAACCTGGCTGATATCTGCATTTTGAAAAACATTGGGGATAGGCAAGTCAAAATGTTTGGCAAAGTCATAATCTCTTTGATCACCGCAAGGTACGGCCATCACAGCGCCAGTGCCGTAGCCCGCCAAAACATAATCTCCAATCCAAATTTGGATAGGTTGTTTTGTAAAGGGATGGTGTGCATATGCTCCTGTAAAAACTCCACTAATTGTTTTTACATCTGCCATACGCTCACGCTCACTTCTTTTTGCTGTAGCTTTTATGTAGGTTTCTACAGCTTGTTTTTGATTTGGTGTAGTAAGAGAAGCTACCAACTCATGCTCTGGAGCTAGAGTCATAAAACTCACACCAAATATAGTGTCTGGACGTGTGGTAAACACCGGTATTTTTGCATCGTGCCCTTTTACATTAAAAACAACTGTAGCTCCAACAGATTTCCCAATCCAATTGCGCTGTGTTTCTTTAATAGATTCACTCCACTGCACGGTATCCAAATCTTGTAACAAGCGTTCTGCGTATGCAGAAATTCGCATACTCCATTGTTTCATTTTTTTGCGAACAACGGCATAACCACCTCTTTCGCTTACACCATTGATAATTTCATCATTGGCCAAAACGGTGCCTAACTCAGCACACCAATTTACCTGAGTCTGTGCCAAGTAAGTTAATCTATAGCCCAAAAGAATTTGTTGTTGGGCTTGATCCGGGAAACTATTCCATTGCTTGGCTGAAAATACTTCAATTTCATCATCACAAACCGCAGCAACATTGGCGTTTCCTTCTTGTTTGAAAATAGCAACCAAACAAGAGATACTTCTTGCTTTATCACTGGTTTTGCAATACCAGCTATCAAAAAGTTTAGTGAAAATCCATTGTGTCCATTTGTAATATGCAGGATTTGAAGTGCGAACCTCTCTACTCCAATCAAAAGAAAACCCGATGTTGTCTAACTGTTTTCTATATCCAGTAATTTTATTGGATTGATTGTCTGTCCCACCCTCAATGTTTACTTGAGTGGTTTGGGCAGGATGCTGCCCTGTTTGAATAGCATACTGCTCTGCCGGCAAGCCAAAAGAATCGTATCCCTGGGGGTGCAGTACATTAAACCCCTTATGGCGTTTATAGCGCGCATAGACATCACTGGCAATATAGCCTAAAGGGTGGCCAACATGTAGTCCCGCACCAGAGGGATAAGGAAACATGTCTAGTACATAGTACTTTGGTTTTTGGCTTTGGTTAGAGGCATAAAAGGTACCGTTATCTGCCCAATGCTTTTGCCATTTGGCTTCAATTTCATTAAAATGATACTTGCTCATTGATCCTGGATTTATGATTAACAAATTTACATTTATTGTCCGAATTGCTCAAGATACCAAGGCCAAAAATTGAAATACAAATTAAAGACAAGCATTGCTTAAAAACAGTAAACTCATACCCTGTGTTTCAATGAATTTCGTATTTTTACTGCACAACAAATACGAGTAATTCTAGTTATACATCTATGGCATCCTCTTTTGAAACATTTCAGAAACGCAGATTAATCTCCTCTTATTTTTCGGTGGTTTTGAGCATCTCATTAGTGCTGTTTTTACTAGGCCTTCTTGGACTATTGGTGTTAAACAGCCAAAAGGTTGGTGACTATTTCAAGGAGCAAATACCACTTGTTGTGTTTTTAAAAGATAATGCCAAAGAAGCAGAAATAACTCAATTAAAACAAAGTCTTGCCCTAGCAGATTTCACAAAAGAGGCAATCTACGTCACAAAAGAGCAGGCGGCACTAAAGCACAGCGCTACTATTGGTGAAGATTTTATGGAGTACCTTGGTGACAACCCATTACAAAATAGTATAGATGTGCGTTTGTTGGCAAAATTTGTAACACCTCAAAAAATTGAAGACATTGTAACCAAGCTTAAAAACAAAGATTTTGTAGATGATGTTGTCTATGATAAACCTCTTATAGAAAAACTTACAGACAATATCACAAAAATTAGTTACTGGGTTATAAGTGTTGCAGGGGTGTTTTTAATTATTGCCATACTCCTAATTAACAGCTCCATAAGGCTTTCTGTGTATTCAAAAAGATTTACTATTAAGACCATGCAAATGGTGGGTGCCACAAAACGCTTTATTAGGCTGCCTTTTATTTTAAGAAGCTTACGTCTTGGTTTTATTGGAGCCTTTTTGGCCATTATTGCCATGGGTGGGGTGGTGTACTACAGTGACAAAAGCTTCCCAGATCTTGAATTATTGAATGATAAAATGATGCTAGGTAGCTTGTTTGGGTTTGTGTTGTTAATGGGCTTATTTATTTCATGGATAAGTACTTATTTTGCTACACAGCGCTTTTTAAACTTAAAAACTGATGAGCTTTATTATTAAATTCATTGGAGGTATTGCTAGTTTGTTTGTACTTCAAAGCTGTATTATCAATAATGCAAAACAACAGGAGTGTATTGTAAAACAAATTGTAGTTACTGAAATATATCACAGCAATGCTGCAGACATCTTTTTCAAAGAAGCAAATGGTGATTTTTATTACATCAATAGGGGCATGGAAAGGGATTTGAAGATAAAACAATTAGAGGGTAAGGTTATGGGTAAAAAAATAACACTACATCTTTATACGTTTTGGTTTGGTTACCAAAGCAACCACATTTCGCAATTAGGTTTGGATGATGAAATACTTTTCACAGAATTTTAATTCCCTACCTTTGTTATTAATTATGACAACTTTTAAATTACCCACTCTTTAGCTACTATTATGGGAGAAAAAAAAAGAAAACAAATAGCCAAAGCGCATTTTATTTTTGAACGTAAAAATTATATTTTTATGGCTATAGGAGCAGGGCTAATTGCCCTGGGCTTTGTATTAATGTCTGGAGGAGGGAGCAATGATCCTCTGGTATTTAATCCAGAAATTTACAACTGGAGACGCATCCGTCTTGCACCTGCACTTATTTTGATTGGCTTTGGCGTTGAGGTGTATGCCATTTTACTAGATACTAGAAAAAAGAAATAAATGGATGTATTTGACGCTATCATTCTTGGGATAATCCAAGGCTTTACAGAGTTTTTACCCGTTTCTTCAAGTGGTCACCTAGAATTAGGAAAGGCCATTCTAGGAGACAACTCTATCCCTGAAGAAAGTCTTCTTTTTACTGTGATACTTCACTTTGCTACAGCATTAAGTACCATTGTGGTTTTTAGAAAAGATATTGTTGAAATTATCACATCACTGCTGAAATTTTCCTGGAATGAAAACACTCAATTTGTATCAAAAATTGTAATCTCTATGTTTCCTGCCGTTGTAGTGGGATTGTTTTTTGAGAAGGAATTAGAATCCTTTTTTGGGGGTAATATTGCCTTTGTAGGTGCTATGTTACTTGTCACTGCACTCCTTTTATGGCTGGCAGATAGATCTAAAAATACTGGTAAACCAGTAACATTTAAAAATGCACTTATTATTGGACTATCTCAGGCGGTAGCCATGTTACCTGGCATCTCCAGAAGTGGAGCTACCATCTCTACCTCTGTCCTTTTAGGTAACGATAAAAGTAAAGCGGCGCGCTTCTCTTTTTTAATGGTCATTCCATTAATCTTTGGGAAAATTGCCAAAGATTTAGTAGGCGGAGAACTAACTACCCAGGCTACCAATTTTACCATACTCGGTATTGGTTTTATGGCAGCTTTTATTAGCGGTCTGCTTGCGTGCACCTGGATGATTAAACTGGTTAAAAAAAGTAAACTGTCTTACTTTTCTATCTATTGTGTGGTGGTTGGGGTGCTTGCCATCGGGTTTGGTTTATATGGTTAACTACAAAACATGGAGCTAGACAAATTACAAAAACAAGATTACCAAACAGGACAGGTACTTTTAATTGATAAACCCTTGGGTTGGACTTCTTTCCAGGTGGTAAACAAAGTAAGGTGGCTGATACGTCAAAGCTTTGATATCAAAAAAATAAAAGTAGGTCATGCCGGCACACTAGATCCTTTGGCTAGTGGATTACTAATTCTGTGCACGGGTAAATTCACCAAACAAATACAAACATACCAAGCCCAGCACAAAGAGTACACAGGCACCATCACCCTTGGAGGAACAACACCAAGTTATGATTTGGAGACAGACATAGACCAAAGGTTTGATATTGACTGTATTACTCAAGAAGCTATTACTAAAGTAAGTGCACAATTTGTGGGTGATATATTGCAACAACCTCCTATTTTTTCTGCCTTAAAAAAAGAGGGAAAACGCTTGTATGAGTATGCTAGAGCTGGACAAACAGTAGAAATTCCAAAACGCGCTGTACATATTTCTGCTTTTGAAATAACCCGGATTGATCTCCCTGAGGTAAATTTTAGAGTGGCTTGTAGCAAAGGGACTTACATACGGTCTTTGGCTCATGATTTTGGGAAAGCGCTCAACAATGGAGGACATCTATCTGCACTAAGGCGCACAAAAATTGGCGATTTTGATGTTAACAAGGCACTCACTATGGAGGCAATAATTGCACATTTTAATGACCCAGCAGAGTGATATAAATTAAATCAATACCCTAGTAATATCCTCAATAATATTTTGGCCCTTATCTTTGGTATACCAAACTTGCAACTCTTTTTTAAACTCTGGGCTAAGACTACCATTGGCAGCCTTGTAAGCGGTTACCATTTTTGTAGCCTCGCTGGGTCTTGGACCCCATTGACTTAAAACCTCTCCAGAGGTATCATCTACAGCAATTAACTTAGGGATGGACATTGAATTGTTGGTTAAAAAATGCTCCATAAGGAGTTTGTGTTGGTCTCTTAGTACTATTTTTAGAGTAAGATGTGGTATTAAAAGAGCTATTTTGTTAAGCACCGGCAAAGACTGTGCGGCATCACCACACCAGCTTTCTGTAAGTACAAGCCAAGTTACTTTGTTTTGATAATTAGAAAAAATAGCTTGGTGCACTTCTGAAATTTTAGTGGTTTTATCCAGACGCCTCATTCTTGCATGGTTGAGCTTGGTGTAATTAATTAAAGCATCTGTTTGTTTTGCACCTGTGGTAGTTTTGGATGTAACGTGGTGAGCCACTACTTTTCTGTACTCTTTATAGGTACTACCTGCAGTTTTAGCATTATTTAATAATGTTTGTATTGTATTCATTTGGTTTATTGCCCGATATTTATGTAAGTCTATCTACCTATACAAAAGAAATAGTTTTGAGCGGGTGTAAAGGCTTAATTTCCTTTTTGAAAGGAAAGATATTTATTGTTTGTAGTATCTATATCTAGGGCACGCAAGGTCTGGATATATCTATTTATGTACATTTTAGGGGTAGCGTCATCTGCTTGCAGTAATACTTCAAGCCATTTTTTTGCAGAGACATACTCATTTTTAAAATAATAACCGTTTGCTAATTTTTTATAAACAGCAGGGGTTCCATAGCCATCTTTTACATACTGCTCGTAGACCCTCATTAAATCAATGTCTTTGTTAACATCTGTTGTTACAACTTCTGTTGTTTGAGCTGTTACAGAGCTGCTTAAAGAAAACAAAATCAGTAGGGCTGCTAGTGTAAATGACTTCATAAGGTTTATTGTAAAAATTGATTCAGTTAAAAATTAAGCAAAACTAAAATTAAAAATATAAAAATTATTTAATGAAAACACGAGGGGTGAAAAGAGTTTAAAGTTTTATTATTTTCTTGGTGGTACTTCCAAAAGACCCCGTAAAAGTTGCAAACAAGGCACCTCTCCATGTATCCTGTAACTCAAGTGTTAGGGTCCCATTTTTTTGGGTTATTTGTGTATTATAAAGCTCTTGGCCAAGAATATTGGTGATTGTTACCTCTAGACTTCCTTGAACATCTTTAAATTTAAAACTAACATTGTTCCTTGCTGGGTTTGGAAAGGGACCGGTTATGGTCTGTAAATCAAAATCTGAGGCGCCTAATTCACCTACTTGGATTGTCCAGTATCCTTGCGGGGCTACAATAGGTCTAGATAGGGTTTTTCCAGAGTTTGCCTGAGCCCAAATGTAATACTCAATATTAGTTGTTTGTACTGTAATAACTGAACTCCAAATATCATTACTGGTCAAACTCATAGGTGCTTGCTGGTAAGTTGTAGTACCCACTTCTCTGTAAAAAACAGAAGCATTTGCTATATCGCTGTTGTGTTTTATACTTGCCTCTATGGTAAGGTTAGTGTTTTCTGGTGCAGTTGGTATGGCTTGATGTACAATCCAAAGAGGGTCTGCCACACCAATCGAATGAGTGATGCAATGAATAGCGCCCAAAGAAGAAATTAAATTTTCTCCTTGATTGTCTACATCTATACCCACTACATTGTATCCAGGCATTAAATCACGCCACTTATCTAGTGCAGGGATATCAACACTTGGTCGGTAGGTAGGCACCAGTATGGTTTTGTTTACAAACACAGCATTGGTATAAGTTCTGTAGTATCCTCCACTGTCTGGGTAATTCCCGCTGGTGCTTGGCGGGGCATCAATCCAGTTTATTTTATAAGGTGTGCCAAAGCTGGAAACTTCATTATCCAGGACCTGTTGGATATTTGCTTCTATCTGCGGACCGTCTGCAACCCCTTGAGGATATCTACTCACAACAAGGGTTTGCTCATCGATAAGTTTCATGTGCATGTCAATATGGTTGATTACATCATAGGGAAGAGCCTGCATTTTTATATAGTTTTGAATCCCCATATAATCCTCCATAATTTGATCTATTTGGGCTTCTGTTTTTCCAGACACATTGTAAGGGTTTCCGGGCTCGTTTTCTTCTAGTATTAGCTCTGATGCAAAGGCATTTCCCAGTCCGTCACTCATGTAATTTCCGCCTGTATTTACTAAATCATTAGGTGCGGTATCTGTTACATATAATGGAATATCTAAAAGCATTGCATGACCAAAGGGCACTGTGTCATCATTGGGCCTGGGTCTATTGTATATCCAATCTGTGAGTGCTCTGTCTCCGACCTGATTCTCATAAATGGTGTTTGCGGCATAATCACGTATCCAGATGCTGTCCCAGTCTCTATCCATAAAAATAACATTGGTTAAATCAATACCGGCATTAGTTAAGGTGTTTGCAACAGCGTTTTGATTTTGAGTTGTGATAACAACCTTACATTCTTGAACACCAGCGGCAACAATTTGAGTTAAAATACCATCGTAATTGCCCTGCCAGGTTATGACCAAATATTCTATTTCCTCCCATTCTGCAGCTGCCCTGACAGGAACACTTGGGGGTGGGGTCATGTTATATTTTGCAAACTGATAGCCTGAAATTAATTGCTTTTCAGTTTCAGTTAAACCCTTGGGTAATTGTGCACTTACGATGGTAGTAAAAAACACAAGGGCAAGGGCAACATATTTATTTAAAAATATTTTCATTGGTAATTTTTTATAAAAGTCTGAAACTTTTGTGGATTTCAATAGTGGTAAGGATATTTATGTGAGATTTAAAATCCTAAACTCATATGGCTAACAAAGATAGGATAGAAATAAAGCTCTTTCTATCTCTCTGGCGCCTAAACTCTCAAGATGGCTAGTATATACTTGACAATCTATCAAAGTATAGTTTTGTGTGATACACCAAGCCACCAAATGAGCAAAAGCAATTTTTGAAGCATCTGTCTTTTTACTAAACATACTCTCTCCACTGAAGAGCTTATATTCAGGTAAATCTATACCATACAGCCCCCCAACTAGCGTGTTGTCATCCCAAACCTCAACAGATATTGCCCTTTTTTGACGATGCAACTCTATATAGGTTTGTTTCATTTGCTGGCTAATCCAAGTGCCTTGCTGCCCATCTCGTTGCACATGTGCACAGGCATCTATCACAGCATCAAATGCCGTATTAAAAGTGATCTTAAAAGGAGTTGTACGTAGTGTTTTTTTGAGTGATTTTGAAAGTTTAAACTCTTTTGGAAACAAAACCATTCTGGGGTTTGGGCTCCACCAAAGTATGGGCTCACCCTCAGAAAACCAGGGAAATATCCCTTGGTGGTACCCTTGCAATACACGCTGTGGAGACAAATCACCTCCAAGGGCTACAATGCCGTTGTGATCTGCCGTGTCAGGATCTGGAAACCAATGTGTATGATCGAGCAAATGGGTCATATCAATAACAACCCTCCAATATAAACAAGGCTACCAAGAAGCATTAATAAGATAGTATAAGGCAAAATCTCTCTTGCTTTTAATTTTGTAATTCCTAGTAGTGGTAATGCCCAAAAGGGTTGCAGCATATTTGTAATTTGATCTCCGTAAGATAGAGCCATAATTGCTTTTGGTAAGCCAACCCCTAATTTTAGGGCAGATTCTATCACAATAGGACCTTGTATGGCCCATTGCCCTCCTCCACTTGGCACAAATATATTGACCAGCCCCGCGCTTATAAAAGTAAAAATTGGTAGGGTTTGGGTGGTAGATATAGATACAAAAAAGTCTGAAATCTCAACCACCATTCCACTTTCTCTCATAATACCCATGATACCAAAATATAGTGGGAATTGAATTAAAATACCAGTCGCTCCTTTTATAGCCTCCCCTAAGGCACTAAGAAAGCTTTTAAAATTTTTGTGTAGTAAAAAGGCAAGACCCAACATAAAAAAGTTCAACAAATTTGGAGTAATGGAGAACCCTTTTAAAGCGCCCCAATACCGGTATAAGAAAGCTATCATAACCAGAAGGCCAAAACCAATACCCAAGACATTAGATTGGTCGAGTTTTTCTGCGCCTCTTAGGTGTGTTTTGGTAGAAACATCAGGGGTATAAATTGGCAGATTGGTAGGAGTTGTAGGTGCTTTTCTTGCAATAAAAAACAAAAGTGTTGGCACCAAGACCAGTAAAATAACAAATAAACTTAAATTAAATGTACTTAATACCGTTTGATCAAAAGAAATACTCTCTGGGAGTTGGGCTATTAGATTTGAATCACTAAGACCAGACATTATACCCTTTATATGGCCATTCTCTGCAACTTTCAATGGTGCAGAACCGCTGATGCCCCCATGCCATATCATGAGCCCCACATATCCAGAGGCACCTACCAAAGGATAGTTAATTGAAAAGCCTCTATGTTGGGCAGATTCTGCAACTTTCCTGGCTAGAATTGCACCAAAAATGAGCCCTAAACCCCAATTAAAAAAAGAAACCATCATGGTAGCTACACTCACCAAGATAACTGCACTTGCCGTGGAGTGAACAAATCGGGTGAGTTTTCCAATAAGAGTGTTTAATGGGCTACTTAACACCAAAATATGGCCTAACACCAAAATAAGCATCATTTGGTAAGCAAATACCAGTAAGTTATTGTTCCAAATTCCTTTTTCCCAATAAGACAAAATGGTTAATAAATGGTTGTTTTGGTCTACGGGGCTTGTAAAGAAAAAAGCCAACAAAATGGTAAGCAGTGTCAACAATACCGCAATGGCAAATGGAGATGGTAATATTTTTTTAAATATGTTTTCTATAGATCTTGTAATAGACATAGGGTAAAAATAAGCAAATTTAACACCACCACTATGACCTTTTTTGGAACTTTACTTATAAAAAAACGCCCAGAAGTTAATACCTCTGAGCGTTTAAAATATAGCCTTTAATGGTTAAAAAGGGAGATCGTCATTATCTTCCTGGTTTAAATCACTTGCTGGCTCAAATGCGTCTGCAGGTGGCATTGGAGGCATTGCAGGGGCTCCTGTTGCAGCCTGTGGAGCTCCTTCGATTCTCCAACCTTGTATTGAATTGAAATATCTTGTGACATTTGTTTTTGGATCTAACCATTCACGTCCTCTTAGGTTGATACTTACTTTCACATCTTGGCCAGGTGCGAAGTTATTCAACAAATCTGTCTTGTCTTGTACAAACTCAATCATGATGTGTTGAGGATACTGCTCCTCTGTGGTTATTACCAATTCTCTTTTTCTGAAACCGTTGCTACCAAAAGTTTGTGTTTCTCCAACTAGTTTTACTTTTCCTTCTACTTCCATAGTGTTACATTTCCATCATACGCTTTTATTTTTCACGTTAATGGCCATCTTTAAAAATTAATATATCATTTTAAGTATTTGATTTCCCTTCAGAAATAATCAGTTAGTTTATTGTTTTATAAGCAGCTCCCAAGCACCTTGGGTGTCATCCATCGCCAAGTGGTTTTGAACCTTCTGAGCTACCTGCTGTGTGACCACTACTATGGCCTGTGCACCCTTTGGTAGCACCTGAACGTTTGCCAACATTGCAAGATCATTTCCTGTTAAAAACTTACTTGTACAAACAACCTTTGGCAATTGGTCAAACCCAATACCAAGGGTAGATAATGGCTTTGGAACTTCAAACATCCCTTGCTTTGCTCTGCCATACCAGTTCCCGCCCATTCTTGAAACCGCATCCAATTTTACAGGGTCTATGTTGCCATTTACATCCAAGATAGCTTCGTCAATATGCATTTTAAGCACTTCACAAATCACTAGGTTTCCTGCTCCCCCTTCTGTTCCTAATGTAACTACTTCATTTACCTTACACTCAAACTGCACTGGAGATTCCGCCACTCTAGGAGGTTTAATTGTTTGTGATTCAAGAGGGGTTAATCCTGCTTTCTCAAACTCATTGACTCCCTTTCCATACTCTGTGCTAGACAGAGACATTTGTTGTACAATGTCATAATTTACAACATTGATAACCACTTGTTTTACTTGCAAAACATTCTGGTAGGTGTGCTTTGTGGTATTATCACGACCGCGCCTTGCAGGAGAAAAAATCATGATTGGTGGGTTTGCACTAAATACATTAAAAAAACTAAAAGGCGACAGATTCACATTGCCCTCTAAATCTACTGTACTGGCAAAAGCAATTGGTCTTGGTGTTACCGCTCCTAACATATAGCCATGTAACTTCGCTGTACTTACTGCTTTTGGGTCAATGGTTTTCATAAATACAAAGATAGCAATTACAGTAGTGTGTAAAAATTTGGTTGTACAATAATATTAACATAATTACATTATATTTATCACAACTTAATGTAGCTTTTCATGCAGCAAAATACATCTATTGTTCGTTGGTTTTTTATAATGGCTACTGCTATTGTTGTAGGGCTCATTGTATGGAATACACTTTCTTTTTTTAACGAATTAAAAGAAAATGAACGGCAAAAGATGCAAATTTTTGCAGAAGCATTTAAAGAGGTCTCTTCATCTACAATTCTTATAAACGCAAATATTAGTAAAATTTCAACAGAGGCAATACGGCTCAACAGCACTACGCCCATGATTAGCTTTAGTCATGCAGATAGTATCTACAATAGTAAAAATATTGATGCCCGTATTTTAAAATCTCCAAGCAAAAGAGATGCGCTTATTCAAAGATTTAAATCTGAATACAAACCTCTTGAATTAAAATACGAGGGTAAAATATTTCAGACCGTATACTTTGGTAACTCTCCACTGATTAACAAATTAAAATACTACCCAGCCATACTTATTGTGATTTTAATGCTATTTGTTACAGTGATTTACTACTTCAATGAAACGGCAAAATCTTCTTTACAAAATAAGTTATGGGCTGGTATGGCAAAAGAAACAGCACATCAAATTGGGACACCTCTGTCCTCTTTGGTTGGTTGGACGGAAATACTGCGCAGTGAACAGGTAAATCCAGAGTATATTCTTGAAATGGAGAAAGATATCAAACGCTTGGAGACCATAACAGATCGTTTTTCTAAGGTTGGCTCAAAACCAAAACTAGCCAAGGTAGATATTGTTTCAGAAACAATTTTAGCCTATGATTATCTAAAAAGCAGAAGTTCTAAACTCATAGCCTTTAATATAAATACACCAAAAAAACCCATTTATGTTCAATTAAACTCACAATTATATGGTTGGACAATTGAAAACCTTGTTAAAAACGGTATTGATGCCATGCGAGGAAAAGGGAAGATAGAAGTAATTGTAGAAACTAGTCATAAAAATGCACTGGTTTTTATCACAGATACTGGAAAAGGAATCCCAAAGAGGTATCACAAAAGAATTTTCACTACAGGCTTTACCTCAAAAAAAAGAGGATGGGGCCTTGGCCTCTCACTGGCAAAACGAATTGTTCATGAATACCATAGTGGTAGCATTAGAGTTTTAAAAAGTGTTCAAGATAAAGGGACTACTTTTGTAATCTCCCTCCCAATTATAGATACTCCATGACAAGCACCTACACCCTTCATACCACTTGTTAAGGTAAATTGTTTTTAATCTGCTCGGCAAGGGCCACAAACTCGGGGTCACTTTGAGATACTTTGTGTTGAAAAGTCATTTGACTCATGTCCTGTAAAGGTATCAAATGCACATGCACATGAGCTACCTCAAGACCAATAACGCTCATCCCTATTCTTTTACAAGGCACTGTTTTTTCAAGGGCTATTGCCACTTCTCTACTAAATTGCATTAGATCAAGGTATAGCTTTTCTGGCATGTCAAAAATCTTATTGATTTCTTGCTTTGGAACACAAAGGGTATGCCCTTTTGCATTTGGGTTTATGTCTAAAAAGGCAATAAAGCGGTCATTCTCTGCTATTTTGTAGCAAGGAATTTCTTTGTTGATTATTTGAGTGAATATACTAGGCATTAATCTCTAGTGATTTCAATTACTTCAAACTTTACAACGCCCGCAGGGACCACAACATCGGCAAGATCACCAACCTGGCAGCCCAAAAGCCCTTTACCAATTGGAGAATCTACAGAAATTTTACCTGTTTTTAGGTCTGCCTCACTCTGGGCTACCAATTTGTAGGTCATTTGCATGCCATTGGCCGTATTTTTAATTTTCACTGTTGAGTGAATGAGCACCTTAGTCATGTCAAGTTGAGACTCGTCAATGACCCTAGCATTGGCCACTACTTGTTCTAGTTTACTAATGCGCATCTCCAACATTCCTTGGGCTTCTTTTGCAGCATCATACTCTGCATTTTCACTCAAATCACCTTTATCTCTCGCCTCAGCAATATCATTGGAGGCTTTTGGCCGCTCTACATCCTTGAGTTGGTTCAACTCTTCTTTTAGTTTCTTTAGGCCCTCTGGGGTATAATAGGATACTTTACTCATTTGTAATGATTGTTAAATTAATTTTGCATAACTAGTGCTTCATCTTCAAGCTATGTGTCAAAAAATCCTGCCAAATAGTTTTGATTTACATCAATAAAGGCAGGAATAGAAAAATCCCATACAAGACGGGATTTATACAACAAATATACTAAAAAATATTTGTTAGGTTATTTTTGTACTTTCGTGGTTCTAAAAATGGTATTAAAAATAAAAAACATTTGTATTGGTATTGTGTTGTTTTTCTCCTTATTGGGATGTGGAGAAGACGACGATACGCTGCGGCAATACAACCCCTATTTAATCGATCCCCAAGTAAACACCACCATTAATTTAAATCTTCCTCAATACAATGATCTTAATTTCCCTGGGGGGTCTTCGATAATTACCAGCCAAGGAATACGGGGTATTGTTGTATATAGATTAAATGAGGATTTATTTACTGCTTTTGAGCTCAGTGATCCAAATCACATCCCGAGTGAATGCTCAAGGATGACAATCAATGGCATTGAGGCATCGTGCCCATGTCCTGGTGAGGATAATACCTACAATATTGTAACTGGAGAACACAAAACAATACCAACGCTATATCCAATGCTTGGATACAGGGTGGAGCGTTCTGGCAACACCTTAAGAATAACAAA
>Ga0206128_1000639_pt1 | contig 38816 bp, 24 predicted proteins | sample Helgoland_Spring_7_FD_148601 | JGI IMG/M metagenome (GOLD analysis project Ga0206128, IMG submission 148601) | Pelagic subsurface seawater microbial communities from Kabeltonne, Helgoland, North Sea - Helgoland_Spring_Bloom_20160426_1 | ecosystem: Environmental > Aquatic > Marine > Epipelagic ... | reverse complement strand
GGGGGTGTAGGGGAGTGCAGCAGTAATTGTATATCGTTTTGCAGTAAGTGCCATAAAATAATTTTTTACAAAAATAAGCCTTTTTTCTTAGGCGCTTTACTAATTTGGAGCTGCCAAGTTGATTTTATTATGAGTGAATCCTACACCTTCGGTCAAATTGCAGAACAAAGAGCCGCGACCTACCTCAAGAAGATGGGTTACGAAATCTTGGAACAGAACTATCGCTATCGAAAAGCAGAGATTGATATCATTGCTAAAAAAGACTCTTTCATTATTGTAGTTGAGGTTAAAGCACGCTCCTCTTCTTTTTTTGGAGCTCCTGAATCGTTTGTTAATCGAAAAAAAATCCAATTGTTGGTCTTGGCTATTGATGCCTATATTCAAAAGAATGATTTAGATGTTGAGGTGCGCTTTGATATCACCTCCTATGTGGTTGAAAAAGGAATTTGGACCCGTGAGCATATTGAAAATGCTTTTTATCCATTCTAAAAAAGTGTTGTAAATAAAACAACTTGTTTTTATTTTTGTATTTTTGAAACGAATTTAACAGAGCACCAAGATGAAAACCATAGCATCTGTAGTGGAAAACTACATCAAAACTAAGCCTTTCTTGTCAACTGCCTTATCGCAAGGGATTATTAACCTTACCTCATTGTCCCGTCAAATTCAACCCGAAATTGAGCTTGCCCTCCAAAAAGAGGCGCGCAGTGGAGCGATTGTAATGGCATTGAAACGCATTTCTGATAATATGGAATTTTTGTCCACTCATAAGATCGTAAAGGTTTTAAAAGGGATTGGTGATATAACGGTTCGTTCGTCTTTGGTAGATTACAGCTTTAAGATTTCCGAAACCTTACTCAGTGCTCAGGCGTCATTTTTAGCTCAGGTAAACGATAATAAAGAAGCTTTCTATACATCGTCCAGAGGTGTTTCTGAATCCAATATTGTCATCAGCAGTACGATGAAACACTTGGTAGCAATCTACTTTGAGAATGAAGTATTGCTTGAGAAATCCGAAAATTTATCGTCGGTGACGATTAAACTTCCAACAGAGAATGTCGACATTCCTGGAATTTATTATTTTATTTTTCAACGACTTTCTTGGGAAGGAGTCAACATCCGTCAGGTTATTTCAACCTCAAACGAGTTCACTATTCTAGTTGACGAGGATTCTGTCAATACAGCTTTTAAAGTAATCAAAGATTTAAAATCACTCTAAGTCGGGAAGTGCCTGAAGTGCTTGTTGCACACTGTGTATGTCTTTAAAAGCAAGACGTAAACGCAATCCTCCTTTCGTTTGTTTTTCTTTCATGTTTACTTGGGTAGCATGTTGCTGAACCCAAACCAAGAGCGCATGGAAACGGTCACTTTGATAAAAAGGACTTTCCTGATCCGCGATAAAATAGCCAATGCACTGCTTCTTTTTGAGCAGTAAACGATCGATTCCAAGATGCGCAGCTTTCCATTTTAAACGCACGCTGTCCAAGAGCGCCTCAGCTTCAAGCGGCAGTGGTCCAAAACGATCTTCAATTTCTTTTTGATACTGAACCAAGTCAGCTTCTTCTTTTAAAGTAGCTAAACGGTTGTAAAGAGTCAATCGTTCGCTTACAATGTTGATGTAGTCATCTGGAAAAAGAACCTCTAAATCCGTATCAATCTGAATTTCCCTAACAAAGGCTTTAGGCGCTTCTTCTTTGTCGCTATACAACGATTTGAATTCATTTTCTTTCAGCTCTTCGATGGCTTCTTTTAGAATTTTTTGATAGGTTTCAAAACCAATATCGTTGATGAAACCACTTTGCTCTCCACCCAAAAGATCACCTGCACCTCTTATTTCAAGATCTTTCATCGCAATTTGAATTCCAGAACCCAGAGCTGCAAATTGCTCAATGGCGTGAATTCTTTTTTGTGCATCACTTGACATGGCGCTGTCGGGAGGTGTAATGAAATAGCAAAAGGCTTTTTTATTGCTCCGACCTACACGACCCCGCATCTGATGCAGATCGCTCAGTCCAAAATTTTGTGCATTATTGATGAAAATAGTATTGGCATTGGGAACATCGAGTCCATTTTCTATGATGGTTGTAGCGACCAAGATGTCATAACTTCCATCCATGAATTGGAGTAGGTTGTCTTCTAGTTTTTTTCCATCTAACTGACCATGTCCAACTCGAATTCGGGCATCGGGAACAAGACGCTGCAGCATTCCAGCAACTTCCGTTATGTTTTCCACCCGATTATGAATAAAGAATACTTGTCCTCCCCGTTGTATCTCATAGGAAATACTGTCCCGCATAAGTTGTTCGTCAAAGCGAACAACTTCACTTTCAATAGGGTATCGATTGGGAGGTGCGGTAGCGATAACCGACATGTCTCGGGCTGCCATTAAACTGAATTGAAGTGTTCGTGGAATAGGGGTTGCGGTTAGGGTTAAAACATCCACATTGGTTTTTAGTGCTCGAAGTTTTTCTTTTACAGCAACGCCAAATTTTTGTTCTTCGTCAACAATTAAAAGCCCGAGGTCTTTAAATTCTACCTGCTTCCCAACCAATTGATGTGTTCCAATAAGGACATCAATTTTACCTAATTTAAGGTCTTCGATAATTTGTTTCTTGTCTTTTGTAGAACGGAAACGATTCAAGTAATCAACCCGGACTGGGAGATCACTCAGGCGTTTCGAGAAATTTTTAAAATGCTGAAATGCCAGGATGGTTGTGGGTACTAAAACTGCAACCTGTTTGCTGTTGTCTACAGCCTTAAATGCAGCTCGGATTGCAACTTCCGTCTTCCCAAAACCTACATCACCACAAACGAGACGATCCATGGGTTGCTCACTTTCCATATCTTTTTTTACATCTGCAGTAGCAGTACTTTGATCTGGTGTATCTTCAAAAATAAAAGAAGCCTCTAATTCGTGTTGGAGGTAACTGTCCGGATCACAGGCGTATCCTATTTTTTGGCGCCGTTTGGCGTAGAGTTCAATCAGGTTAAAAGCGATTTGTTTTACCCGAGTTTTTGTTTTTTGTTTTAAACTTTTCCAAGCCGATGAACCCAGTTTATAGACCTTAGGAACCTTGCCATCCTTCCCGTTGAAACGTGAGATTTTATGAAGTGAGTGAATGCTCAGGTACAGAATATCGCGATCAGCATAAACTAACTTGATGGCTTCTTGCTGCTTCCCTTCGACATCAATTTTTTGAAGTCCTCCGAAGGTACCGATCCCATGATCAATGTGGGTGACATAATCGCCCACTTCCAGATGAGACAATTCTTTTAATGTAAGGGCTTCTTTTTTGGCTTTGGTTGTTTTTAGTTGGTATTTGTGGTAACGCTCAAAAATCTGATGATCGGTAAAACAGGCAATCTTCGCATCGACATCTTCAAAGCCTTCAAAAAGTGGGTTTACCAGAGTTTTGTAATGAACCGTTTCTTCTCCTTCTTCAAAAATATCTTTGAAGCGTTGCGCTTGTTGTTCACTTGCGCAGCAAATGAAATTTTGATATCCCTTTTGGTGATTGTCGTTGAGATAGACAATCAGTCGATCGAATTGTCGGTTAAAAGCCGGTTGTGGACTTTGTTTAAAAAAGTGATTTTGTTGTGTATTTACAGCTGTACTTTTGGTTAAACTCACCAAGCTGAGCATGGAGGCCGTTTGTATGAAGTTTTCCTTTGAAATGAACAAGACATCGGGGGGCAAATGTTTGGTTTCGGTAGCTAGTGCTGCAAAACTAGCTTCTGCTTCTTCATAAAAATGGGCTAAGCGGGCAGCTATAAAATCAAAGTTTTGAGTGATCAAAACCCCCTTAGGAGCAATTACTTCGATGATGCTTTTCCGTTTTGCTTTTGTAAAGCCTTCGGACGTATTGGGCAGGAGTTTTATTTTGTTGAGCGTACTGATCGAAAGTTGGGTAGCAACATCAAAACTCCGAAGGCTTTCGACCTGATCGTCATAAAACTCGATCCGATAGGGGTGTTGATTTGAAAAAGAAAAAACATCTATGATTCCACCTCGAACGGAAAACTCCCCCGGTTGGGTTACAAAATCAACACGGTTAAAACGGTATTCGAAGAGCATTTCATTGACAAAGTCAAGAGAAAGGCGACTGTCTTTTATGACTTCTAGCGTATTTTTTTTTAGAGTAGAATGCGATACCACTTTTTCAAAAACCGCCTGAGGGTAACTGACAATTAGTTTGGGTTTTTTGGAACTGCCTAGTTTGGTCAAAACTTCGGATCGCAACAATACATTTGCATTGTCGGTGGTTTCAGTTTGGTAAGGCTTTCGATAACTCGAAGGAAAGAAAAGAACATTGTCTTCTCCTAAAATACGTTCAAAATCATTGAGTTGATACGCAGCTTTTTCTCGGTCTTCGCAGAGATACAGCATTGTTTTCCCAACGGTTTTGAAGCTGTTGGCTATGATGAAACTAATCCCAGATCCAACACTGCCTTTTAAAAATACGCATGCGTCGTCCTGTAAAAGCTGTTCTTCTAGAGCTTTTTGATTTTGAGTATTCGAAAAGGAAGTAATAAGAGATTCGATCCCTATTTTTTTTCAAAGATAAGTTCATTTTTTTCTCTTTTCAATTCATATCAAAAGATTTTGAACCTTTTATTGAACTTTATCAGTAGCTCGGTTTTGTATGGTTGATAACTCCACATAAAACTTTTTTTGTTCCCGGAATGAATTCGTTATTTTCGTTCTTATGTATATCATCTTCGACACCGAGACTACCGGTCTTCCAAAGCGCTGGAAAGCACCCTTAACCGATTCAGAGAACTGGCCGAGATGTATCCAAATCGCCTGGCAAGTTCATGCGGATAGTGGAGCATTGCTGTCTCATGAAGATTATTTGATTCAACCCGACGGATATACGGTTCCTTATGATGCGGAACAGATTCATGGAATCTCTACCGCGCTGGCTGAGCAAAAAGGAAAACCGCTTGCAGAAGTACTGAATCTTTTTTCGGCTGCCTTAAGTCAAGCTGAATATGTCGGAGGGCACAATGTTGCTTTCGACTTGAATATTATGGGAGCTGAGTTTTTGCGTTTAGGTGATCACAATCCTCTTGAAGAAGCAAAGGTAATTGATACCTGTACTGAAGAAACAGCACAACTGTGCCGGTTGCCCGGAGGAAGAGGGGGTAAGTTTAAATTACCCACCCTTACCGAGCTTTACACCCACTTATTTGGAACAGGCTTTGGAGAGGCTCACAATGCTACTGCAGATGTAGAAGCAACGAGCCGTTGTTTTCTAGAATTACTTAGAAAAGGACAGCTACATCCGGCCGTATTGGAAGGGAAGAGCGAACAACTTCGCGTGCTTCAAGAAGCTCAAAAAACTACAATTGAGGGAATTGGTCTCAAGCATGTCAATTTAAAAAAGGCTTCGCAGAAACTGGTTCAAAAGCAAGAATCCGAACCGATAAAGCCTATTTCCACAAGTCTTTCTGGCGAACTAGATGCGGCGCCCTTTGTGCACTTGCACAATCATTCACAATTTTCGGTACTACAGGCGACTTCAAAAATGAGTCAAATGGTTTCTGTTGCTGCAGAAAATCAGATGCCCGCTATTGCCATTACAGATCATGCCAATTTGATGGGTGCTTTTCATTTCATTAAAGCGGTAGGAAATCACAATAAAGATGCAGTAGAAGAAGCACAAATAAAGCCTATTGTCGGCTGTGAATTTTATGTGTGCGAAGACCATAAAGACAAAACCAGAAGAGACGACGGTTATCAAGTTGTCTTTTTGGCTAAGAATAAAAAAGGATACCACAACCTGGCGAAGATGAGCTCCATTGCCTATGTTGAAGGCTTTTATTACGTACCAAGAATTGATCGTCAGGTTGTAGCAATGTATAAAGATGATCTTATTGTTTTGACAGGAAACCTCTATGGTGAGGTGCCTTCAAAAATTTTGAATCTTGGAAACCGTCAGGCAGAAGAAGCCCTTCAGTGGTGGCATGGGATGTTTGGTGCTGATCTTTATGTAGAACTTATGCGTCACGGTCAGGAAGATGAAAAACGAGCGAACGAAGTACTCATTTCTCTAGCAAAGCAATACGAAATCCCTTTGATTGCAACGAATAACACCTATTACGCAACCAAAGAAGAAGCCAACGCTCACGATATTTTACTCTGTCTAAAAGAAGGTGAAAAACAAGCTACCCCCATTGGACGGGGTCGCGGTTTTCGATATGGGTTTCCAAATCAGGAATACTATATCAAATCGTCTGAGGAGATGAAACTTTTATTTAAGGATTTACCCGAGGCGGTTTTGAATATCGAAGCATTAATTGATAAAATTGAACCTTTTGAGTTGGCCAGGGAAGTATTGCTTCCAAAGTTTGACATTCCAGAAGCCTATTTAGTTCCCGATGATCCAGACGGAAAACTTGGGGAAAACAACTTCCTTCGATACTTAACCTTCGAAGGAGCAAAAAAAAGATACGCTACATTGACCGATGAAATTACGGAGCGTATCGACTTTGAGTTGAGTGTAATTGCCAAGACCGGTTATCCAGGGTATTTTTTGATCGTACAAGATTTGATCGCTGCTGCTCGTGAGATGGATGTTTCAGTAGGCCCGGGTCGTGGTTCTGCGGCTGGTTCTGTGGTAGCTTATTGTCTGAAAATAACCAATATTGATCCCATTGAGTACAACCTGCTTTTTGAGCGGTTCTTGAATCCTGATCGGGTAAGTATGCCCGATATTGATATTGACTTTGACGACGAAGGTCGGGCTAAGGTGATGGATTATGTGATCGATAAATATGGATCCAATCAGGTAGCTCAAATCATAACCTACGGAACCATGGCCGCCAAGTCTTCGATTCGGGATACGGCTCGAGTGTTGGATTTGGCTCTTAATGAAGCTGATCGTATTTCAAAATTATTGCCCAACATTAAGTTGTCCAAGATTTTTGGACTTCCAGAAAAAGACTTGAAAAAAGCACTGCGTGCTGACGAATTCATTAAAGTAAAAGAGTTTATGGCTCTGGCCGAAGAGTCTAGTTTGTCTGGCGAAACCATTCAACAAGCCAAAGTATTAGAGGGTTCGCTTCGCAACACCGGAACTCACGCCTGTGGGGTTATCATCACTCCAGACGACATCACCAAATTCGTCCCAGTGGCAACAGCAAAAGATTCGGACTTGTTCGTTACGCAGTTTGACAACTCCGTAGTTGAAGATGCCGGATTATTGAAAATGGATTTTTTGGGACTAAAAACCTTAACCCTAATCAAAGACACGGTCAAGTTGGTGCAATACAAACACAACATCACGCTGGATCCCGATACATTTCCATTGGATGATGTAAAGACATATGAGCTTTTTCAGCGCGGCGACACGGTTGGTATTTTCCAATACGAATCCGCTGGGATGCAGAAATATTTAAAAGATTTAAAACCTACGGTTTTTGCCGATCTCATCGCAATGAATGCTTTGTACCGACCAGGACCTTTGGAATACATTCCGAGTTTTGTTGATCGTAAAAACGGAAAAGAAGCAATCTCTTATGACTTAGAGGATATGGAAGAGTTCCTCCAAGAAACCTACGGGATTACAGTCTATCAAGAGCAGGTGATGTTGCTTTCCCAAAAGCTAGCAGGCTTCACCAAAGGTGAAGCGGATGTCTTACGAAAAGCGATGGGTAAAAAAATACATGCCTTACTTGCCAAGCTAAAACCTCAATTTATTGAAGGAGGAAAAGCCAACGGTCATGACCCCGAAAAATTAGAGAAAATTTGGAAGGATTGGGAAGCCTTTGCCTCTTATGCTTTTAATAAATCGCACTCTACTTGTTACGCCTGGATTGGTTACCAAACGGCCTATTTAAAGGCACACTATCCTGCTGAATATATGGCAGCGGTACTGTCCAATAATATGAACGACATCAAGCAGGTAACCTTCTTTATGGAAGAATGTCGCCGTATGGGCTTGAACGTCCTGGGTCCTGATGTAAATGAGTCCTTTTATAAATTTACGGTAAACGATCAGCAGGCCATTCGTTTTGGAATGGGGGCGATCAAAGGAGTAGGGCGTGGGGCAGTAGAAACCATAATCGAAAACCGAAAAGATGCTCGTTATACCTCTGTTTTTGATTTGACGAAGCGAATTGATTTACGTGCTGCAAACAAAAAAGCGATTGAAAACTTAACCCTAGCTGGTGGTCTGGATTCTTTAGGAAATTGCCACCGTGCACAGTACTTTAATCCTGATGGCGATGGGATCTTATTTTTGGAGAAAGCCATACGGTATGGAGCAAAACACCAAGAGAATTTAAATTCCGCTCAAACCAATCTGTTTGGGGACGATAGTCAGGAACAAATTCAAGAGATTCAAATTCCAGAATGTGAATCCTGGGGAACCCTAGAGTTGTTGAAAAAAGAAAAAGCAGTAGTAGGGATTTATATTTCTGCCCATCCATTGGATGATTTCAAACGCGAGATGAAGTATTTCTCTTCGGCAACTTTTGATGTTTTGAACGATCTGGATCCTTTGGTCAATCGCGATCTGAGTTTTGGCGGGATTATCAATGATGTCGAACACTTGGTAACCAAGACAGGAAAGGGCTGGGGTAAGTTTACGATTGAAGATTTTTCAGATCAGTATGAGTTTAAAATCTTTGGAGAAGACTATTTAAAATTCAGACATTTTATTCTACCGAATAATTTTGTACGTCTTCGTATCCGCGTAGTAGAGGGGTGGCGAAATCGAGAAACGGGTCAATTGGGTCCCGCTCGAATTCAGTTTAATAACTTTGAAATGCTTCACGACACCCTCAAGGCCAATGTCAAGAAAATCACTTTGATGTTCGAGTTGAAACAGCTCAATGAGTCGAAGATACGAGACCTCAAGGCACTGATGAGCCCTTTCAAAGGAGATAAGGGGCTTTATATGGATGTATTTGATACGGAAGAGCAAATCAAATTGACCCTTCCCAGCAGAAAACAACGGGTAGAAGTGTCCAACAAATTATTGTCAGCTTTAGAGGAACAGAATATCCATTATCGACTCAATTGAGCAAATCGAGTTTGATGATTTATGTATAAGAAAATCAGATACGAACACAAGCAGTAGATTAAAAAAAAAGATACATTTGTACAAAATTAAACAACATTATTATGGCTATAGAAATAACTGACGCAAATTTCGAAGAAATTGTTTTAAAATCGTCCCAACCTGTACTCGTTGACTTTTGGGCAGCTTGGTGTGGTCCCTGCCGTATGGTAGGTCCAATCATCGAAGAAGTAAGTTCTGATTTTGATGGAAGAGCTGTTGTAGGGAAGCTTGATGTAGACACCAATCAAGAATTTGCTGCAAAATACGGTGTTCGAAATATACCAACGGTTTTGGTCTTTAAAGACGGGGAAATTGTAGATCGTAAAGTAGGGGTTTCTCCTAAAACTGCTTATGCAGAAGCACTTGAGGCTTTATTGTAATTACGGCTACAAGTTTTTTATTTTTTTAGCGGTTTTTTATTTGAGTTAAAGAAAAATGCAATGTATATTTGCAATCGTTAAAAGAGGTCTGGTAGTTCAGCTGGTTAGAATACCTGCCTGTCACGCAGGGGGTCGCGGGTTCGAGTCCCGTCCAGACCGCTCTAAAACGCTAAAAGTCCTAGCATCTGCTAGGACTTTTTTTATTGCCTTTTCTGAAATAAAAATTTTCTTTAATTTTAAGCGTATTTTTATATTAGAAAGTGTTTAATTCTTTAAAAAATTTTATCCAATGATTTGGAATAAAAAAGGACAGAACAAAAATAAATTATTGAAATGGGGCTTTGGTTTTTTATGCCTTTTCCTGTTCAATGTACTTGAGGAATCCATTGTGCTCCCTGCACTTGATTTAGACAACAGTCCGAAGAATGACCTTTATTTTCAAGCATGGTGGGTTTGTGTTTTTTTGTGGTTGTTTTTTGGTCTGCGTTTTTTGAAATGGGCGTCAAAAAAACAAACTTCCTGAACGATAACTAAAACCGATACTTAGCAAAGAGCTCATATCCAGTTCTTGGTCTATTGCTGTTATCACCTACTCCAAAGTCGGTAGCATAGCCAATGTCAATACCCATTTTCAGTTTGAGCATAAACATTACATAGGAGTAATCAATACTTTTGTATCCCATACCTATTTCAAAAACATTTTTAAAACTAAAGTTTCCTCCAATACTCATTTGGTTGGTAGTTCCCGGGATTATTTTTGAAGTAATATAAGGGCGAAGTGAGGAGTCAAAGAAGCCAAGGTCTATGGTATAACCTGCAGCCATATAAAGGATTGGATTTTGGTTTTGAATGAATGAACTATCATCTATAAACTTTTCTGGATTCAGATCGCGAAAAACAAAACCACAATACTTGGTTGCTCTATATAAACAGCTATTCATATACCAGATTTTTTACCTTAAAAGCTATTAGGAGCTGAAAACAGCTGTGTTGCTGCTTGACCATTATGCCATTGCTTCTTTAGTGTGGGTTTTGGTTTTTCTGTATTTTTTATGAATAGGATGGATCAAGTTGAATCCATTACTGATATTTGGAAATAAAAAAAACCCACTTGAATAAGTGGGGTTAACGTTGTGGGCGCTGAGGGATTCGAACCCCCGACCCCTTGGGTGTAAACCAAGTGCTCTGAACCAACTGAGCTAAGCGCCCTTGCGGGGTGCAAATATAGAATAGTTTATCTTGTTTACAAAGAGTTTTTTTAAAGAATTTCGGCAACAACAAAAGTACTTCCGCCTACATAAATAAAATCACTATTGTCTGCATTCTTAGCTGCTGATTTATAGGCCAAACCCACACTGTTAAAGACTTCTGCAATCAGGGTGTATTTTTCGGCTAGTTTCATTAAAACAGAAACTTCTTCTGCCCTACCCATGTTGGGGGCACAAAAATAATATGAAGCATCTCGTGGAAGTTGGCTGAAAATTAATTCTAAATCCTTATCCTTAACAAAACCCAGAACCAAATGAAGTTTATCGTAGGGCGTTTGTTTGATTTGCTCGAATACATAAGCAAATCCAGCAGCATTGTGCGTTACATCGGCAACAACCAAAGGGTTGTTGTCTAAGATTTGCCAACGCCCTTGTAAATGAGTATTAGAAACTACCTTTTGCAGTCCTAATCGAATATGCGCTTCATTCAATTGATCTAAGTTGAGCGTTTGCAATGCTACTAATGTTGTCTGAATATTTTTCTTTTGATAGAGACCCGTTAAATCTGTTGGATACGGTTTAACCTCAACAGCATCTGCCCAAATAATTGGAGCCGTTAAATTGCTTGCAGTTGCTTTAAAAATAGCGGTGGTTTCTTCTTGGGTTTCCCCTATAACTACGGGAATGGTTTTTTTAATAATCCCAGCTTTCTCTCCAGCAATTGCTTCTAGTGTATCTCCTAAAAATTGTATGTGATCAAATCCAATATTGGTTATGACAGCTAATACAGGGCTGATGATGTTGGTTGCGTCTAACCTCCCCCCTAAGCCAACCTCAACAATGGCAAAATCGATTTGTTGCTCTTTGAAATAGGCAAATGACATTCCAACTGTAAGCTCAAAGAAAGAAAGTTGAGCCTCAAGAAAATAGTCCTTATGCTCTTGAACAAATGAAACGACAAAGGTGGTTTCAATTGCAATACCGTTGATGCGTATGCGTTCAGAAAAATCTTTTAAATGGGGAGAAGTATACAAACCTATTGTATATCCAGCTTCCATCAGTACCGATGTAATCATGTGGGCAGTAGATCCTTTCCCATTAGTCCCTGCAACATGAACAGAAGAAAACGCTTGATGAGGATTCCCTAAATAGGCCATAAAGGCTTGCATTTTCTCCAAGCCAGGCTTATAGGCTGAAGCGCCTTGTCGCTGATACATGGGCAATTGCTTATAGAGCCAAGCTCGAACATCCTCGTATGTATCCAAAATTATTCTCCTAATTTAAAGTTAACAACAACAAAGCCAAGCTGTTTACTCGGTGCATTAGGATCAGAAAACCACTTGTGTAAAAAGGCTGTTTTCTTGGCGGGTTCTAGTAAACAAGGATGGGAGTTTGTGGTACCCTTTACCCCCGGTTCTGCCGCAACTACATTTCCGTTTTTATCAACGGTAATACGGACTACAACAACACCTTCTTGATTGCATTCTTGGGTTACTGATCCTTGGTTCTGAAGGCTTCTTCCATTCAATCCAAAGCCACTTCCTTTCCCACCGAGTCCTGCAGTGCCATAGTAACTACTGGCATACGGATTTCCTTCAACCTTGCCTTTATCTCCTGGGTCTTGATCGTCTCCCTCACCCTCCTGAGTTTCCCCAGACTTATCAGGAGCTTTCAATAAATTCGAGAGTACTTGCTTGGTGGATTTTGAAACCGTTGGTTTGGGAGGTTCTACTTTTTTGACCTCTTCCTGCACCTCTTTAGGGGGAGTTTTCTTTTTTTCTACTTTGGGTTTTGGAGTGGTGTTTGTCTCCTTTTTCACAACAGGAACAGAAGGCTCTTTTTGGGTTGCTACTTTTGGGGTTTGTATTGCTACTGCTTTTGGTGTTGACCTCGGAGCTTGAGTCTTGGGCTGTACTTTTTGTTGCTCCACTTGTTTGGGCGGAAGTTTCGGTTGCGTATTTCCTTGTCCTTGGTTTGTTGTCCCAAAGTTTACTTCCATTCCATAGGAAATAGGTGGATCGAAATACGAAAGGCCTATCCACGAAAAAAATAGTAAGAGCAACAGCGTAATCATACTCGTGAGTAGCGCTGACTTTTTTTTATGTGGTGTGTTTAGAAAACCCATGATCAAATGTTATTGTGCATCGACAGCTAAAACGATAAAAATTGAATTCTGATTGGCTATCCCCATTACATAAACTACTTCTTCAATAGGGACGTTTTGCTCTGCACGTAGAACAATTACTCTAGAGTCTGAAGTACTCAAGATGCTCAGTAGTTGGGCTTGCAAACTGCTTTTGGCAACTAATCTATCGTCGATATAAAAACGCTTACTCTTATTGATAGTCACCGTAATGGTGCTTCTGTTTTCCGTTTTCCCTTTGGCTTGTGGCAATTTAACCTCAATCGTATCAAGTTGTTTGGTCAGCGTAGAAGCAATCATAAAAAAGATGAGCAACAAAAACACAATATCCGTCATAGACGACATATTGAATTCGGGGGTTATTTTATTTCTTCCTTTGAGATTCATTAGGCAGCAGGTTCATTAAGTAAATCTAAAAACTCAAAAGAAATGGCTTCCATTTGATACACAACCTTAGAGGTTTTTGCAACCAAATGATTGAACGTTATGTATCCAATAATTCCAACAATCAATCCCGCTACCGTAGTCGTCATTGCTGTGTACAAGCCATCTGACAATAACTTCATGTCTATATTTCCACCAGCATTCGAAATTTCAAAAATCGATAAAATCATTCCGATTACGGTTCCTAAAAATCCCAGCATGGGCGCAGCTCCAGCAATGGTTGCCAACACGCTTACGTTTCTTTCTAGCTTATACACTTCTAAACGTCCTGCATTTTCAATGGTGGTATTGATGTCTTCTAGGGGCTTTCCAATTCTGGTTATTCCTTTAGCAATCAAACGGGCAACAGGAACATCTTCTTTTAAACACAAGGCTTGAGCGGTTTCAATTTTACCTTGGGAAACAAACAACCGGATTTGATCCATAAAATTATCGTCAATCTTAAGGGCGGAGCGTATAGCAAACCAGCGTTCAAAATAAATGTAAAGTGCTATTATCAATAATAAAAACAGTAGGCCTATAATGAGCTGACCGCCCAAACCTCCGTTTTTAATTAACTCAATAAGAGATAGTGTTTTCTCTGTTCTTAACTCTTCTGTTGCTTGTATAAAAAAAGACATCTTCATTCTGTTGATATAAGGTTTTAACTATAGAACGATAAAGCTGCCAATTAAGTATAAATTACTCAATAAAACCGCGTAATAACATAAAGGTCGTGGAGCCAGAAATAAATCCTAGAAAAGCCAACCACGATATGTTTTTGAAGTACCAGAAGAAATCGATCTTTTCCATCCCCATGGCTACTACTCCCGCGGCAGATCCTATAATCAGGATACTTCCACCGGTACCAGCAGAAAAAGCGATGAAGTGCCATAAAGGATTATCAATTGATTCAGAAAACATTCCAATACTGGCTGCTACTAAGGGTACGTTGTCTATTACGGCCGATCCAATTCCCAATAACATGATCACAATATCCGTATTGGGTATGGCAGTGTTTAGCGTTTCTGCAAAACCAAATAACATTCCTAAAGATTCAAGAGCAGCAACTGCCAATAGAATCCCTAAGAAGAAAAGAATACTCGGTAATTCAATTTTTGAAAGTGATTTGTGAACAGGACTGTGGCTTGATGCTGCATCACTGTCTCCATCTATAGAGGTTATATTAATTTTAGTTGCGCTAAAAATCTCAGCAAAGGTAGAAACAACTGCCAAGGAGAACATCATACCTACATAAGGAGGTAGGTGCGTTAAGGTTTTAAAAACCGGTACAAAAACAATTGCAGCAAGACCTAAATACAACATAATAGAACCGTATTTATGGGCTACTTCTCCCTCTTCATTTTCATTGGCTTCTATCTCCCCTTTGAAAGCTGGTAATAATGAGGCAACAAAAACAGGCACTACCACACAAACCATAGAAGGAATGAATAAATAGGTAATCAATTTCACGGTAGTAACTTTGTTGGCAATCCATAACATGGTGGTGGTCACATCACCAATTGGTGACCAAGCCCCACCAGCATTTGCAGATATAATGATGAGTCCTGCAAACCAAAGCCGTGTATTTCGATCTGCAATTACCTTCTGTAAAATCGTTATTAAAACAATCGTTGCAGTAAGGTTGTCTATGATTGCTGACAATATGAATGCGAGGATGGCAAAAATCCAGAGGAGGGCTTTCTTAGATTTTGTTTTGATGAATGATTTGATGGTAGAAAATCCATTGAAGTAGTCAATGATCTCAACAATAGTCATAGCACCCAAAAGGAAAATTATAATTTCTGCTGTCTTCCCTAAATGGTGTAATAAAATCTCGTCTATATGAGTAGGAACCAATTGCTTTAAATTAGTATCTACCTCAAATACAGGCATGTGGTTTAAAGCAATTATTGCCCAGAGTATAGCCATCATAGCTAAGGCTGGGATTAGTTTATCAATTTTCAACGTATGCTCTAATGTGATTGCCAAATAACCTAAAACAAAAATAGATACTAAAATGATTTCCATGGAGATAAGTATTGAAGCGCTTTTAAAACTAAAAGATTTGAATTTTTTTGTGCAATATTGGGTCTAAAATATAAATTAAATATTAATTAATGCTTAATTATATTCAAATATAACGCCAGTAGAATGGTTGTGTCGTGCACCCGTGACGGAAGCAAAACAATTATCCTCCCCAAGATGTTTTAAAAGTCCTAAAAATCCAAAAATCATTGCCTCTTTATAATCGATCATTAAATCATTTGGAATGCATATTTCAGCTGTACTTATCGTCTGAATTTGTTGCATTAAAAAAAGGTTATGAGTCCCACCACCACTAAATAATACTTTCCCTGACTTCGGCAATACATTCACAAGTTGTCTGGCTAAGTGTACTGAATAGGTATGCATTAAATCCGTGACTTTCTCTTGATCGCAAGCATTGAGAATTGGTGTTAACTGGTCCGTTATCCATTCTACTCCTAAAGATTTTGGAAACTCGAGCTTATAATAAGGCAGGGCATTAAGCTCTTCTAAAAGTGATGGGATCAACAGTCCTTGAGCGGCAATTTTCCCATCAGCATCATAAGGTAAATTCAGTTTTTGCGCGAACGTATTGAAAATTAAGTTGGCGGCAGCCACATCAAAAGCGATGAGTTGATCTTGTTTCAGCAAGCTGACATTAGCAAAACCACCTAAGTTGACACAAGCCTCATATTCCGAAAAAAGATAGTATTCTCCCCCGGGAACCAAAGGAGCTCCTTGGCCACCTAGGGCTACATCCTGAACTCTAAAGTCGCAAACCACTGATGTCTTGAGTAGCGAAGACAATTCCTTTTGATTTCCAATTTGGAATGTAATTCCCTGATCTGGTTTATGGTGTACCGTATGCCCGTGAGAGCAAACAAAATCAATTGTATACCCTGGGTTTTGATTCCTAAAAAGCTGAATCTCTTCCGCTAAATATGTTGTGTAATCTCGATCCAAGACCGCTAAAGCGTCGACCGCTAAATAACGTGCTTCTTCTAATTTTTTTTGCCAAGATTTCGAATAGGATTTTGTTGTAGTTGACACGAAACGATACGACCATTTATCGTCGTTTAAACCAAACTCAACCAAAGCCAAATCCAGTCCGTCAAGAGAGGTCCCAGACATAACTCCTATTACGTAAAAGTGTTCTTTTTTCATCTTGAATTAATTTTCAATTTAGCATAAGCCACGCATTAAACAATAATAAAGGAGACTGAATTTTGAATTAATCCCAAAAATAGGGAGATAATTTAATGAATTCTAAAAAAAAGGAATGAGAAAATCAATTCTCTTTAACAAAATGATTTTTTGATGATCCTCATGGCTGGAAGGAATCTAAATGCTTTATTTTTGACACACTAAAAAACCAACGATATATGTTACCAGAAAAACAAGGCTTGTATTCACCTGACTACGAGCATGACAACTGTGGAGCAGGATTTATCTGCAGCCTCAAAGGAAAGAAAACCAACGACATCATTGGTAAAGCCCTCGATATTCTAGTAAAATTAGAACACAGAGGCGCCGTTAGTTCTGATGGCAAAACTGGAGATGGCGCAGGGATTCTAATTGAAATTCCGCATGATTTCATGGTTAAAAATTGTTCTTTCGAACTTCCAGAGGCCCATCAATACGCAGTTGGGATGGTTTTTTTACCTCAAAAAGAAAATCAACGTGAATTCTGCACCAAGCTATTTGAAGAAGAAATTACAAAACAAGGACTATCCATTTTAGGATGGAGAAAGGTTCCTGTAAACCGATCTGTGGTTGGTCGTATCGCGCAACAAACTGAACCCTACGTAGGTCAAGTTTTTGTTGGAAAAGGCAAGGAAGACCTAACAGATCACGAATTCAATGTAAAATTATTTCTTGCTCGAAAAATTACAGAGCATAAGATCATAGCATCAAAACTTTCTCAAAGTAAGTACTTTTATTTTCCAAGTCTCTCTACACATACACTCATATACAAAGGATTGTTGGTTCCTGAAGATATTGAAGCATACTACCTAGACCTATCAGAACCCCTAGTTGTGACTCGTTTGGCCTTAGTTCACCAACGTTTTTCTACTAACACCTTCCCAACATGGGATTTGGCACAGCCTTTTCGATATATGTGTCACAATGGAGAAATCAACACCTTTAGAGGGAATGCAAGTCGTATGCAAATCCGTGAGGAGCTTTTTGAAAGCGATTTGATTGGTGCAGAAATTAAAGAAATACTACCCGTCATATTAAAAGGAAAGTCGGATTCTGCATCCATGGATATGGTTGTAGAATTACTGTTGGCTACTGGAAGGTCACTCCCAGAAGTAATGATGATGTTGGTTCCCGAAGCTTGGGAAAAGCACAAGTCTATGGATCCGCTTAAAAAAGCATTTTACCAATACAACTCTTGTTTAATGGAGCCTTGGGATGGTCCTGCTTCTATACCCTTTACTGATGGTAAATACATCGGAGCCTTATTGGATCGTAACGGCTTACGCCCATCTCGATATACCGTAACAAAAGACGGCTACGTTGTAATGTCATCTGAAGCTGGAGTTCTGGATATCGAACCTGCTAATGTAGAAAAACACGGGCGTCTGATGCCCGGAAGAATGTTCCTCGTAAACATGGACGAAGGTCGTATCATCGAAGACGAAGAAATTAAAAATCAAGTTGTTTCTGAACGCCCCTATCAAGAATGGTTAGACAAAAATTTACTGAAACTTTCTGAAGTTCCTTATACAGGAAATCATGTCACCGTAGAGTCTGAAGATTTTGACACACGTCTTCGGATTTTTGGATATACCCAAGAAGATTTTAAAACCCTAATTCTCCCCATGAGTATTCAAGGGAAGGAAGCCATTGGCTCTATGGGAACGGATACGCCTTTGGCTGTACTATCGGATCGTCCGCAATTATTATACAACTACTTCAAACAGCTTTTTGCTCAGGTTACCAATCCGCCCTTGGATGGAATTCGAGAAGAAATTGTTACAGACACTTCACTATCTATAGGAAGCGAAGTCAATCTTTTTGATGTTTCCGAAGATCACGCAAAAAAATTGAGCATTCAAAACCCAGTCATCTCCAATGAAGATTTAGATAAAATCAAATACATTGAACATGCAGATTATAAATCAATTTCTATCTCCACACTTTATGCTATTGACAAAGGCGTAAACGGGTTAGAGAATGCCTTAGAAAACATCATTACCGAAATTGAAAAAGCAGTTGAGACCGGTGTCAATATTGTTATTCTATCCGATCGTGGTGTTGCAGCAAATCTGGCACCAATTCCAATGTTATTGGCCTGTGCTCACACACATAATTCGTTTAAGCGACTTAAAAAGAGATCCAGATTCGGAATTGTAATTGAGTCCGCTGAACCTCGAGAGCCGCACCACTTTTCATGTTTATTTGGATACGGCGCAAGTGCAATTAACCCCTATATGGTTAATGAAATTATTGCCGACCAAGTTCAAGTAGAAAACATAAAAGGAATTGACGCAGATAACGCGATTCAAAATTTCAATAAAGCCATCGCAACTGGGATTGTCAAAGTGATGAACAAAATTGGAATCTCAACTTTAAAATCCTATCGAGGAGCTCAGATTTTTGAAGCCCTCGGACTCAGCGAACAACTTGTCGACAGCTACTTCTGTAATACGGCTACTCGTATTGAAGGAATAGGTCTGTATGAAATTGAAAAAGAAATATCACGTCGCCATAAAAAAGCATTTGACCTTGAAGGTCTATCTGGATTGGATTTAGAAATTGGTGGGGAATACCGTTGGAGAAGAAACGGGGAGGCACATATGCTAAACCCAACAACAATTGCTAAACTTCAGCAAGCCGTAAACCAAAACAACTTTGAAAGTTATGAGGTTTACTCGAAAATGGTAAATGAACAAACCGAAAAGCTGATGACCCTAAGAGGGTTGTTCGAGTTTTCTAGCTTTGATCCTATTCCAATTGAAGAGGTTGAGCCTTGGACTGAAATCGTAAAAAGATTCAAAACAGGTGCCATGTCCTTGGGATCAATCAGTGCAGAAGCACACGAAAACCTAGCCATTGCAATGAATCGTATTGGTGGGAAAAGTAATTCTGGAGAAGGTGGAGAAGATGCTCAGCGTTTCCAACCCGACAATAATGGTAACTGGAGAAACAGTGCCATCAAACAGGTTGCATCTGGACGTTTTGGCGTAACTAGTCACTACTTGAGTTCTGCTAAAGAAATACAAATTAAAATGGCACAAGGAGCCAAACCTGGAGAAGGTGGTCAATTACCTGGCCCCAAGGTCAATCCTTATATTGCTTCGGTACGTAATTCAACACCCTATGTAGGGTTAATTTCACCACCTCCGCATCACGATATATATTCAATCGAAGATTTAGCTCAACTGATTTTTGATTTAAAAAATGCGAATCGCGAAGCTCGAGTAAATGTGAAATTAGTTTCTGAAGTTGGAGTGGGAACAATTGCAGCTGGGGTAGCTAAAGCCAAAGCAGACGTAATTTTAATCTCTGGATTCGATGGAGGAACAGGAGCCTCTCCCCTTACCTCGCTTAAACACGCTGGACTTCCTTGGGAATTAGGAATCGCTGAGGCACAACAAACGCTGGTTATGAATGACCTTCGTAACCGAATTGTTTTGGAATGTGACGGCCAAATGAAAACCGGACGGGATGTAGCCATTGCCTGTTTACTTGGTGCTGAAGAATTCGGATTCTCTACGGCTCCGCTTGTAGCTTCGGGTTGTATTATGATGCGTGCATGTCATCTAAACACTTGTCCCGTTGGAATTGCAACACAAGACCCCGAATTGAGAAAGAATTTCAAAGGAAAACCAGAACACGTAATCAACTTCATGTACTTTGTTGCTGAAGAATTGAGGGCGATTATGGGACAACTTGGATTCCGAAGTATTGATGAAATGGTTGGACAATCGCAAAAAATCAATATGAAAAAAGCGGTTGAACATTACAAAGCTCAGGGTATTGATCTTTCAAAAATTCTATACAAGCCAGAAGTTGAAGCAGAAGTAAAACTTCACAACACTCAAAAACAAGATCACGGACTCGAAAATGTCCTTGATTTCAAAATAATTAAAGCGGCTCACCCTGCAATCTACAGAAAGGAACAACAGCATTTGAATTTTTCTATTTGCAATACCGACCGAACCGTTGGAGCAATTTTGAGCAATGAGATTTCAAAAATGCACGGGGCACCCGGTTTACCTGAAGATACCCTAAGCTTGAAATTTACGGGAACTGCTGGACAGAGTTTTGGTGCATTTGCTGCTAAAGGCCTGTTTATGAAAGTATCTGGAACTTGTAATGACTACTTTGGAAAAGGGCTTTCAGGAGGAAAACTAATTGCTCAAGTACCCGAAGAAGCAACCTTCAAAGCTGATGAAAACATCATCATCGGAAACGTTGCTCTCTATGGTGCAGTAACAGGTGAAGCCTACATCAACGGAATCGCAGGAGAACGTTTTTGTGTTCGAAACTCTGGTGCAACTGCGGTTGTAGAGGGAATTGGAGATCACGGCTGTGAGTATATGACTGGAGGTATCGCTTTAATCCTTGGAGAAACAGGACGTAACTTTGCTGCTGGTATGAGTGGAGGGATTGCATATCTATACAGTGCTGATGGAATTTTTGACGAAAAGAAATTCAATTTAGAAATGGTTGAACTCGAAGATCTAACCAATCAAGACAAAGAAACGGTTCAAGGTTTACTACAAAACCATTCGGACTATACAAACAGCTCTAAAGCTGCTCATATCTTAAACGATTGGCCAGACAGTTCGAAGAACTTCATTAAAGTAATGCCAACCGATTATAAGAATGCACTAGCAATGCTCGCTGCTGAGGAAGAAAATAAACTAAACGCTTAAGTCATGGGAAAATTAAGAGGATTTTTAGAATACGATAGAATCAAAGAAGAGACTATTGCTCCAAAAGAACGTATTGGTAATTATAAAGAATTTACAATAGCCCCAAAAACGGAAGAACTCCAAGAACAAGGAGGCCGTTGCATGGACTGTGGTGTTCCGTTTTGTCATAGTGGCTGCCCTTTAGGGAACTTAATCCCTGATTTCAATGATGCGGTTTATAAGAACCAATGGGAAAAGGCTTTGCACATCTTGCAAGCAACCAATAACTTTCCAGAATTCACAGGACGTTTATGCCCAGCTCCCTGCGAGGAAGCCTGTGTTTTAGGAATTACAAACCCGCCTGTATCGATTGAATTAATTGAAAAATATATTGTTGAACGCGGATTTGCAGAGGGTTGGATCAAGCCTCAACCTCCAACAGAACGTTCAGGAAAAACTATTGCAATTGTAGGCTCCGGTCCAGCAGGATTAGCTGCTGCTCAACAATTGAATCGTGCAGGACATACCGTTACTGTTTTTGAACGAGATAATAAAATTGGCGGCTTGTTGCGTTATGGAATTCCAGATTTTAAAATGGAAAAAAATGTCATCGACCGTCGTTTGGAAATTTTAGAAGCAGAAGGCATCATCTTTAAACCGAATGTTGAAATAGGAAAAGACATTAGTGCTGAGGCATTAGAAGCTGATTTTGATACCATCTTACTTGCCGCTGGCGCTACCATTAAAAGAAACCTGCCCATTCCTGGATCTGAATTGAATGGCGTGGTACAGGCGATGGACTTTTTGCCCCACAACAACAAAGCTGTAGATGGCCAATTGGAACGTAATTTGAAATACCTTGCAACCGACCGAGATGTAATCGTTATAGGTGGTGGAGATACCGGATCCGATTGTATTGGAACATCCAACCGACAAGGAGCCAAGAGTGTTACAAATTTTGAAATCATGCCCAAACCGGCCGATGGAAGAACTGAAGAAAACCCCTGGCCGTATTGGCCCTTCAAACTTAAAACCACCTCTTCTCACGAAGAAGGGATACACCGAGAATGGAGTATTTTAACTAAAGAATTTGTAGGAGATGCGCAAGGAAATGTTGTTGGTTTAAAAACGGTTGAAGTACGTTGGAAAAAAGTTCCTGGAGATCGACCACAACTCATAGAAAAAGAAGGTTCTGAAAAAGAATGGCCTTGTGATATGGCTTTATTGGCATTAGGTTTTACAGGTCCAGAAAAATCATTACCCGAACAATTGAGCGTAGGTTTTGACAAGCGTGGTAATGTCGAAGGCGTTAAGCAATATCAAACGAACAAACCCCATGTTTTCGCTGCTGGAGATGTTCGAAGAGGACAATCATTAATCGTCTGGGCAATATCTGAAGGTCGTGAAGCTGCACATCAAATTGACACCTACCTTATGGGAGTTTCAACCCTGCCTCAAAAAGAAGCTTCTGGAGATTTGGTCTCTGTTTAAAAAAGCTAGAAAAACTCGAAAAACCTCGCAATGCGGGGTTTTTTAGTTTCGAATAAATGCTGACCAGCTATTTTTATTTAAAGAAGCTAAAAATAGTTTACATTTGAAATCCGAATGGATAGTCTTGGCTACATTCGAAACCCTTATATTAATTAAGCAGCCCTCAATATAATGAGTTTAGGAAAAATAGTAGTAGGTAGTGAGGAGTGGTGTGGCCTTCCTCAATTGAATATCCCAGCAATCAAAGCGCGTGTAGATTCTGGCGCAAAAACTTCTGCCCTCCATGCAATCAATATCATTCCATTCAAAAAAGATGGAGAACCTTGGGTTCGGTACGAAGTGCATCCTCTTCAAAATGATGGAAAGACAAGTATCCATTGTGAATCTCCCGTAATCGACAAACGAAAAATCAAAAGTTCTAGCGGTGTCGCCGAAGTTCGATTCGTTGTAAAATCCATTATATCCATTGCAGAAAGCACTTGGGAAATTGAATTGACATTGACGAACAGAGATTCTATGGGCTACAGAATGTTACTGGGACGTCAAGCCATGTCAGGGAAAATGTTGGTTGATCCAGAGGCTTCTTTTCAATTGGGAGAACTTTCCCGTTCTATTCTTGAGAATTATTATCACATCCACATCAAAAAGAGAACCGGTTTAAAAATTGGTCTTCTAGCCAGTAACCCAGATTTATATAGTAACCGAAGAATCATTGAAGCTGGAGAAGAACACGGTCATCAAATGGAGTTTCTTAACATCAAAGATTGCTATATCAAATTGGATGGAGAAAATCCAGAAATGCATTATCGTGGGGGACAAATTCTTAAGGATTTTGACGCTATAATTCCTCGAATCCGACCAAGTATGACCTTTTATGGCTGTGCCCTTACCCGTCATTTTGAAGCGCTTGGAGTTTATACTCAGAACAGTTCCGCTTCAATTACACAATCCCGAGATAAACTATACTCTCTTCAACTGCTAATCAATAGCGGCCTACCTATTCCAACAACGGGTTTTGCCAACTCACCATTGGATACCGAAGATTTAATTCAAATGGTCGGCGGTGCTCCTTTGATTGTTAAGCTATTAGAAGGAACACAAGGAAAAGGAGTTGTTTTGGCAGAAACTAAAAAAGCTGCAGAGAGTCTGATCAACGCCTTTAAAAGTTTACGAGCAAATATTTTAGTTCAGGAATTCATTAAGGAAGCGGACGGAAAAGATATTCGTTGTTTTGTTGTCAACGGAAAAGTAGTAGAAAGCATTATGAGAACAGCAGCTCCAGGAGAATTCAGAGCCAATATTCATTTGGGGGGAACAGCTCAAAAGATAAAAATCACTCCTACCGAAAGAAAAATTGCAATTTTAGCTGCAAAAACTTTGAATCTTAAAGTTGCTGGTGTGGATATCATTCGCGGAAAAAACAGCCCATTGCTTTTAGAAGTGAATTCTTCACCAGGACTAGAAGGTATTGAAGGGGTTTCAAACAAAGATATTGCAGGGCTCATGATCGATGCTATTGAAAAGGATTTGAAGTTTTTAAAAACAGAATTGTAGTTTATGCGGTTCTACAGCTTGCTTTTACTATTTATATGCATAACTAGTCAAACCTTTGCTCAAAAACACCAAGCAACATCAACTCCAGTAACCCAAACCACATTGGTCGTTTTAGGAACAGCTCAAGATGCTGGGAGTCCACAGATTAATTGTAATAAAGCTTGTTGTCAAGCTATTTTTGAAGGAAGGCAAGACGCTACTCCTGTTGTAGCCCTGGGCGTAATAGACCCCATCAATCAACAACAATTCTTATTTGACGCTAGCCCGGATATCACAGTCCAACTACGTGCACTAAAGAATAGTGCTCCTCTAGACGTCAATGAAATACCAGCTGCAATTTTTCTTACCCACGCCCACATTGGTCATTATACCGGCTTGATGTATTTAGGAAAAGAAGTCATGAATGCCCAACAAGTTCCTGTTTATGTATATCCCAAAATGCAAAGGTTTTTAGAACGAAATGGCCCTTGGAGTCAATTGGTCACCAATGAAAATATTGTTTTAAAAAGGATGCAGGCAAATCAACTTCAGCAATTAAATTCCCAATTAAGCGTTCTCCCTTTTCAGGTCCCGCACCGAGATGAATATTCAGAAACATTAGGTTATCAAATCAATGGTCCAGAAAAAAGTGCGCTCTTTATTCCGGATATCGACAAATGGGGAAAATGGGAAACGTCCATCATCGATGCGATTCAAAAGGTAGATTATGCCTTTATTGATGCAGCTTTTTTTAGTGGGAAAGAAATACAAGCCCGAGACATCTCCGAAATCCCCCATCCTTTTGTAATCGAAAGCATGGAAAAGTTTAAGGATTTACCAGCCACAGAAAAAGCGAAAATCCATTTTATACACATGAACCACACCAACCCACTCTTAGATCCAAATAGTCCCGAATCCGAAAAAGTTGAAGCATTAGGTTTTAACATCGCACGTACAGGAAATCGTTTTACACTCTAATATGGAGTCAAAAAAAATTGCCGTAATCGGCGGAGGTGCTGCTGGTTTTTTTGCAGCCATATCAGTAAAAGAACACCATCCCGATCATGAGGTAACTCTCTTTGAGAAAACTTCAAAAGTATTGTCTAAAGTAAAAGTATCGGGGGGTGGGCGTTGCAACCTAACCCATGACTGCCCTGATGTAGCTACCCTATGTGAAGCCTATCCTCGTGGGGGTAAAAAATTAAAATCTCTTTTCTATCAATTCAACACTACCGATACAATTGCATGGTTTGAAAGTCGTGGCGTAGCTGTAAAGACCGAGAAAGATGGCCGTATGTTTCCGGTTTCAGATCAATCCCAAAGCATCATCGATTGTTTGGTGACAGAAATGACAGACCTAAAAATTATATTACAGCTGGGCCATAGCATTGCCAACATAGAACAAGAAGCTAGTGGTTGGCAATTGGAATTTAAAGACTTGGAGCCACAAAAATTCGATGCAGTAATCGTTGCTACGGGTGGCAGTCCAAAACTAAAAGGGTTTGATTGGTTAAGCCGTTTAGGTCACAGTATCGTTTCCCCTATCCCCTCCTTATTTACCTTCAATATGCCGAGTGAACCCATAAAAGAACTTAAGGGGCTGGTGGTCGAAAATGCACGAGTGAAAATAACAGACACTAAAATTTACACCCAAGGTCCACTGCTGATAACCCACTGGGGAATGAGTGGCCCTGCAATCCTAAAAGCTTCTTCTTTTGGTGCTATTGAATTAAGCAAACGAGACTATAATTTTGAGATTCAAATCAATTGGGTCGATGAAACCAACACTGAACTTCTTTTTGAGCAGCTTCAAAAATTCAGTCAAATGCATCCTCAAAAGGGAATTGGAAATCAAAAAGCATTTCCACTACCCAACCGTCTTTGGAACTTCTTACTAGAAAAAGCAGCAATCCCAACAGACAGAAAATGGATTGAAGTAGGGAAAAAGAAATTCCGCCAACTCGCAGCACTAATCACTCAAGACCGTTATCAAGTTGAAGGCAAAACAACCTTTAAAGAAGAGTTTGTAACCTGTGGCGGAGTTGACTTGAGTGAGATTGATCTGAAAACGATGCAAAGTAAAAAACTATCCAATATTTATTTTGCAGGAGAAGTAATTGACGTAGATGCTATAACCGGTGGATATAATTTTCAAGCGGCTTGGAGTGGCGGGTATTGCGCTGGGAAATTGGGTTAGTTTTTTGATTTCAATCCCTTCTCTAACTTACATAAAAAAGGCATATAAATAAAATGATCTGATGTATGCTTTTGGTATTGTTTTTGGTTAACACTAAAAGTAGAGCAACCGCAATACAACAATTAGAAAATAATTTCAAAAGCATCGACATTCTCATCAACAATGCACGGATAGGACCAGATATTGATCACTGTACTCCATCAGAAGTGGATGCAGAAAACACACTAAGCTTAAACCTTTCGGGAACCGTTTTGTTTTCCGAATAGCTAATTGGTCATATAACTCTTAAAGGAAAGATCATTAACATCTCTTCTAAAATGGGATCAATTAATTCGTGTAAGAAATCGGATTCTAGGGCATACAAAATCTCAAAAACAGAATTAAATATGTACACGCAAATTCTATGTGTCCGAGTCAAGAAAGGATTAGTAGTTGCTGCTATTCATCCTGGATGGGTAAAAACCTTTTTTGAACCAAGCAACATATATGATAGATTAACTACTATAGAAAGCGGTAAAGAAACCTTTATAATGAGTCTGATTAGCCCAGAATATTTGGATCAGTACCGAATCTAAAGGATATTTAAATAAAAATAAATACGAGTCTATATGTCAATATGATGTTACTCTATTTCCTGATGCAGGTTGCTATTAGCTTTGGAAAAAACAGGAGGTTATACGATTAAAAAAAACAAAAAGTCAAGCCTAAAAGTTTCAATATTAACCCCACCCTCTATATTTAAATACATTTTCTTTTTGGGGCTGTGCTGTTGAAATGAGTATATGTAAATAATACATGGACTTACTGAAGAGTATAGGCTGAAATAATTTCATCAAAAGTAATTTTTGGTACCTCATGACTCATTTTTAAGTAATTTTATATTAATCTTAAAGGATATTAAATTCCATATCAATATGTAACTTTAATAGTATACTATTATATAGAAATAAGCTATATTCCATGAATAAAAGTTATAATAGTTTGATCTTTATTAAAATTAAATTTCTTTTTAAGTCGATATTTCTTGCTTTCTACGGTTCTGACTGAGACACCTGTTAGTTGAGCAATCTCATCTGTACCTTGATTCATTTTTAAATAAGCACAAAGTCTTAAATCATTTTGAGTTAAATTACTTGTTGAAACAGCAATTAATGATTTGAAAAATCCAGGATATACATCCTCAAAATGTTTTTCAAAGCGATCAGTCATATTTTCATGTTTTAAAAGATCTTTTATTTTTTGTTTAATCTCAGAGGGTGAATTGACGAAGTTCTTTTCAGAATTTTCAACGGTTTCTAATAAATAATTTAAATTTTTATTTCTGTTTGCAATAAAATTAGACTTGTTTAATAATTCTACTTTTTTATAATTTAAATCATTTTCAATTATTAATTTTTCTTTAAATATTATTTTTGACTTTTCCTTTTCCACATTGAAATTTAAACGAAGTGAAATAAGAGAAAAGAATAAGATTATAAAGCCTATTATTAAAATAAATAAATAAGTGTTGTATTTAATTCGACTATCATTTATTTCTGATCTTTTTTTAGATAAAATAAGATTAGTCTCTAAATCACTCATCTTATTGCTATTATTTAAAGCAGTCATAGCTTTTGCAATAAATAGTAATGAATCTTTAATATTAATTAGATTATTAAAATCTCCTCTTTCTTGATAGACTTTTTCAAGAACTTCATAATTATTTGTTTTTGCTTTTATAAAGAGATTTAACTTAATTGAATTTAAATTTTTATCCCCGACAACAATAGCGTCATCATATTTTTTTAAACCAAGATAACATTCTGCTATTTTCGATTGCAAAACTGGCAATTCAGAAGGAAAAGAAGATAGTATTTTTAGAGCTGTTTCGAAATATTCTTTAGCAACTTCGTGTTTATTTATTTTCAAATAATAGTTACCCATATAACTATATGCCCACCCATAATTTCGAGTGCTAAAAGTTTTTTTGTAGTCTATACCTGAAAAGGTATTCTTTTCTTTATTATATATTCTTTCAATTTCAATAAAATGTTTGTTGACATTAAACATATTATGCAGTTCCATATTCAGCGACATCAGATTTAATTCGGAAAACAATAAATCTTCTAGTTTATTATTTTTCTTTCTTATTTCATATGCTTTCAAATAATATTCTTCCGCTAATTTAAAATTACCTTTTATCTCTGCGATTGATCCTAAATTATCGTAAACAGTAGAGAAACCATAAATTTTCTGTTTAGTGCTTTCAAATAATTTGAAGTTTTCAAAAGCTTCATTGTATTTCAAGGCTGCTTTGGCGTAATCTTTATTTTTAAAATAAACATTACCTATGTTCAGTAATATCCAAGGAGGATGACTAATTTTTTTTTCAACTCGATCATGTAAAGGTATAGCTTCAAATAATTTAAGTGATTCATTATAAAAACCAATAGCATCAGAATAAAGGCCTCGGTAATATAATATTTCTCCTATTTGAGAGTGAACCGCTACAAGAACTGGTGTGGGATCTGAAAAATCAGCAATTTTCAAAACTTCAAAACCAAAAGATAAAGCTTTGTCTGGATTTGATTGCCCATAGAATAAAACTGAATCTTTTAAAGAAATTATTTCTTGGTTAAGGTTTTGCTGACCAAAAACAATATTACAGACTACAACAAATAATAAAATTAGTTTCACAATACTAAATTTTTAAGATTTTAAATAATATTATCGCTAAAGATGTTAAGAAAATAATTTCTAAAAATTCATATTTATTCATAAGTAAATTTTAATAAATATTTTTATTTTAAATCGTTAAACTCCTCTTAAGTTAAGTATTCTCTTTTATACAAATTCAACTAACTCCCTTGGAGAATTTATTGTGAAATAAATGGTCCATTTAATTTATTTTTAATCAAATTTATTTAAAAAGCTATAAATAATAATACTTAGAACTACTACAATACTACTGCGGTCATAATCAATTTAAATTATTTTGAGCATAAAATCAAAAGTTCAGTTTTTAAAAAGATAATATCTTAAAAGTTGACTTTCTGTTCAATTGGTATTCAGACTCGGAACAGTCAGAGTTCTCTCCACAAATATTATCAAAATTTTCTTCCCCTAGTGCTTTTATTAATAAACGATTTGGATCAATACCCTTATTAGTCAGCCATTTTCTAGTTGTACTAGCCCTTCTTTCAGAAAGCTCTCTATTATATTCCTTAGAAGCTCTAGAATCAGCATAAGAGCTTATCTGCAAAATCATTGTTGGATATTTAACCATTGCAATTAAAACTTTTTTTAATGATAGTACAGAACTTCTAGTTAAAGTTGCTTTATCTAGGTCAAAGAAAATTGGCTCAACACCTAAAACACAAATTAGATCATCAGGTATACAATTTGTTAACCATGATAAATCAATATTTTCAAAAATATTTTGATTTTCATTGAAGTTGAATTTTAAAATTCTGCTGTTATAGCTAATTCCATTTGAAACTCTTATGAAATAGGATTTTGAGCAATTAAATTTTTCAGTAAAATTAAATTCACCTTTCTGATCAGCATTGGTTTGTTTAATAATATTATTATTCTCATTAAGTAATTCTATAGATGCTCCTTGGAGTAAATCTTTGGTGAATATATCGTAAACAACTCCTCCAATATGACCTTCACAATTTGACATACCCTTTTTTGATAATAAGGACTGTGGTGATTTTCCTGTCTTTATAATTTTATACACTTCATCTGAAGAACTTCCATTTAGACCATTTCGATTAGATGATATAAATCCAAAATTTCGTTTATTATTATAAACATAACTGAAATCATCAAATGGTGAATTAACGGGTTTCCCAATATTTGAAGTTTCATATGGGAAACCCCTAACATTTAATTTAGATTCAAAAATATCAAAACCTCCAAGCCCTAATTTTCCATCACTAGAGAAATAGAAATTATTTTCAGAGTCTATAAAAGGGAACGATTCTCTAAACTCAGTATTAACATTTGGGCCTAAATTAATAGGCTGACTATAAGTGTCGTTCTCAAATATATAGACAAACCAAATATCTGACATACCGAATGTTCCAGGCATATCAGATGAGAAATAGAGTTTTTTCCCGTCAGGACTTAAAGTTGGATGAGCAGTAGAATATTGATTACCATTGAAAGGTAATTCTTTAATGTTGACCCAGGAATCTTGTTTTTTAGTTGCTTTGTATATTTTGAGTTTTACTTGTTTATCTTTTGAAGATTTTAACCTTCCCTTAAAAAAATTATTTCTAGTAAAATACATAGTATTTCCATCCATGCTTATTGTAGCAGTAGATTCATGATACTTTGTGTTTACATTTCCTTTTAACTGCTCGCGTTGAGATAAGTTACCCAATGAATCAATTTGAGCTGTAAATAAATCCAAAAACGGCTCATTAGACCATCTAAATTTTTGGCTTCCAGTCGCATCTAAAGATGAAGCAAATACAACTTCATTTTCACCATAAAAGTTTAATCCAAAATCAGAGTTTTGAGAATTAATATTTGTTTTGAATAGATTATATTTTCCAGTTTTACTTAAAATAGTGTCTATGTAATTTGAATTCGGTTCTAAATAATTATGCAAAACAAGTTGCTTGTTTAATTCAAGGTATTTTCTGTAAAATTGATCTGAAGCATCATAGGCCTCTATACTTTTGAATGCAACAGATGCCTTAAAATATAATTCAGCATCAATGTTTTTAGGATATAAAGAGATTAATTTATTAAACCAAACTGTAGCTAAATCATATTGACTGTTGTTGTAATAAGCAATTGCTAAGTTTTCAAATACCTCTTTATTTCCCTTGCCAGATCTGGCTAATTTTAAATAACGATCTATTGCCGGTGAAAATTCATATGATTCGTATTTACTTTTCGCTGAAAATATATTATTAATACTATTTTGTTTTTTATTATTTACTTTATTTGAAAGGGAATCTATTCTAGATGAATCAAAAGTCACTCTAGCGTCATTAGAAACTGGTAAATCAACCGCTATTTTGTTTTCTAATTGAAATATATTAAATGATTCTCCAGTTTCGATAGGATCTATATTATCTTCAATTTTTTCAATACCATTTTTTGTGTCAACCTTGATTTCTATATTTGTGTTTGAGTTTAAAGAAATGATATTTTCATCTTCTTTTACAGTAACTTTAGAGGAATCTATAGAGTCGTCAAGCAATTTTTGTGTTATCTCATCTACTGGAATACTTACTAATTTAACCTTAAGTGAATCAATTTCAGTTACAAGAATTCCTGAAGGTGCTTTATAGTTTTCTTGATAAAGAAGCCAATAATCAATTTCCTTAATGCCTACACTATCTATAAATTGATTTGTTTCTGTTAAAGTTATGAACTGGTTAACAGATACTCTATGGAATCCGTCTTTTTTTGCAAGAACTCGGACTCTTTTAAACCCTTCCTTCTTCAATTTTGTTTTATAGAGGTATGCATTATTATAATATTTGTAGGACCCAACAATTATTTCAATTTTATCCTTATCTGAACTATTTTGAGCATTCATATTTTGCCCAACACAGGTGAGTGCAAGCAAAAAAATAGTAGTAAAATATTTAACGTTTAATTTCATGATTTAAAAAAACCTAGGTGTCAGTATTTTTTTATTTGTTCCAAAATCGAATCTAAAAAGAACTTCAAAAGTTCCACTTGTTGATTTCTTTATTTCAGTAGTTGAAAAATCATAACTAAACCCGATCATCATTGAATCTGACAATTGAATTCCTGCCATAGTTGTTACAGCAGAGCTAATTCTATTTGCAATACCAAAAGTAAAGTTATTATTTATTATGAAGTTAAGAGAAATATCCCACTGAACTGGACTACCCTTAACTGCCTTAACTAAGGTAGCTGGTTTAAATTTTAATGACGGATGTAAATCAAAAACATATCCCCCAATAATATATAAATGAATTGTTTTTGAAAAGGTAGAGAAGAAACTTGATTCCGATTCTACCAAATCAAAATATTGCTTTTCTAAAAGATTTGGTGCAGAAATTCCCAAATAGTAATTTTGGGTATTATAAAATATCCCTACTCCTATTTGTGGTTGATATTTATTATTTTCAACATAACCTATGTAAGGATCTGTTAGATCGTAAATATTGAGTTTATTAAAATCAATATCATATGAATTTAATCCCACTTTAAGTCCAAATGCTAATTTAGAGAACATAAAGTTTATAGAATATGAATAATCAATTGAAAAGTTCGTTTCAGTCACAGGGCCTATTTGTTCAAATAAAACTGTTCCCCCAAGACCAACTTTTTCATTAGCTCCAATAGGAGTGTCAAATGAAATTAGATTTGTTTTTGGAGCACCCTCCAGATCTAACCATTGAGATCTAGCTAGTGTCCTTAAACTCATTATTCCTCGGTTTCCTACATAAGCTGGATTAAAAATTTGGGGTATGTGCATGTATTGTGTAAACTGAGATTCCTGCTGACCAAAGTTAGAACTGTATACCAGTACCATTAAAATAAAAAAATATTTTCTAATTTTAATATTCATTTTTCTAATCATTTTGAAGATATATATACCCTATATACTCGCTCTTTCCTGGATTATTATTTGAAGGGAATGTTAAAACATAATAATATGTTCCAGAAGGAAGTTTTTCGTCTTTACTAATAGTAATTCTCCCGTTAGAGTATCCTGTAAATATTTCTGAATTACCTGGGCCTGGATATCCATTGCTTTCAAAAACTAAAACGCCCCATCTATTATAGATTCTTAAAATATTATCCGGATATTCTTCTATTCCTCGGATTATTAAATAATCATTTTTTTGATCATTATTAGGAGTAACCAATTCAAATATCTCTATGTTCGGAACATACTCACCATTTAATTCAATTTCCGTAGGGTCATCCACTGTATTATCGTCTTCATCATCTCCGTCATCACTATAATCAAAGACTTCTCCTTCATAATTTAAAGCTGTTCCAGCTACCCTTACACTGTTGAAAATTTCTCCAGAAATAATATCCGATTGAGTAATACTGTAACTTGCTCTGAAAACAAGTATTCCACCCGGGGCAATTGAGTTTGCGGAAGAACCAGATGTTGCTGATACTAAATTTGGATCGGTGGATAAATAAATAGTAGAACCATCACCATTGGTCATGAAGTCTTCTATTAATAAGTCTTCTATTTTTACATTTCCTATATTCTCAACTACAATTGTAAAGACGATCACATCGCCCTCCATTGCAATACCATCATCTCTAATTGTTATGGATGCTGTCTTTGTTACATCAATTAACGGATTTGGAGAAATCAATACTTCGGTCGGGTCATCTTGTGTGTTTCCGTCGGTATCATCCCCATCATCAGAAACATCAGATACTGTTATTGAGCCGTCAATATTATCAGCCGTTGCCATCACAGTATTAATTATTTTACCCGAATCTGCTGCCCCTTGCTCAATAGCATAAAAAGCAATGTAGGTAGCACTTTCTCCTATTTTTAAATCTCCTTCAAGAGAGCCCCTTGTAGATCCAGTAAAGTATGGGCCGTTGGACAAACTAAGTGCGTTTCCATTTCCATCAGTCATTGTGTCTTCAAGCACCAGATTGGTTAAGATTGTGTTTCCTGTGTTTTCAACTGATATTTCAAATGAGATCATATCTCCAGTATCAATCAAATCATCGTTATTGTTATCTATGAATGCTGTTTTAGTTACTTCAATAGTTGGAACTTCCTGTAAGAATACGATTGTTGGATCATCGGTGGTGTTTCCATCAGTATCATCTCCATCATCACTAATATCAGAAATACGTGTTTGTTGATTTGGTCCTGTCGCAGAGGCTACTGCTGTATTGATGATTTGTCCAGAAGTAATATCATTATCTTGAATAATATAGAATGCTATGTAAGTTGCCGTTTCGCCTTGTATTAATATTCCTTCTGAAGAGCCTTCTGAGGAGCCCGAGAAGAATGGACCATTACTTAAGTTCAAGACATTACCATTTCCATCTGTTAAAGTATCTACTATTTGTAAATCACTTAAGGTTGAGTTTCCTTTATTTTCAATAGTAATGGTATAGGTTATAATATCTCCTGCTCCTGTTTCGTTATCACCATTATCTGTAATTTCTGCTGTTTTGGTAACCTCCATACCAACATTAGATACAGTAAACACTTCTGTTGGATCATCAGCTATATTCCCATCGGTGTCATTTCCATCATCACTCACATCAAACACATTACCTACATTCCCTGGACTATTACCTCTAAATACGATAGTGTTCCTGATTACACCTGAATCTGCCGCTCGTTGTCCAATAATGTAACTTGCTGTGTAATTTGCTGTTTCTGATGGAGCAAGAATGCCTTCGGCAGAACCTTGAGAAGCTGATCCAAATGTTGGCTGTGAGGTTAATATGAGATCTCTTCCACTTCCATCTGAAAGTATATCAACATAAGATAAACCACTGACAGTAATGTTCCCTTTATTTTCAACTGTAATAATGTAATCTATTCTATCTCCAACATCATTAATTCCATTGTTGTTGAGGTCAGTAACCGATGCTACTTTTGTTACCTCTATTTTAGGCAATGAAATGATTTCGATCACTGTAGGATCATCTGTTGTATTTCCGTCAGAATCATCACCATCATCACTTATGTCTGTAACATCATTGTTATTCCCAGGGCTAGAAGCGTTTACTGTTACTGTATTTATGACTTTCCCCGTTCCAGCATCACTGTTAGTAATAAGGTAGGTTGCGGAGTAAGTTGCACTTTCACTAGGGCTTAATAAACCTTCTAATGAGCCTTGTGAAGATGAAACAAAGAGTGGTCCTGAAGATAACTGAAGAACATTATTGTTACCGTCTTTTAGAGTGTCAATTAATGTAATTGATGAAAGTTGTGTTGAGCCTGTGTTGTTTATCGTAATTGTGTAAACTATGGTATCACCGGCGTTTACACTTCCGTCTCCATTGTCAATGGTGTAAGCTGTTTTAGTTGCTTCAATTGATCTATTGGTATTAAAACTAACAACTGTTGGATCGTTTGTAGTATTGCCATCAGTATCATCTCCATTATCACTTATGTCAGAAACATCGTTACTATTACCTGGACTGCTTCCAGTAACCGTAACCGAATTGTTTACACTGCCAGAATTTACATCTTGCTGTGTGATTAGATAGGTTGCACTATAGGTTGATGTCTCTCCAGCTACAATTGTACCCTGTGCAGAACCATCTGAATTTGATGCAAAACTAGGTCCTGTAGTCAGACTTAAGGCATTTCCATTTCCATCAGTTAAAGTATCAACTAAACTTAATGTATTGATAGTAATATTACCAGTGTTTTCAATCGTTATGGTGTAATTAATTGTGTCCCCTGCACCATTTGACCCATCTCCATCATCAGTGATTGAATATGTTTTAGTCACCTCTATTGATCCTAACGGAGCTATTGAAACTACTGTGGGGTCATTCGTTGTGTTTCCATCAGTGTCATCACCATCATCACTTTGGTCAGTTACATCATCAATGTTTCCAAGGCTACTACCTGTTACTGTTACAGTATTTTCAATTTGTCCACTATTGGCAGCTGAATTAGAAATTAGATAGCTTGCACTGTAGGTTGAAACCTCATTTGGAACAATTGATCCTTGAGGGGATCCAATGGAATTTGATACAAAAGTTGGTCCAGAGGTAAGAGTTAATGCATTTCCGTTACCATCAGTTAATAGATCTACAAGACTCAATGAGGTAATACTAACATTCCCCGTATTAGCAACTGTGATAGTATAGTTAATGGTATCGCCTTCTCCGTTAATTCCATCTCCATTATCTGCTACTGTTGCTGTTTTGGTTACTTCAAGTTCTGGTGCAAGTGAGGTATATACTACTGTAGGATCATCAGATGTATTTCCATCGGAGTCATTTCCATCATCAGAAGTATCGGTTATGTCATTGGTATTGCCTGGGCTGCTTCCCGTTACTACTACAGTGTTTTCAATCAATCCTGAATTTGCTGCTGCATCAGTGATTACAAAACTTGCCGAGTAACTAGCGATTTCACCTGAGACTAATGTTCCTTCTAAAGACCCTGATGAAGAACTAACATAGTCTGGTCCTTGATCTAGAGTTAATGAAATTCCATTATTGTCAGTTAAGTTGTCTACTAGAGTAATTCCTGTAATAGTTTGTCCTCCGGTGTTTTCAATGGTTATCGTGTAGTTTATGGTGTCTCCTGCTCCATTAGTTCCATCTCCATTATCAACTACACTCGCAATTTTCGTTACTTCTAATGAACCTCCTGATGTTGTGGTTATTACGGTTGGGTCACTTGAAGTGTTTCCATCACTATCATCTCCATCGTCACTGATATCGAATACATTATTTGAATTCCCAGGACTACTTGCGGTTACTTGAACCGAATTTATTATTGATTGAGTGTTTGCAGCAAGTTGAGAAATGGTGTAAGTGGCAGTGTAAGTTGCAACTTCTCCGACTGTGAGGTTTCCTTGGATAGAATTGGCATTAGAGGAAGTAAAGACTGGTCCCGCTGTAAGGGCTAATGCATTTCCATCTCCATCAGTTAAATTATCTACTAAAGTAAGGTTCGATAAACTAACATTTCCAGTATTTTGTGCTGTAATGGTGTACACAATTACATCACCACTATCGTTGGTGTTGTTTGAATTGCTATCGATAACCACTGCCGTTTTTGTTGCCTCTACTAGTGGGTTTTTATACAGTAAGGTTTCGGTAATATCATTAGTCGTATTTCCATCTGAATCAATTCCATCGTCACTTTGATCAGAAACAGAAGAAGTATTTAATGGATCAGAAGCAACAGCGGTAACTGTATTTATAACTCTTCCCGAATCAACGTCACTTTGAACAACTGTGTAGGTTGCAGTGTAGGTTGCTATTTCATTAATTTTTAAATTTCCAACCGTAGATCCTAAACTAGAATTGTTAAAGCTTATTGGAACAGAATAACTTAATGTATTGTTGTTTCCATCGTTTAATATATCAGTTAAACTAAGATTGGATAAAACAACATTCCCAGTGTTTTCGACTGTAATGGTATACACAATTGAATCTCCAAGGTCGTTATTTCCATTGTTGTTTGTATCAATTATATTGGATGTCTTAGTGACTTCTAAACCTGGGTTGATATCAAAATAAGTTATTGTTGGGTCATTTTCGGTATTGCCGTCAACGTCACTCCCATCATCACTCTGATCGGTTACATCATTACTTTGCCCAGGACTACTTGCAACCACATTTACGGTATTAGAAACTAAGCCTGTGTTAACATGACTTTGATTTACAATCAAGTATGCATTGTAAGTTGCCTGTTCTCCTGGAATCAGTACGCCGTTTATGGAGTTTTGAGAAGATCCTCCATAGGTAGGACCGTTTGAAAGGTTTATGGTGTTTCCGTTTCCATCATGAAGGATATCGGTAATTGTTATCCCATTTAGGGTCACATTACCTGTATTACGAACACTAATAGAATAATTTATTACATCTCCTACCCCTGTTAATCCATCACCATTATCGGTTATTTGACTGATTTTAGTTACTTCAATCGATGGGGATGAAGTGATTGTAGTAACAGTTGGGTCATTAGACGTATTTCCATCAAAATCATCACCATCGTCGGAAACATCGCTTATGTTTGTATTACCAAATGAAGCTGATGCAATTACTTGGTTACTAAAGCCTCCTGCATCGACAACTGATTGTTCTATGATGTAATAAGCAATATAATTTGCGGTTTCACTTGCTTGTAAACTTCCCTCGGCAGATCCTAAATTAGCCCCAGTGTATATTGGACCAGAGATTAGATTGAGTGTTCTTCCATTATTATCTAAAAATTGATCAAAAATGGAAACCCCCTGAAGGTTTATATTTCCTGTATTGGTTAATTTAATATCATATCTTACAAAATCTCCTTTCCCCAATAAACTATCACCATTATCAGTAATAGTAACAGTCTTGGTAGCCTCGATTCCAGGTATAGCGGTTATACTAACAAGGGTTGGATCATCAGTGGTGTTCCCATCAGTATCATCCCCATCATCTGAGGTATCCGTTACATCATTAGAGTTCCCTGGAGAGGATGCTGTTGTGATAACGGTATTTGAAATGAAGCCTGTTCTCTCGGCAACACTGCTTACAACATAAGATGCTGTATAGGTAGCTACTTCGCCTAGAGTTAAGGTTCCTTGACTTGATCCTGCGCTAGAAGAACTAAAGCTTGGTCCGCTTGTTAGTGTTAATGATCCACCACTTCCATCTCTAAGCGTATCTAATAAGGTTAAGCTTGATAAACTCGTGTTACCCTTATTCTCTACCGTTATCGTATAAACTATCGTGTCTCCCAGATCTACAATACCATTGCTGTTATTGTCTATTGTTGTTGCCGTCTTTGTAGTCTCTATCTCAGGAAGTGGTGTTATCTCTA
>Ga0206128_1000625_pt1 | contig 39264 bp, 35 predicted proteins | sample Helgoland_Spring_7_FD_148601 | JGI IMG/M metagenome (GOLD analysis project Ga0206128, IMG submission 148601) | Pelagic subsurface seawater microbial communities from Kabeltonne, Helgoland, North Sea - Helgoland_Spring_Bloom_20160426_1 | ecosystem: Environmental > Aquatic > Marine > Epipelagic ... | reverse complement strand
TTAAAAAGTTTTTATCTGTAAAACCTACTGGATTTGCTATTTTGTTTGCAGAATTAGTAGCTTCTATACTCGTTAATCCCATTGTAATTATACCTCGAGTTTCTACAGTTACTGAATATGGTACTGCAGGTAAGTCTGGTGTAATTGTAAAAGTTTCTTCAATAGAGTTTATGCTACTTGATTGTCTTTGATCTAGTTCAGAAGCATCATCTCTGCCAATACCAGCGATATCATAATTAAAACCTGAATTTTCTGAAACATCCCATATAACAGACGCCGGAGTAGCTGGGTCGTTTACTGTAGATAAAGCTACAATAGCACCATCAACAACATAATCTAAGTTACCTTCTAATATAACATCTGCTGTAATTGTAGGTTTAAGTGTAATACCATATTTTACAGCTAAATAAGTTTGTATTCTGTTACGTGGATCAGTATCTGAGACATCATCTTTTCTGTCTGTATATGTAATAACTTCGGCAATACGGCCATCAAAACTTCCTTGCCAGTATTGACTACGACCTAACCAAAATTTTTGTTCAGTCACTTGAGAAAAGTCAGTGGCATCGTTTGTGAAATTACCAATTTGTTTTGCATTTTGATAGATTTCAATATCCGAAGGTGTACCAAGATTATTAGTATTGTGCCGTGTGTTAATAATACTTATTTGATTCATGTTAGGTGTATCTCCACCGGTTGTGTGTGCCCTACCAAAGCCAGGGATTGGGTCGAGTTCATCGTTTGTTATACCTATAGCAAACCCAAAAGTTTCGTCGCTAAATCTAGCAGAGTAATTACCAAATCCAAAACCAGTAACATCCTCAACATATGTATTATCTGCTGTGACATCAAAACTAGTAAAAGTATCTAAAGGGTATGTAGATGTTGTAACTTGGGTATCTGGGATTACGACCATGAAAATGTCATTACTATTAAAACCAGCAGTTCCCTCTAAAACCTCTCTACCGTCCAAGTAGGTCATATCACCTCCAGCCGTATTATTATTATTAGTAAAATCAATTACTGGATTAAAATTAATATTTCTACTAGCGTCATTTCTGTAAGTAGGCTCATTTCCAGTTTCAGTAACTTCTGCGTCATTTCCTATTCCGGTATCTATCCAAGAAGTAACCAAAGCGCCATCAGTACCTACTGTACTTCCATCTAGTTTATCTGCTTGTAGCCAAAGACTCAAGTCTGTTGTTATACCTCCAGGTCCAATTGTAGGTGTAGCGTAAGTAACACCCTTTATTGAAATATTATCGATATATATATTATCTCCTGTATCACTAGCATTAGATTCAATTCTAAATCTTGAATTTGCAGAAAAGTTATAATCCGTAGATAAAAGACCTATGTTTCTTACATAAAAATCTGTAGATGATGTACCTTGTTGAAAATCTCCACTTTTATTAGCTGGTGCCGTATCACCAGCTTTAAAAGTTCTTACTACTTGCCAACTAGCACCGTCATTATCACTGTATTGAACTGTAAAGGTTTCGTCAAGTTCAAAACCTTCTGCGTAAAAGAAAAATTTAAAATCTACTTTATCATAAGCTGTCAAATCCATTAAAGGCGAACAGAAAGCAGATGCACTTCCCGAAGTACTTCTTATATTAAGACTATAACTATTGTCATAGGCGTATGCGGCGTTATTGACTCTTAAAGCATTTGCTCCTCCTGAGTTCCAGCCATTTGATCCAGTTTCAAAACTTTCAGAATACGGAAGAGTAACTACCGTAGAACTACAAAAAGGAACTACTCCTACACCTTGAACGTTAAATGTATATTCGTCCTCTGGTGCAAAGTCATCATTATTAATAGTTACAATACTACTAATTGTTCCGTTTCCAGAAGGTGTAAATGTAACATCAAATGTTGTCGAGCTTCCAAACGGAATAACTGTTAATCCAAAATTATCCACAACATAATCACCATTTGAACTACTCCAAGAACTTATATTTAAATTTGTATTACCATTATTTTCTATGGTATAAGTTTTTGTCACAGAACTTCCACTGTTTACTGAGCCAAAGTCTGTATCATTTAATAAGGCAGGTGAGTTTACACCACCATCATCAATAGGGTCACCATCGACATCAATAATATCTATTTCGGGTTTAACAATTAATGTTCCTGATATTAAAATATCATCTAAATATACATATTCATTATTGTCTGCAACTAATTTAAATCTAAATCTACTGGTTGTACTAAAAGCTGTACCACCACTATTAAGTACTGTATAGCTGGTATTGTAATCAGTATCATTGTCTGGAAAAGAACCACCTCTGTTGATTGTAGCTATGTTAGTGTATGTTCCTCCTCCATTGTTTGAAAACTCTAAAATCACATCATCATTCGATTCAAGAGCTCTAAATTCAAAATAAAAGGAAATATCTACACTGGAATAAGACGTGAGGTCCATATTAGACGTAAATGTATTGGCTTCGCTACCATCTCTAAAAAGTTCAACAATATAATTACCATTCAATCTACCTGAATTGATTATATCACATCTGCTACCTCCATCTTGCCATAAGGCTAACGACGGGAAATTACCTGTTTCAAAAGTTTCTGTAACACCAATTTGGGCGTGAATATTAAAAGTAAACACAAAGCAGATAAGTATTAATACATAATACTTATTAAGAGTATTATTTTTCATAAGGCGTTTAATTTTATAGTATTGGGACTATATTATGGTACAAACATACCAAACAACTCTATGAAATGCAAAAACAATCGATGAAATACACTTATTTTTTATAAAATATTAAAATCAATTTATTATAATTAATAAAAAAGTAGCAAAATTATAAGATTTTGCTACTTTTTTTGTATTTTTTTTAGTATTTAATTAGTTTTGAGGTAAATACACTGTTTGAAGATGTATTTGTAATTCTTATCATATAAGGTGCTATTTCTAATCTACTTAAACCATTAAGGCTTATTTGATTATTATTAGCACTTCTAGTTTCACTATATACTCTTCTACCATTTAGATCATAGATAACAATACTAAATGTATCTCCTGAAAACTTAGAAGGTTTTTTAATACGAATATCATCTTTAAATGGATTAGGTGAGATACTAAATATTTCAATTTTATCATCATCAATATCTAAGGTCATGTCTTCTACACTAACAGTTGCGTTACAAATTGTGCTCAAACCATTAATATCGGTAACAGTAAATGTAACTACATTATCTCCTATATCTGATGAGTTAAATGTATTTGGCGATACTGATATCGAAGCTATTCCACAGTTATCACTAGAACCATTGTCTATATCATTTGCTGTAATTGATGCATTTCCAGTACCATCTAGTTGTATAGTTATATCTTGAGTAGCACATACAGGCGCAGTCATATCATTGACAACAATATTTTGAGTTTGTGTAGACGAGTTTCCATTGCCATCATCAAAAGTCCAAGTTACTGTTGTTGTTCCATGAGTAGAGCTTGTTAAGCTATCTGTAGTTGTACCCGTAATAGTACCACCACAGTTATCCGTAGCTGTAGGCACAGAAGAAATAGTAGCTGAACACTGTCCAGTAGCATCTGTAAGTGTCATTACATTAGGAATCGGGTCAGAGGTATCGTCATAGTTATAGGTTTGGTTGACATTAATCGCATTACCATTCCCATCATCGAAGGTCCAAGTAATTGTAGTCGACCCACCTTCCACAAACGAAAGTGTATCCGTAGTTGTTCCTGTAACAGTTCCCGCACAGTTATCGGTAGTTGTTGGTGCAGCAAGTGTACCATTACAATCGACAGTGACAGGACTTAGCGTTGGTGTTATTGGGTCAGAGGTATCTACTATTGTGACTATTGCTGTACCTGTATCAGAACCATTATCATCTGTTACAGTAAGAGTTACAGTATTTGCTCCAATATTTGCACAAGTAAAAGATGTAATGTCCGTATCAAAGATTAATGTACCTGTTCCTGTACTTCCATTATTCACAGCATCTTCTGTTATGGTTGCATTACCAGTTGCATCTAGGTTTACTGTTATGTTTTGAGTTATTACATTTGGTCCAGCTGTGGCAACATCAGCCGTAAAATTAAAATTATCTATAGCTAAATCACTTGTGTAATTTGAACCTGTATCTCCAATAATCCTTAATTTTATAGTGCTATCATCATAATCTGATAAATCAACAGTTTGATTTCTCCACGCAACAGTTTGACTTCCTTGCTGTTGACCAGAAATTGGATTGAGTCCTGGATTGTTTGAGTTAGTTGTAATTAATGAATTTGAAATTATAGTATAATTTATACCATCAGTACTAACTTGAATGGTTAAATCTCCCATATTTAAACCAAACATATGGTAATCGAAAGAAAATTGCGGATTGGTTAAACCAGATAAATCAAAACAAGGAGAGTCTAACCAGGCTGATTTGTTAGAACCGCTACCTGATGATTCAGTAAATAGGTAATTATTGCCATCAGATGCTTGACTCGGTCCTGTTTTATCTATTTGATCAGGATTACCAGCTCCGGAAGGTGTTTCACCAGAATTATTAGTCCAATCTAGTGTGTCGTCACTACTTTGGTCCCAATCTCCAGTCGAAGTTGAGGAAGCTTCAAAACTTTCAGAATATGGAAATGTAGAAATTGTATTTTCACAAAGATTTAAAGTCGTAAACTTTACTGATTCAGAAAACGATGAAACAGAGCTACTACATCTTGTAGCAACTTGAACTTCATATTCAGTATTATTATTTAACCCAGATAACGCTTGTGTTGGACCACTAATGTTTGTGATTAGTGTCCAAGTAGATGAGCCAGTTTCTCGGTATCTTAAATCATAAGTAGATCCAGAAATATTTGACCACGAAGCATCTGCAGTTGTAAAACTAATATTCTTTACTTCTATATTATTAGGTTCTAGTGTAGCATCACATGGGACATCTAATCCCATAATTCTAAAGTCGTCAAAATAAAAACCTGTCGGCGTAGAAGAATAGTTTTCTAGTACATTATTATCATCGCTTACAAACCGGAAACGAATTCTAACGTTAGAAGCACCTAAAAGAAAAGAATTGGTATTTGAATCAATTACGATTTCTTCCATTTTCCATTGGTCGTATAAGTCACCGTCATATATTATTCCGGAGCTATTACTGGCCTGAGGAGCGCCACTATTATTCGTGTGGTCATTTGTTGCTGTTGTGGCTGCTGGTTTTGTGTACTTACCTTCTACAGGCTGATATGCACCACCGTTAATAGAGGCTAATACTTCTACAAAGTCGTAGTTTCTTTCTATATCCCATTTTGCAAAAAACTGAATCAAGTATTCTGGATCTGCCGAAAAATCATAAGGGGCTTTAGTTGTAATAGTTGCATCTCTAAAAGTTCCGTAAGCATTATTGTTATTACCTCCCAATTTTATGCCTTTTGTGTTAGCACCAGAATTATATGAGGCACCAGATACTGTAGCAGCTGTCCAGATTTCATTTCCGCCAGTTGTCCAATTACTAAGTAAGTTACTATCTGGATTATCTTGAAATAATAAATTTGGTTGATAAATTTTCTCATAAGTGGCATCATAAAAAATGGCTCCTGTACTATTTGCCAATTGTACTTTGTAAATTATACGTTCGTTAGGTTGTATGCCAGAAGTTAAAGTTATTGAACTAGAAACTTCTGTTTGAACTAATGAATTTAGGCCATTAATTGCTATAGTTGGTATTGCTATAGATTGAATGTTTTGAATTGGTATAATTGTTAATGTGAAATTTCCATCTGTTTGCCCAACTCTTTCTACACCAAATGTTAAGTCAGTTGTTAAATTTGAAGCTGGTTGTCCACTTAATAAATTTGATGGTGTTAGGTCATGAAATTTTGCATAACGTCCACCATAGTATGCATTCATTAGATTTATACGCAACATGCGTTTAGCAATAGGTATAATATTGTTTCTTGTCGGCCAAAAACCTTGATTTGCTCCATTATTAGTAAACCCATTTCCAGAGGCTTCACTACTTGAACCATTTTCTGGTGTTGTAGCAAGTATTCTCATTGGAGTAGTACCAAGACCAAAAGGAACAGCACCATATGAGCCATTATCATCTTCAGCACCACCTAACATCCAATCATCTGCAATTCCATTTGCAGGTGGAAATATTGTTGCGCCAGATACATATCTATTGTATTTGGTCATGTCTTCGTGCCACTTTTGCATTTCATCTTCTCTACCAGAAACAAATGATGGATTACCGCCATATGGGTGTGGTATTGAGTTGGCAAAAGTATGTTGCCAAACAGCTGTTTTAAAATTTCTTGATTCTACAAACTTCACAATGATTTTTGTTTCAGGCTCTGAAGCTGCTGCAGGACCTCTATACCCGGAGCTTGAAGTAGAAGGGGAAGAACCTGAACCAGCATTTCCCCAGAAGTAATCAAAATTTCTATTCAAATCTACGCCTCTATTGTCAAGTGATGAAGAGTTTGTGTTTGGTCTTAAGTTTTTACGTTGCATACCACCACCAAAAGGTTCTGTCACTTCATTCCATTTTAATCCGTCCGGATTTACTACTGGAATAAAATAAAGTTCGTTATTGTCCACTAATTCTTTTATAGCGGGATTGCAATCATAATTTTCAATTAAATACCACATAAAAAAGATGTTACCTATTTGAGCACTTAACTCTCTTGAGTGAATCATCGAGGTATATAAAATTTGAGGTTTAGTTCCTTCTGTTGTACTAGATTCGTTACCTGTAATTCTAATATAATATATAGTTTGTGGATCAAAACGTTGTGCTGTGGTTCCTACGCCAATATAATCCTCAGGATTGCTTAATGAGTTTTCAGGAAGCATATTATCATACAAAGGATTTGGAATTGTAGTTAGCGGATTACCCCAAGTTTTCATATTTAAGGTACCAGAGGCATCGGCTTTTTCTGAAACTATATTTAGTCCTTTACTCTGAGAATAAGCACGCATTTCGTCAAGTTCTGTTAAAACTTGAGATATTGTTAGAGCGCCGCCCATAGGTACTTCTGAGGAAGAAGTTACATCAGGGAAATTTAATGGTACATTCCAATCTTCTTCGGTAGCTCCAATATATTGTAGATAATTATTTATGGTGTTTAATGCTACTGATGACCTTTGAGTTAATCCTTGACGGAATGCCAAAGTCTTAGTACGTTCTGCTTGAAACTCCCGTTGTGCTCTATATATATCTTTAGTAGAGTTTTTTTGATAAAATTCATTTAAGTTATCAATAACTACTTGATATGAGATATTATTTTCTCTTAATAATCCGAGCTCTTCGTTACTAATATCAATAGTTGATGAATGTTCATGATGTGTAGCACCACACCTTAAATCAATTCCTAAGTCTGCAAGTCTATTTACGTTTGCTTGACTATGGCTATTAATTTTAATCCTCTTATGAGTTTGCGAAATAGCAGTTTGTGCTAAGGCAAAAAATGCCAATAGGATAGCGAGGGTAATTCTTTTCATTAGATTTGGGTTAAAATGAATTTGGGTCAAATATAGAATAATATTCGATAAATCATCGTTAAAACGCAAAAAAAATAGACAAAGTGCGTATTTACTATTTTTAAATTTTATTTTATTTAAAATATCTGTGGTGATTTTACGGATATATTTAAAGAATATGATTAGTCGTGTTGTTAAGAAATTAAGTAAATAATAATAGTATAAAAAATGACATATTCTCTTAGCTTAATGCGGATATAAAGAAAATCAATATCTTTAATTTTAAATAGATTTTAATAATGTATAATGCTTTCATATCCTATTCGCATGCTGCAGACGGCAGAATGGCAACAGCATTACAAGCTGCACTGGAAAGATTTGCCAAGCCTTGGCCATAGAAAAAGGATAATAAAAAAAGAAATAGTCCTTTTGTAATTGTTATTTTTTGCATTTTATTTTTTATAAAAGATAACGAAATTTTTGCATTGATGCGGTTAAGATTTTAATATCGTAATAGTTTTAATTGTAGCGATATCGAGAATTACATACTGTGATTCTTCGTAAGTAAGCTTTACAACAGTAAAAACCTGCAAAACTTCGTTTTGTCAGTATTTTTTATGCGCCTGCATTTGCAAACACGATTGTGCTTGGCGCATAAAAAAACCCTGCACTTGTCAGTGCTGGGGTTTTACTGCTGTAGCGAGAACGAGAATTGAACTCGTGACCTCCGGGTTATGAATCCGACGCTCTAACCAACTGAGCTACCTCGCCATTTATGCGGCTGCAAATATAAAAACAAATTCTTCTACAGCAAACATTACTTTCTAAAAAAAATAAATTTAGTTTAATGTTTTAATCTCCACTAATATTATATATATTGAGCAAATAATTATTTATTTATGGATGATAAAATTAAGTACGAATTAGAATTTCCTATACATGCATCACCAGCTATGTTATACACACATATATCTACACCTTCTGGTTTGTCTGAGTGGTACGCAGATAACGTTAATAGTAGAGGAGAGTTGTTTACTTTTATTTGGGATGGCAGTGAAGAACAAGCTAAACTACTTAATAAAAAAAGTAATGAGCGTGTGAAATTTCGTTGGTTAGAAGATGAAGAGGATGGATTGACATGTTACTTCGAAATCCGTATACAAGTCGATGAAATAACCAAAGATGTATCTTTAATGGTTACAGATTTTGCAGATGAAGATGAGGTAGAAGAATCTAAAATGCTGTGGGAAAACATGATAGGAAGTCTAAAACAAGTTTTAGGTTCTGCCTAAAAGTATATCGCATACAAATAGTATCTTTATCCCGAATTTATTCGGGATTTTTTATGGTAAATTTTAATGGCAATTTAGTTAGCAATTCAGAAGCCAAGATATCAATTACAAATAGAGGCTACAAATATGGAGATGCACTTTTTGAAACTATTAGAGTAGTAAGTGGAAAAGCATTATTTTTAGAAGATCACTATTTTAGACTTATGGCGTCAATGCGGATTATGCGTATGGATATTCCTATGAATTATACGATGGAGTTTTTTGATGAAGAAATTATAAAAACTGTTGAAGCTAATAATTTTGATGGTAATTTTGCTAGAGTTAGACTAAATGTGGATAGAGGTGATGGCGGAAAATACATGCCTAATAAGAATGCAAAAATTAATTTTAGTATTGTTGCCGAAACTTTAGATAGTCCTTTTTATTTATCACATACTTTTCAAGATTACATTGTAGATTTATATAAGGATTTTTATGTAGCTCCAGGATTACTCTCTAGTTTAAAATCAAATAATAAAGCCATACAAATCATTGGTAGTGTTTATGCCGAAGAAAATGGATGGAAAAACTGCTTGGTTTTGAATACGAACAAAAGTATTATAGAGGCTTTAAACGGGAATTTGTTTTTGGTTAAAGGTAATAGTATTAAAACACCGCCGCTAGAAGATGGTTGTCTTAAGGGTGTAATGCGAAAGCAAATTTTAAGTCTATTACAAAATAATCCTAATTACAATATTGAAGAAGTATCAATTTCTCCTTTTGAACTACAAAAAGCTGACGAATTATTTATTACAAATACAATTGTAGGCATTCAGTCTATAGGACAATACCGCAAAAAGAAATATAATAATACAGTTGCAGAAGATATTTTAAAAAGTCTGAATGTAAAATTAAGATTGGGTTAGTTATAACTTGGGTTTTCTGGTGCGTTAGACCAAATAGAATATTCACCACCCATTTCTAACATTTTTTCTTTCCAAAATTCCTCACAGCATTTAGAAATAAGTTGGTTTTTGTATGTGTTTTTTGAAACTACCCACGCATGAGAGTCCAACTCATCATTGAGTTGTTTTTCTTCCCAACCTGAATACCCAAGGAAAAACTTAATATCCTCACAAGTTATCTTTTTACTATTTATGAGTTCTAATACCGTGCTAAAATCACCACCCCAAAAAATCCCTTGAGAGATCTCAATACTATTGGGAATTAAATCTGGAGATTTATGGATAAAATAAAGGTTATCTTGTTCAACAGGTCCACCGTTATAAACTGGAAATTCTGAATCTGTATCTTCAATAAGGTCTTTGAGATAGAAATCCAATTTTTTATTTAATATAAAACCAACTGAACCTAAATCGTTGTGGTCAGCTAATAGTACAACAGCTCTGTTAAAGGATAAATCTCCAATAATAGATGGCTCTGCAATTAATAAATTTCCTTTCTTTGGCTTTTTCACGAGTATCGTCAGAATTATACTAATTAAAAATAATGATATTTTTCTGATAAGCAATTAAATGAATGTCAAATTTGTAAATAAAAAAAGCCTGCTTTGTTAAGCAGGCTCTAATATTATAAATAAACTAAGCTTAGTTTACAGCATCACTTAAGTCAGATCCTGCCTTAAATTTTACTACATTTTTTGCTTTGATTTTTATTGTTTGTCCTGTTTGTGGATTTCTACCATCTCTTGCAGCTCTTCGAGTAACTGACCAAGAACCGAAACCTACTAATGATACACGGTTACCTTTTTGTAAAGATCCTTCGATATCAATTAATAATCCGTCTAATGCTTTTTTTGCTGCAGCTTTTGTGATACCTGCATTTTCAGCCATACTGTTAACTAAATCTGTTTTGTTCATAAAATGTAAAATTTAAATTATTAAATGTTTGGATTCTAACATAAGTGCTAAAATCATTAACAAATTTATACGTATAATCCACTCATGCAAGGAAAACCCTAGTAAATACGAGGTTTTGTTGATAACTCGACCGATTTGTTAATAAAGGTGTGTATTTTATCGATGTTTTCTTGAATCCTAATGAGAATAAGGGTTTAGAGCATTTTTGCATTTTCATGAAATTCAAAACCATTTAAAAGCGAACCAGAATCCATTTTTCGTTTATTTGGAAGCTGTAATTCCTTAATATTAATGAATCCGTTTTTACAAGCTACTTTTATTTTATTATCAGTTATTATTACAGTTCCATTTTCAGAATTATGTAATTCTTCAGTCTTTGAAACACCGTATATTTTTATAGATAGTTTTTTACCATCACCATTGTCTAAATAACACCAAGCTGTTGGAAAAGGATTTAATCCACGAATCTTATTGTATATATGATTTAGGTTCTTATTCCAGTTAATTTTACAATTTTCTCGATTAAGCTTATAGGCTGTTTTTAAATCTTGATTTTCTGGTTGGATAGTTGTTTTAATTTCATCTGCTTCAATTAGTTTAAGCGTTTTAATGACCAAATCACTACCAATGTCCATCAATTTGTCATGGAGTCCACCAACAGTTTCGTCCTTTGTGATATCTTTCTCTTCTTTCATTATAATAGCACCTGTGTCTATTTTGTCATCTATAAAAAAGGTTGTAACTCCAGTTTTTACTTCACCATTAATAATAGCCCAATGTATTGGTGCTGCACCACGATAGTTTGGTAGAAGTGAAGCATGTAAATTAAAGGTGCCATATTCTGGCATATCCCAAACGACTTTTGGTAACATTCTAAAAGCAACTATAATCTGAAGATTAGCATTCAAAGATTGTAATTCTAAAATAAAATCTTCAGACTTAAGATTAGTGGGCTGCATGATTTTTAAATGATTTTCTAGAGCAAACTTTTTAACTGCAGATGATTTTAGTTTTCTTCCACGACCTGCAGGTCTATCAGGTGCTGTTATGACACCAACAACATTATAATTATGGTCTAATAAATTCTTTAAAGTCGCCACTGCAAAATCTGGCGTGCCCATAAAAACAATTCTTAAATCTCTTTGTTTCGTCATTTTAGTTTGTAAGTGTTTGTATGAGTAATTGTAATGGTTTCCTCTTCAGTAAGTAAAGATAGTACTTGTAATAGTTCTGCTTGACTACATTGTATATTTTGTAATAGCTCTCGTGAAGATCTGTCTTTTGCTTTTAATAAATTTAGAATCTCTTTTTCAATTGTTGTTATTGTATTACCTAGAGGCGTAGATTTTTTTGAAAAACATACAGAGCAAATACCACAGCTTTCGGTTGACGTTTCGTCAAAATAGCTTAATAATTGATTGCTTTTGCAAACCGTTTCGTTATTAGTATAATCAATAACACTCTGTATTTGATGCTTTTTCTGAGCTTGCTGCTGTTCTATTATATTAATTATGGGATTAATAGTTTTTTCATCTTCACGTGGTTTTATAAAAGTAATTTCAGAATCTGTATTGGCAATATTAAGGTCTATAATATTATGACGTTCTAAATCTTTTAAAATAGCTATGATTTGTTTTGAATTGGTTTCTGTTTTACGAGCTACCAATTCTACATTTATTTTTGTTGGATAATCTATAATACCGCCATAAGTTCTCAATAGGACTTTTATAGCTTTGTCCTGAGATTTATTATTTTCTAAATATTTAAATATCGAGGCATTACTAACCGTAAACTGAACGGTTGTTTTGTAATTAAATCTCTGATCTAAAGAAATAATACTATTACTATCCAGTATTCGTAAGGCATTAAACGTCAATGTTTTTTTTAATCCATAGATATTACAAAACATATTAAAATTCAGCTGATGTAATGTGTTTTGACCTTCACCATAAGAAACCTGAAAATAGCTACATAGTTTTTTGTAGACATATTTTATAGCATCAATTGAAGGTAATGTATTTAAAAACTGAGATTTTAGTCGGTCTTCGTCTACATTTTTCTTCAATATTACAGCAACGGCATTTTCGCCATTTCTTCCTGCACGTCCAGCTTCTTGATAATAACTCTCTAAACTTTCTGGTAAATTATAATGAATAATACTTTTTACATCAGCTTTATCAATTCCCATACCAAAAGCTGTTGTCGCAACCATAATTGGTTTCTGATTATTAGTCCAAAGTTGTAAACGCTCGGTTTTTTGAATATTTGTAAGACCGCCATGATAAAACGTTGCTTCAAATCCTTTTGAAATTAAATAGTCCGTAATACTAACCGTCGCCTTCCTGCTTCTAGCATATATTATTGACGCGCCTTTATATTGTTTTAAAAGTGTTTCTAAATGATAGTTTTTGTCTTCGGTGTTAATGACCTGATAGCTAATGTTTTTTCGCTTAAAAGAGCCCTTAAAAACTTTTGCATCAATAAAGTCCAAGGAGTCGATGGTATCATTTACAACTTTTGCTTTTGCTGTGGCTGTCAATGCAATGCAACTAACACTAGGTTGTAGTTCTCTTAATTTTGAAATCGTTTTATAGGCAGGTCTAAAATCGTTTCCCCATTGACTAATACAATGCGCTTCGTCAACAGCAATAAGATTCACATGCATTTGCTGAATACGTTCTTGTACTATAGTTTGCTGCAAACGTTCAGGAGACAGGTATAAAAATTTGTAATTACCATAAATACAATTATCTAGTTGTGTATCTAAATCTGTATAAGATAGTCCAGCAGTAATTGCCATTGCTTTAATACCTTTTTGTTTTAAGGAGTTGACTTGGTCATGCATTAAGGCAACTAATGGCGAGATAACAATACATATACCTGGTTTAATAAGAGCTGGTATTTGAAAACATATTGATTTTCCTCCACCTGTTGGTAAAAGTGCAAATGTATCGTGATTATCAACTACAGACCTTATAATTTCTTCTTGTAACGGTCTAAAAGCCGAATAATTCCAATACCGTTCCAATACTTCAATAGGATGCATATTACAAATCTAGAGTCTGTAATATAAAGTTAACCCTTTCTTTAATAGTCCCAAACGGAACCTCAATTAAATTATAACCGTATTTATTATATGTATCTGCTAAATGTGAATGAATGGTTTCAGATTGCTCAAAATTTTCATAGCGTTCATTATCTGAAGTAAAGATTGCTTTCCACGGTGGTAATAAAAAGACAGCATCATATTTATTTATTTCACATGCTTTTATGAAATGTTCTGGATAGTCATCTCCGATATAATCCATATAAGCCAAAACATCAGGAATACCTCTATCCAAAAATACAGTTTCAGTTTTTTCAACTTTAGCGTTTAGAAATTGTTCAATTCTACCTTCTAATAATTTTTCACTAAATAGAAGTGGTTCTGTCAAAAAAAGCTGCTCAATACCATCTTCTTGTGCTTGTAATGTTACCTGCCTCGAAATTTCGTCATAACATGTAAAACCGTTGTCTTTGAGTAAGGTAATTATCGATGTTTTTCCTGAACCTGGACCGCCAGTAATTGCTATTTTTTTTGGATTCAAAACTGAAAATATTTTTCTGTAAAATTCGGAATTAAAATTTAATTAAAAACTATAAACTTAAATGTATCTTTGCTTTTCAAAAATTAGTTATGAGTACATCAGATAAATCGGAAGCTTTTTATAAAAAATTAAAAATACAATTACAAGATACTACGCTTTGGCCGTCTGAGTATTTGTATAAGTTTATTTTGACTACTAATACCACTAAGATTAAGAAATTAAGTGACTTATTTGATAATCAAGGTGCAGTAATTACGACCAAAGAATCTAAAAACGGAAAATATACTAGCGTATCGATTAACCTCAAGATGAAAAACCCTGATGCGGTTATTTCTAAATACAAAGAAGTTGCAGCAAAAATAGAAGATGTAATTTCTTTATAATTTTGGTGTAGCTATATAAATTTTTGTACTTTGCGACAGAACCAGTAACTACAGGTTCTTATATAATTTACTACACATTTTTACAATTTTGATAGACGATTTAGAATACAACACAGAGCGTGAGCATTTGATTATTCCAGAATATGGACGCCATTTGCAAAAGATGATTAATCATGCAAAGTCACGCGAAACAAAAGAAGAACGTAACAAACTAGCAAAATCAATCATTTCGGTGATGGGTAATTTGCAACCTCATTTAAGAGACGTAGCAGACTTTCAACACAAGCTTTGGGATCAACTATTTATTATGGCAGATTTTGATATTGATGTCGATTCACCTTACGACAACCCAGAAAGAGAAGTGCTACAAGCTAGACCTGAGCCCCTAGAATATCCTCAGAATTTTCCCAAATATCGTTTTTATGGTAATAACATAAAGACTATGATAGATGTGGCAATTACTTGGGAAGAAGGTGAAATGAAAGACGCCTTGACATATACTATTGCTAATCATATGAAAAAATGTTTTCTTAATTGGAACAAAGATACGGTTGAAGATGCAGTGATTTATGATCATCTTTTTGAGCTTTCAAACGGTGCACTGAATCTTAAAGACAGTGAAGAGGCGTTAAGTGATTCCAACAGTTTATTGCGTACAAAATCCAAATACGGAAACAAAAGCAATACCAACAAGAATAAGAATAACAATAAAAAGAAATATTCCAATAACAGAAAACGTTACTAGGACGTATGGGAACATTTAAAATAGAAGGTGGCCACCAACTTAAAGGTGACATCACACCTCAAGGTGCAAAAAACGAAGCATTGCAAATATTGTGTGCTGTTTTACTAACTTCAGATAAGATTACAATTGACAATATTCCTGATATTGTCGATGTCAATAAGCTTATAAAGCTGCTTATTAATCTGGGTGTAGAAGTTGAGAAATTAGCACCAAACAAATATTCTTTTAAGGCTGAAAATGTCAATCTTAAATATTTAGAATCTGAAGCTTTTAAAGTTGAAGGTCGTGGACTTAGAGGTTCTATTATGATTGTTGGTCCAATGCTTGGACGTTTCGGAAAAGGTTATATTCCAAAGCCAGGTGGTGATAAAATTGGTCGTAGAAGATTAGATACACATTTTGAAGGTTTTATTAATCTAGGTGCAAAGTTTAGATACAACAGAGAAGACTATTTTTACGGAGTAGAAGCAGAGGAGCTAAAAGGAACATATATGCTTTTAGACGAAGCATCTGTTACTGGTACAGCAAATATTGTAATGGCTGCAGTTTTAGCTAAAGGCGAAACTACTATTTATAATGCTGCATGCGAACCGTATTTACAACAGCTTTGTAAGATGCTTAATCGCATGGGTGCAAAGATTACAGGTATTGGCTCTAATATGCTTAAGATTGAAGGTGTTGAAAGTCTTGGAGGAACAGAGCATAGAATGCTACCCGACATGATAGAGATTGGTAGTTGGATTGGTCTAGCTGCGATGACAAAATCAGAACTTACGATTAAAAATGTTAGTTGGGATGATTTGGGTGTAATACCAAGTGTGTTTCGTAAAATTGGAATTACAATAGAACGTAAGGGTGATGACATTCATGTTCCTGCACATAAAGACGGCTACGAAATACAAAGTTATATCGATGGTTCTATTTTAACCATATCAGATGCACCTTGGCCTGGTTTTACTCCAGATTTGTTAAGTATAGTTCTGACTGTTCTTATCCAAGCTAGAGGAGAAGCTGTGGTACATCAAAAAATGTTTGAGAGTCGTTTATTTTTTGTCGACAAACTTATTGATATGGGAGCAAAAATTATATTGTGTGACCCACACAGAGCAACTATTATTGGTCATGATTTTAAATCACAATTAAAAGCTACAACAATGACCTCACCAGATATTAGAGCAGGTGTATCGTTATTGATAGCTGCATTGTCTGCAAAAGGCACATCTACTATTCATAATATCGAACAGATTGATAGAGGTTACGAAAATATAGACGGACGTTTAAAAGCCATTGGTGCTAAGATTGAGCGTTTAGAGGGCAACTAGACAAAAGAATCTAGACCTTATATGTATTTAGATATTATAAAAAAGCCTGAAGATAATTTGAGGCTTTTTTTAATATTAAATATCTATTCAAGAAATTTATTTATAATCTTATTTTAATAATCTTAAACAACTTATTATAAGTCAAAAACATCACCTATAGTTCCTATTTTGTATCCTTTATCTATGACTATTTGAGTTTCGACACTCTTAGAGTTTAGTAATGGATTAGTGTGATTAAAATGAATAAATACAATTTTACTTTTCTCTATTTCACTAATATTTTTAAAGGTTTCGAAACTCTCAATAATAAAGGGATGCGGTATTTCACTTACATCTCTATTATTAATTTCTTTGCCACTATAAAAAGCTGCGTCTAAAAACGCGTAATCTACCTTTTTGATTTCATCAATAATATTTTTATCCCATTTATCCCATTTGTCAATATCAGGAATGAATAATGCACTTTTATTTGGTCCGTTAATGCGATATCCTACAGTTTCAGAATATTCGTCTCGATGAGGAACTAAGATAGGGGTCACTGTTATAGATTGCGACAGATTTACAACTTGCTCATTTTCCATTACCTGAAGTTGTATATTTTTTCTAGATACTAGTTGATCCCATGGACCATTTGTAGAAAGAAAATTTTTCATTCTTGGCATAACGTATAATGGTATTTCTTTGGCATCCATGGCTTCCTTACCCAGATACATTAAACCTGAATAATGCCCTATATGTGCATGTGTTAAAAAAATACCATCAACAGACTCTTTATTACTTTTTGACTCGTATTTGGTAATCATTTTCATCTGTTTACCAATATCTGGTGTAGCTTCAAATAAATATGTTTTATTACTTTCAGTGTCAATTAATCCTAATGATACAACTTGTCTATTGTTATTTGGATTATCAAATAGATTAGCACAACATTCTTTTTTACAAGCAATTTGTGGCGACCCTGCGTCTTGGGCAGTGCCAAGAATAACAAGTGATATTTTATTAACTGAGTAATCTGTTTTTTTAGTTTTATCTACCTTTGGTTCAGGTTTTTTTGAACAAGTCCAAAATATAAACAGCAGGAATATTATAAAATATTTATTCATTTATTCTTTCAAATTAATTTCAAATAAAATAAATCACAAAAAATCCTAAATAGGTACCTAAAGCAGTTCCTAAAGTGCCAACCAAAATTGCTGGTAATATCAATTCTTTTCGGTTGAATGATTCTGCCAATGCAATAGCTGTTGTGCCACCACCAACATTGGCTTGACTTACAATGGCTATCATTTCCCAATCACGATATAATAAACCACCTAAAAGTACCACAATAACACCATGTAACATAACAGCTAATCCAGCAAACAGAAGTAACATAACACCAACGTCTTTTAGTTCAAAAACAGCATCGAGTTCACAATACGCACCAATAACGGCTAAGAATATAAATACTAGATATAGACCTAAATTATGACTACCCTTTAAGTTGGCTACAAATTTGGTCTGAGCTAATAAAATACCAATTGTAGATAAGGTTAAAATTGAAGGAATTTGAGGAACAAACTCTTTGATAACATTTGAGATATAATAAGCAGTAACACCCAAAAAGATTAGCCACATTAGTGAAATGATATCGATATTCTCATCTTCAGGATGTGATTGATTTTCTGTGTGTATGTTAGATTTTATATTTGTTTTATCTTTCCAAAAATACCTCATAATCACAGGCAATGCTAATGTTACAATAATCCAAAGTGTGGTCACTACATTATCGACTGCAATGGTCCCGGCATACAAAACTCCTTTTTCTTGAAAGTCATATTCCAGGGCTACAGCATTAAAATTCACACTTCCTCCTGTGTAGGTTCCTGTGAGCATGCCAGCAATAACTTTTCCGCTTTCACCCAAAACACTTTCTGGCTCAAGAATAAACCATGAAATGAGAATACCAAAGGTTGTAGCTAAAGAACCAATTATAAATAAGCCAATCATTGGTAATCCTGCTCGTTTAATTGAAGTTAAATTAACATTGAGCAATAGGTAAAAAATGGAAATTGGAGCAACATATTTAAAAATCCCACCATACAAAGGGATGCTGTTAGAAGAAGAAGGAATAATTTTTAGGTTTGCTAATACAGCCGTAAAAAGAATAACCAATAAGGCTGCACCAAACTTTTTTCCAAATTTAGTTTTGCCAACATAAACGGCTAAAATTACCATAAAACATAATACTGCTAAAACGTAAGTTGGATTAGTTATAAAGTTCATCGGTTATTGTTTTATTTATTATAAACAACCTTACCACCTTTATATGTCGTAACCACCTTTAAGTTCTCTAGTTCCATAGGATCTATTTTTAATGGGTTTTTGTCTAAGATTATAAAATCGGCTACTTTTCCGATTTCAATTGTACCTTTAGTTGATTCTTCAAAATGTTGATAGGCAGCCCAATCGGTTAGTGCTTTTAAGCCATGATACGCCGAAACACGCTCATCAGGTCCTACAATTTTTACCATTCCAGCTACTATAAAAGCATAGGCTAATGAAAATCGACAAAAGATTGAAAATAGCCAATACCATCGATTACCCTTTATTTTGAGATAGAACTGTTCGAATCTTAGTGTAGAGTTCAATATATATGTTTCTTTAATTATGCATAACGGTCTTGTGTATGAAATGTAGCGTGTAAATAGACACAGATTTTTCGTATTAACACAGAACCAATTTTTATATTTAGCGGTATTTATAAATAATCACAAACTTTTTGATTAAATACTTATTAGCTATTTTTTAAACACCGTAGTTGTATGCTGGCTTTGGTTTTACAATTGTTCAACTAATTTTCTGGCAACCACAGTATCATAGATGATTTTTAGTTTACTAATTTTGTTTTGATTATCAAACTCTATAATATCTACTACATCAAATTCCACTATCTGATTATTTTTTAAAGTCCATTTGTAAGTGAAATAAAGAGCTAGATTATTTAAATCACTGTCTTCAAAAATTCCCAAAAGCGAAAGTTCTGAATTTGTGGTATCATTATTCAATTCGAGGTAAAATTCATCAGCTTTCTTAATTCCATATAATGGTGAATCAACCATCCCACCTTGATTAAATAATGCTGATAGTTGCTTAATATTTCCATTTTCAAGATGATTGATATATTCCTTTGCAATTTCTTTTTTATTCATTCATTTTTGAAATTTTACAAGTTATTTTGCAGCATACGTTCAATATGTTAGCATATATGGTTTGTGCGATTTAGAATCCGCAGGATTTCAATTGAAGCAAATCAGTTGTTTAAATATATAAATTTAAAATTGAAGTAGTAAAGCGTATTAATTATAAACGTATTGTACTTTCGTTATTTTTCAAAAGAATTTTATCATTGGTTAGTAGTTTCTGATCATAAATCACAACGGTCTCGTATACGATTCTATTAATGACTAACATGCAATGTTAAGTACTGTTTTTTTTATGAAATCATTTCTGTGAACTAATCTAGTGAATCTAATAGCGTAGCTAATTCTTTACCATAATCTATAAATGCAATGGTTTCATCTGTTCTAGCCAATTTAATTTTATCAAAAATGACTATTGCTTCTCCATTACTTTCTAAATGATAAATCTGGTGATTTTCGAAATAGCGAATGACTTCATCTTTAAAAAATGAACGAATTTCAGACTCCTTATTTCCCATAATCAGAAATTTTTTGGAAAAATCTGGATACATCTCAAAATCAATATCTTTATAGCCCGTGTATGCCATTACTCGGTCAAATATTTTTTCTAACACCCCTTCTTTTTCCATTGTAAAAACAGGTATTTTTTTATTCAATTTTAAGACCATTAAAGTTGTATTAAAAGTCTCAGCCGTAAAAGCTCCGCCTTCACTGAAAGTTATATCAGCAATTTCCCAAGAAATATCCGAATCATTAAATGTGCCTGTAAGACAATTTGATTTGCGTTCAATAGATCTAATTTCAAAAAAATGAAATTTATTTAAATATGTAGTATTCCAATCTACTTGACTTGTGTATTGATAATCTTTTTCATTAGCCAAATTTTGTAATCGAATTTGTCTTTGTGATAATTTTGCTACTTGATTATTTAATGCAATTTTTAAAGCCCTGTTATATGTTGATGATGAAACATGTGAATCTAGTCCTTTTATTATGACGTTACCACCAGAATTTTTTTGAACCTTCAGATAATCCACTATATAATCCATATAAGTAATGCCTACTAAGCGTGTTTCTGATAAATCAATATTAACATCTGAACCAAAAGGAATTTGGGCTACCATTTTATCGATTTTTAAGATGCCTAAAAAGTTTGCAATCCCTTTTACCTTTATATCATAGCTGCCATCTGGATTTATAACCAAGTTTGAACCCGAACGATAAACCATTTTAAAAAACTGAGATATGGATGCCTTAGCCAATAGCATATGACTAACCATTGCCAATAACAATCCACCAAGTAAGCCAATTAATAAATTAGTGTATAGCGTTAAAACCATTGTGGCTATAAAAAATATTAATTGCTCGATTCCTTGATTATAAATTTGCTTAAATACAGAAGGTGAAGCCAATTTAAATCCAGTGTAAACTAGTAAAATTGCGAAAGCGCATAGTGGAACCTGTCTCATTATTGGGCTTAAAACCACAATAAAAATTAATAATAAAAGTCCTTGATACATGTTGGACCACTTTGTCTTTGCACCATTATGAATATTGACCGTACTTCTAATAATCACTGCTATAATTGGCAAACCACCTATTAGACCAGCTACCATAGTACTCAATCCAATACCTATTAAATCTTTATTTAAATCTGTCTTTCGTTTATAAGGGTCTATTTTATCAACTGCTTTTGCAATGGCTAATGATTCTATACTTGTAATGATTAAAATTGATACAACGGTTGTCCAGAATTCAATGGTATTAATTTTACTAAAATTAGGGTGCATTATTGAATCCATTATATTATCTGGAATATCCAATAGTAGACTAGGTCCTACTTCATATGTCTTTCCTAAGAACGAAAGTGTATGATGGTCAAAGAAATTAAATGCATAAACAAACGGAATGGAAAGAGCTATGACCCACATTGGTGTAGGCAAAATATGGAAAAATCGGTTACTAATTTTGGAATGAAATAATAATAAGAGTAAGCCTACTATAGCTATAATCACCACAAAAGGATTCGCTTGCGGTAAGAACATAACTGCATCAACAAGGTTTTGTATAATGCTTGAACTATCTGAATGCGTACCTAAAGCGACATGAATTTGTTTAGCAAAAATAATAATTCCGATGGCTGCCAAAATACCGTGAATAACTGAAGAATGGAATATATCTGCTAAGCGACCTAATTTTAATAATCCCAATAATACTTGAATTGCACCCGAAACAACCACAGCTGCTAATACATAATTAAATGCTTGCCCTGAACCATCATCCATCAATGCAATTCCCAAAAGTATGACAGCAATTACTCCTTTTGCAGGTCCGTTGACCGATATATGACCACCACGGTAAAGTGTTGTTACAACACCACCAACAATTGCTGATATAATTCCGGACATCGCAGGTGCTCCAGCTGCCAAAGCAATACCTAATGAAAGAGGTAGAGCAATCAGTGAGACACTAACCGCTGCGATTAAATCACTTTGCCAATTCTCAATTAATCCCTTAAAACCTTTCTTTGGTGTAATTTCCATTATTTAACTATCTGTGTTTATAAAGTATTTGGATTTTGAATATAAAACATCTCAATAGATCTTTTTACAATGCTTAAAATTAATGTAATATATGACATAGTTTTCTTTTGACAAATTTGAATTTAAACTGATAATTTCTGACATAAAGTTATATTAAAATTCTTTATATGATTTATTTGTTAGATAATTGCACCTAACGGTATCATATAACTATCAATTGCGAGTTATGTTATGAGTTAATTTTCGGTTTGATACAGACGTTAGCAATTACGAGTGGATTTGTACGTAGTCGAATATACCAAAGTCAGGTTTATACAACTAAAATTAGCACCTAAATTATAGATAGAAAATCCGCTAGAAACGAGCAAAGCGAATTGGCGCAGTAATTTTCGTGAGTAGGCGAGTACTAGCAATAAATTAAAAAAGGTTTTGTGCTTTTGTTATTTTTTATTTAGTTCTTCAACCTTTTGTTTATAGTAATCGTTACCACTTAATTCAAAGGCTTTGTTTAAGTATTTAATGGCATTCTTTTTGTCGTTTTCAGATTCATAATAATCAGCCATTGATTCATAGGCAGTAGCATTTTTGGGATTGTATTTGATATTCATTTTAAAAAACATAAACGCCTTCATAGGTTGTCCCATTTCCATATTCATGTAGCCATAACCGTTTAACATTTCGTCTATCATTGGTGCAGTAGGAACACCAAAATGTTTGGTATAGATTTGTTCCTGCTCCTTCAAGAGTGAAACCAATTCTTCTACAGGGGTTTCAGGATTATTATATTTTTGCGGAGATTTAAACTGATACCATTTAAATACATAAATTAGACCATCTCTCATAGATGGAAGTGGGACAGTGCCATGCAAATCTTCTGGATATATATTCCATGAAAAGTTTAATCCATTTTGATTTTGGCTCTTCGCAAGTTGAGAGAATTCTATTATAGAACGCGCAAATAAAGTAAATTCTGATGCGTCCTCCATAATATTATCTATTGTTATTTCTTCATTCCACATGTGTAATTGCTCTGCTGCAAGAGAAACAAAAAGTGACTTGCCATTGTAATCTTCTGTTTTTAATTTTTCTTTTGCTTGATTTAATAATTTTTGATCATCCCAATCCAAACTTGGATCTATGGCTATATAATTTTGAAAGAGATGTTTATGATTAACCAGTATATTTATAGTAAACAAACCGGCATAAGAATGCCCAATTAAGGTACGATAGGCGATAGTTGGATACTTACTATCAATATATGGAATGAGTTCCTTTTCCATAAATTTAGTAAAGGTTTCTGCACCTCCAGTTTCACTATTAAATGCTCTACCGTGTCTCATTTTTATCTGCGAAGTAGTTAAATCTCTTGTTCTATTGCTGCGATTAGAAACCCCAATAATAATCATATGTGGTAAATAATGCCCCCAATAATTACCATAAACAGCTTTCAAAGTACTTTCTAGTGAAAATCCATCCATTAAATAAATCACGGCATATTTTTTATCACTATTTGGTTGAAAATTATCTGGTAATCTTATCCAAAAGTCACGGCTTTCACCTAAAGTTTTAGAAAATATGGAATCAACTATTCGATTTTGAAATTGCTCGGTTGTTTGTGCAGTTGCATGTTGATTTACCATTAAAATCGATCCTATAAACACTAATAATAAGATGTAATATTTCATTAATTTATTTTGAATTAAAATATGACTAAACATATTGTTTAAACTAAAAATTTATATTGGTTATTGTTTGGGCATAATGAAGGTTAACACTTATTATATGAGGCTTAGGCTGCCGATAGGCAGCTATGATTTTAGCTGTTGTTATTTTTCAAAATTTAAATTCACAACATTTACAAATATTTGGACATTATTTTTTGTAATTAGGATCGTGACTATTCATTATTTGATTCGCGATTTCATGTAAATCTGTATTGAAACCTGTGTCATAAGAAAATGTTCTAAGATCAACACCGTAGATACTATTAAGCCATATTAGCGAACCAGTTTCTCTAATGATATCTCCTTGATGCCCTTTATTATCAACAAATAATGAAGTTGTACGCGGACCAAATCTTGAAATTTCATCCAACAATTCATTATTTGTATTCATTTGATCTAAAATAACCGAAGACCATCCTGTAGGTATTGTGAAAATTTTTGTAGAAGGAAATTCAATTCGTAACTGGTCTACCATCTCGTTATGTACAATATCATTTACAAAATAGTCAGTTAGTTCTTGTATCGTATCAAACCCATATTCTTGAGCACGTTCTTCCCAATCTGCAGGGAAATCAATTTGTGGTATGGCTATAAAGATGGAAATGTTTGGATTATTTTGTAATGCATAGTTTATCCATGCCCGATGTCCCTCAGTTCTATCTTCAGGTTCATTACCAGCAGTCATTCCGAAAATTTCAATATTTCCTTGATCAAGAGCCGCTTTAATTTGTAGGTGTTCATTGCTATTTGAATCATTCCAAAAATTGATTGGCCTTCCATTTTCTCCTCCACGAGTAATTCGAATACTACTATGATTTTCAAAGCCAGCTTGTATCACCAAATTGTCAAGTTTCTCAGCATAGGGCTTAAAAAAACTATTCCCTATAAGTAACATGTTATATCCTTGTGAAGTTTCTTCAATAGTATTATCATCCTTGTTACATGATAGAGTTAATACCATCAATGCAACTATCCATGAATTTTTTCTGATCATAAAAGATACTTTTTTTGATTTTAGACTCAAATATTCTTCAAAGGTTTAATTAAAACGACCTTCTAAACGCAGTTATAGAATCATTTTTGGTCAGTTTTTACTGAATGTGTTACATCGGTCTCGGCTATGAGTAGTTGCGTAATTTAGCACTTAAATTAGCAAGTGCACACTAAGCTAAAAATTCCACACAAATTTTTTAGAGTAAACGAGAACAAGCAATTACTTATAACCATATTGTGGTTTGTTTTATTTGAATTCTCTCGAATCTACATCTTTAATGAATTTCACTAATGCAGAAAAATAGATTTCAGGGTCATCGAATTGAGATAAATGGCTACCATTAGTAGTAATACTTTGACCATTTTGTACCTCTGTTGCCATCCACTCCATGTATTTAGGATCCATAGTGTCATATTTTGCACCAAGCATTAAGGTAGGGACTTTAATATTTTTCAGTTTATCAGATATATCCCAATCTTTTAAAGTGGCATCACCAGAAATACCAAATTCACTTGGGCCTTGCATATAGGTATAAATGCCCGGGTTTAAGTGCTCAAATAATAGATGGACTGATTTTGGCCATTTATCCAGAGGCTTGCGTAAAATATGTTCTGTATAAAAATGTTTCATCAATAGTTCTTCGTATCTCGGATTGGTATAATCTTTATTCGCTTCGATTTCTTTAATTTCTTTCAAAACATCTTCTGGTAATTGGGGTCCTAATACGTTTTGAGCATATTTATTATATTCAGGAACACTTGCCACCATATTAGAAACTATTAGCCCTTTTAAATTATCCTGATATTTCAATGCATATTCCATAGCTAATATACCACCCCAAGACTGACCAAGTAAATAAAAGTTGTCTTTAGTTAGGTTAAGTGATTTTCTAACTTGTTCTACCTCTTCAACAAAGTGTGCGGTAGTCCAAAGTGTGGAATCATTCGGTTTGTCACTGTAATAAGAATCTAATTGATCGTAATATATGTATTCAATTTTCTCATTTGGCAGATAGCCGTCAAAATTTCCAAATTCCTCATGAGTTCCTCCCGGTCCTCCATGCAGCAACAATACGCGCATTTTTGGATTATTACCCATGCGCTTTGTATATACATTAAAAGTACCTTTTGGTGTTTTAATTGGAATCATTTTTATTCCACCAGTATTTTGGTCGTTGCTTTTGGAATAGTCAAAATAACTGCTCTTTTCAATTATTTCATTCTTGTTTGATTTATCTGCACAACCCATTATGAGTAGTAATATAATTAGTGCAGAAGATGTTAGATATTTCATGATTAATTATTATGGTTTCTAATAACCCACAACGTGTTTGTGTATAATTTCGTTACGTTAAGTTATTTACTAAAATACTAAAAAGAATCAAACCTTTGAAGTGTGCGAGGATTTTCCGAAAGGAAAATTCTTCAGCACTTAATTATATAGGTTGTTTTGCGTTCGTTTTAATTAATACCTTACAAATTCCATATCAAATATCAAAGTGTCTTTTTGAATTTCAATTCTAGTTATCTTTTCCGATGGATAACCATTTGAGTAATATCCGAAGTTTTTTATAATGGTTTCTCCGTTTTGTTGATATGAAAGTTTATAAGAACCATCGTTTTTGGGAATTCCAGTCATATCAGCTTTGTACTCCGCTTTTTCATCCGGTTTTATGGAAATATATTTGCCCTTAGAAACCACCATTGGTTCAATATACAACGAATCAATTTTCAACCCAGTTTTATTGGTAATTTCAAAATTAGCGATTATTCTGTTATTACAGGAAGTAAGAGTTATAAACAATATAATTAGTCCAAAAAGTTTGTCTTTCATATTTTGAGTAATATAGTTTGGTAAATGACGCACAACGGTTTGTGTATTTAGCGTAGCTGCGCATAACAGCTATGAGTAATATACACGTTATTGTGCTTTCATTATTTATTTTCAGTACTTGAATCTAATTCTATCTTTATTTTCTCTATTACTTCTTTTAATAGAACCATAACAATTTTATACCTATCTATTCCTTTTGTTCTTGTCCGTTTTATTATACTTAATACATTCAGAAACTCTTCATTACCTATTAATTTATTATAATCGTTAGGCTTTGCACTATAGACTGAATTATCAGTGTATCTAAAATTCTTTGAAAAAAACGGCATTACGGTTAAGGATTGTAATCGCTCCTCATCTTTATTATAATCTAATATATCGGCCAAGGTAACATCATACATATTTATGATTTGATCCTCAAGAGAATTGTTTTTGATAATTCCAACTCCAACTGTTTGAAGTGATTTATATGACGAGCTTGTTATTAAAGAAACATAAAAATGAGGTAGTAAACCAAAGCTGTAGTCAAGTTCTTCTGAATAAGGTAAAATATTTTTACTGTAATTTTCTATTTTTTTAATTTCGGATAATGTTGATTTATTGAACACAATAGCAGATTCTAACTCAGCTAAAGTTTGTTGTAAATCAAATCTTATGTTTTTGAGTATTTTAGTTTCTTTAGCCCTCTCTTTCCTGTAACCATTCCAATTATTTATTTGAAGCGCAATCAAAATCCCAATAACAACTAGGATAATTTCACCAATGGCGTATTTTAAATACTTACCAGTTTTATTTTTTTGCATAAGTTCGTAACGTATTTTTCTAAAGAATTTTATCATTGTTTAGCGATTTGTGGTAACGTGATTGTGTATGATTAGTGCGATTGAGAATCTTTAGATTTTCAGTCGCGTTCTATAGTTTTTTTAAAGATAGTATTTTTTCTATTTAGAGAAAAGTAAGCATTGATTATACACGTTGTTACCCAACGTTTATTATGATACTGGCTTTTAGTTTCTAAATCAGTTTAATATTAGATCGTATCGTACAATACTGTATTTTCGAAACGTTTAAAACAGTTCGTAAAACTCATTATTTTTGAACCTAAACTATATGAGCTTGCTTAAATTTAATTTGTACGCTTTGATATTTTCTGAAAATAAAAGCGATAAACTCATATTAATCCAGTTATAAGATGTTTCTTTGCACAGATTGCATAATATTTATTTACTTATGACTTTCCTTCCTAACCAGATTTTCTTACTTGGTTATTTTGTGGATAATTTATGCTTTTCATAACAGAAAGTTCCTTTGAAAGAATGGTGGCTCATTATTATTTGGACGATTCAATAAAACTTTGTTTTAAATGAAATCACTTAAAATAACTGAGCAAATTACAATTAGAAATGAAGAGTCACTTAATAAATACTTAAATGATATTAGTAAAATTAGCTTAATATCATTAGAAAGAGAAGTTGAGCTAGCAACACAAATCAAAGCTGGTTGTAAATTCGCTTTAGATGAACTCACAAATGCTAATTTAAGATTCGTAGTATCAGTTGCGAAACAGTATCAAAATAAGGGTTTGTCACTTCCTGATTTAATAAATGAAGGCAATTTAGGTTTATTAAAAGCAGCCAAACGATTTGACGAAACTCGCGGATTTAAGTTTATATCTTATGCAGTATGGTGGATTAGACAAGGAATAGTACAATCTTTATCAGAAAACTCAAGAATGGTAAGGTTACCTCTGAATAAGATAGGTGTTATTAACAAAATAAAAAAAGCAATAACTTCTTTTGAACAAAAACAAGGCCTTGAGCCAACTTCATATGAAATTGCTGAAATTATTGAAGTATCTGTTGAAGAGGTGGATATTTGCATTAAGAGTTCAGTATTTGGTGTCTCTATTGACGCGCCTTTATCTCCAGAAACTGATCTTAATATGCAAAATATAATTATTTCTGAAGTATTTCCTCAACCAGATAATGTGTTATTATTAGACTCACTCCATACGGACTTATTAGCTGTACTGAATTCTTTATCAGAGAGAGATTCAGACATCATTAAGCTTCATTATGGTATTGGTTTCGAATCGTCTATGACCTTAGTAGAAATAGCTCAATTATTTGGAATAACGCGAGAACGAGTTAGACAAATTAAAGAGTCTGCAATTTTAAATATCAAAAAATCAAACAGGTCTAATCTATTATTAAAATATTTGGGTTAACAACAATTATTAATTAAAGCAAGAAATTATGATAAAAAGATTTATAAATAAATTAATGAATACTAATAAAGTAACAATTATGAAAGAAGGTACAGTAAAATTTTTCAATGACGCCAAAGGGTTTGGTTTTATTACAGTAAAAGACTCTGAAGATGAAATATTTGTTCATACATCAAATCTTATTGATCAAATAAAAGAGAACGATAATGTAACATTTGATGTAGAAAAAGGCGAAAAAGGCTTAAGTGCTATAAAAGTAAGTGTAGTTTAACCTACATTGCCTAAAATTGAAGAAAACCATCTATTAAGATGGTTTTTTTGTATAATAAACCTAAATTATATAAAAGAAATCAAGATAATAAAGTTATAGTACTATGAAATTTTATATCAAGTACATGGTAAGTTTAAGGTGTAAGCTTATGGTAAAGCATGAGCTAGAAAAACTAGGATTACATTATATAAGTGTCGAACTTGGAATGATTGAAATAATAGAGGACATTTCCGAATCTCAAAAACAAGAACTCAAATCAAACTTAGCTGTGTCAGGTTTGGAATTATTAGATGATAAAAAAAGTATTCTGGTTGATAAGATAAAAAATGTAATCATTGAGATGATTCATTATTCGGATGAAGTACCAAATGTTAATTATTCAGATTATATAGCTGAAAAATTGGACTATGACTATACATATTTATCAAATCTTTTTTCTGAAGTTAAGGGTATTACTATTCAGCATTTTATTATTAAACATAAAATAGAAAGGGCAAAAGAGTTGATTTTTACAACCAACTTAATCTCACAGAAATTGCCTATAAATTAAATTACAGTAGTGTAGCTCATTTGTCTAACCAATTCAAAAAAGTTACTGGACACACGCCTACATTTTATAAAAAAATAGGAAAAAAAAGAAAGAGTAATTTAGAGAACCTGTGACATGTGTAATCTTATTTGCCAGTTTTGTAACACAAATTTAGGCTATATAGGTCATCTTTGTGATAGTAGTACAATTAAGCACTACTTTAAATACATAATTATGGAAACCAAGAACAAAGAAGGTGAGAAAAAGACAAGTGAGCTATTTAAATTTAGTGGTGATTGGGACAAACAATCAAAAGCATTGAAAGTAAAATATCCAAAATTGTCTTCTGAAGATGTAAAATTTGAAAGTGGTAAAGAATTAGATTTAATAAAGAGATTAGAAAACAAGTTACATAAGGACAGAAATGAAGTTGTAGGTATCTTGAAATCAAATTATAAAAGCATTGCAAGTGCAATCTAGAAAATAAGTTGAGTTTACGTATTAAGAACAGTTTTTAAAAAAAACTATTCTTTTTTTATTGGCTTAATTTTAAATCAGTGATTTATGTAACTATAGCCATAAGTTGTATAACTAAATATATTAGCTCATAGTTATTTTTGTAAGGCTATTAATCAGTTAGGGAAGACCAAATATTAATTTATTTGGCTTTAAAAAGCAGACTTAAAAGTCTGCTTTTTTTATTCCCATTTCATAGGTTTTATTTTTGGTATAAAATTTATCTGTCTTCTTCCATTTTTAGCTAAGTTTAAATGTATGGGCTTATCCTTAAAAACATATCTAATTTTTTGAATTATTGGTTTAAATATAGACTTAAGTTTTGTCTGTTTTCTGGCCTTACTTTCCTTAATCTGCGTTAAAGTTGTTTTGTTGGTAATAGGTAAATCTATCATAGTGAAACTATTTAATTGTTTTTGTAAAGTTGAGACTATTATTTCCGTCAAGCTTACAGTCTACCTATTTGTGTTTATATAATTAACAGATATTTTAAATTACTAAATTAATCTGTGATATCTATAACTCATTCATTTTTTAATGTAACTAACTAGCCGTTATTAATAGTATCTTATTCGCTAATCAAATTATTAACTAAAAAATGTCAAGAGAGGAAAAAGGAAAACAAAAAAACGGTAAAACTCCAGCTACTAAAACTGCTAAAGAAAAAAGAGCAGCCAAAATTTTAAAGAGAAATTTAAAAAAACATTCAGAATAGAAAAGGAAGATGAAAAATGATGAGTTTGAGGAAAACGTTACATTTAACCTATCTGATATAGTAGAATATATTTCTAATCATGTTGTAGTTAAAAATATATTGGTTAGAAATGCGTGTGTCATTCAAGTATTGCTCTTTGATTTTGGGAAAGTTCAAGTATATAAAAAGTCACCGTTCTCTAGATTTATTTATATAATCGAAGGGAAAGCCGAAGTCGTTATTAATAACAATTCTACATTTATGCAAAAGGGCAGTTCAATCATTATTCCAGGTACGGTTAACAGTTCAATTGAGGCTAACCAACCGTTTAAAATGATTTGTGCTACAATTAAGAATGATTAGAAAATACGAAAAATTAAAGTTTAAAAATTATTATGGAAAATAAATTTAAATCAGGTGACATAGTCTGTGCGAAAGTTAATCCAACAACGCCTTTAAAGGTTAGAGTTTTTGCTCGTAAATTTTATTATTGTGATGTATTAGATCAGCCAGATGAAAAAGAAAAAGTTTACTTTGCAAGAGAAATCAAATTTTATAATACTAAAGATTAGATTTTATTCAGTTTTTTGGAAATGTTGGCTAAAGTTTAGTATATGGCAAGTAGGGTAGTAGAAAGCTATAAACTTTCAAGTTTGCTCTGAGCCAAATTGTTGTATTTTGTTTTTATCTTACACATTTTATAGGCCAAATCAACGATTTGTTGGTGTTTGTAGGTAGCACGAAATTTCGTAAACCACCGAACGCCCTATTTGCTATATACAGTGTTATATGCTGTTTTTTCTTTTTGTATCAATTCACTAATAGCATCCCATAGTGAAATCCTTTTCAGTAATGATTGTTTTGCAACTGCTAAAGTTTCACTCCATTTTTGGTCGTCATTGCCACAAAGTTCTGAAATCATTTTTAGAGATAGCGGTCCGTGCTCATCTACATCTAATTCGATATGCCTTTCAAGGTAATATGTCAACTTGCTATATGACTTGTTCTCAGAATCAGCATTTTTGAGTATTTCAATAAACATATCAGGAATTACATCTTCTCGTCCAAATGTAAATGCAGAAGCAACAAGATGTGCCTGATTCGTCTCAATGATTGAAAATGAAAATTTAACAAAATCAGCAACCCTTTTGTCAATATTAATTTCGTTCAATGAATATAGAACGGTATTGTTAGATTTAAGAAGATTTATAAATTTATTAATCTCAGTCGTATTTGCTTTTGCTTGTATCATTGCATCCAAATACATTTCAAAATGACTTTTAGGTTCTCCTAATTCATTAATATCACTTTCTTCCCCGTGAACTATTTCATTTATGAATCTGGAAAGTGTTGCGTTTTTAGATGGTATCCAAGGTGTTTGAACATTTGTGAGTTTTATTTGAAGAGATTTCAAAAGCGACATAAAGTCCCAAACAGCAAATACGTGATTTTCCATAAAAACTTTAATGTCATCTACATTCTTTAGATTTTCATAAAGTTTATGATTTTGCAATTGATTTCTTAACTCGGAAATCTCGTTTTCTATATTTTGTATTCTCTTCATACTGCTTTTATTCCTTGCATATAACGGTTCCGTGTATGATTAGTTACGGAAAATCAGTTGTGATTTTCCTAGGAGTACACAAGTTAATTAATTTCAAGGAATTTCCGATGAGGAAATTCAGAAGTAATTAATTATACACGTTGTTGTACGTAGTTTTTATTTTTTTGTTACACTATCATAAGCATCCAAGCATTCATTCAATGGTTTTCCTTTAGTATGAATGCATTCACAAAATTCAAATCCAACAGTTTGCTTTTCAGTATTTATAAATTGTTTTTTACAATCTGATAAAGAATTTCTAGGCATTACTTCATAACCAAAAACAAATATTGCAATTGTCAATCCAACTGTGGCAATTACTCCTGCGAAAAATAGAATTGGGAATTTATTGCTATATTTTTTTGGTTTCTCTACTATTCCGTAGTTTGAAAACTTTTTAAAAGGTAAAATATATTTTAACTTGTCATAATTCCAAACAAGGATGTATAGATTGGCAAGTACCATTAATGGTGATGTTACAAAAGACCCTTCAAATCTAACTGCTAATGATAGTATCCAAATGTTTACAATTATTGGGAAATATAGTAAAGCACCTAATGTTACAGTTCTGGGTATTATCAATAAAATAGCTGCAAGGACTTGAGCAATCCCAATGGATGTGTAATAATAACCTGTATGATGTAAAGCTTCAAGATAAGCTCCCATTGGATGGATAATAGATAGTCCACTAGCGAATCTTTCCCCTAAAATTTTCACCATTCCTGCAACAATGAAAGCGTAGGCTAAACTTAATCGACAAAAAATTGAAAATAACCAATACCACCTATTTCCTTTTATTTTTATATAAAATTGGTCGAATGTAGTTAAAGAGTTCAATTAATTGATGATGTTTTAAATTACGTACAACGGTCTAGTATAAGCATAGTAAGGGATTTGTAGGCTATTAATTCTGGTTTGCTAACCACTTTTGCAAGTAGATAACTACCCTTAATATTAGCCCTTAGCCCTTATTATGCTTATACAATGTTGTAAATAGTTAATTTATTATCATTTTCTTACTATCTACTTTCCTGCCATCTACAAATAAGGTATAGTAATATATCCCTGACGCTAAAGAGTCACTATTAAAAAATAATTCTTGTTCTCCAAAACTTTCTAATTTAATGTTATCTATTATTTGACCTGAATTGTTACTAAAAACAATTGCTCCATTATTTTTATTGTAAGGGATGTAATATTTGATAGATGTGGTGCCATTAAATGGATTTGGAATGTTTTGATATAATATTGAGTTATTTCGATTAGTGGCGTCAGATCCAGGTGTTGATAAAGTGCCACCACATGCACAACTTTCTATTGTAGCTACTCTAGAGAGTAAATCATCAATTTGCGATTGTTGATTTGCGTTTTGTGTTTCTAAGTTAGATAAAATAGGTGACAAATCTACTGTTACAGGATCTCCATTTTCTATAGCTATAGTTAAGTTGTTTCCAACAACTACTGCAGATACTAAGTTTTGACTATCTGTTCCCGTACCGTCTTGTAACACAGATAAATCTAGAGTTGTTGCATTACCAGTAATTGCTAATGTAGTGCCATTTAACGATAATTCTTGAGTATCTGTATTGTCTAAAAATCCCAATAAATCAATACCTGTACCTCCACTAATATCTAATGTCGTACCTGTTAAAGATAAATTTTGACTATCTGTATTATCTAAATATCCTGATAAATCTATGGTGTCCGAACCATCGTCACTGGTCAACTCTAAATTATTGCTTAACAATGTCAATGCCTGATTGTCCGTATTATCCATATATGTAGATAAGTCTACTGTAGAAATATCATTGGTTAGGCTCAATGTATTTCCACTTAATTCCAAATCTTGTACATCTGTGTTTGTTGACGAAGACCAAAAACTTCCGTCCCATACATACAAGGCTTTATCGTCTGTATCGTATACTATTAAACCTTCGTCTATTGCTGTTAAATTATTTTCTAGTGTCGTCCTTAAATCATTAGTCAACCTATTTATTAAAAGTCCTTTGTCAATATCAGCTAAATCTAACGATGCATTTTGGTTTGGTGCAGTGGTACCGATACCAACACTAACTCTATCTAACGTAGTAACACCTCCTAATACTAAACTATTACTGGTCGTTGCATTAGCTCCTGAACCTATAGCCATAGCATATTGAGTTAAATCTGCTACTTGAGATTGATCACCTAATGCAAGGCCATACTTTCCATATGCTTTACTATTATAACCCATAGCCACAGAACTTGTATCTGCTACAGATTCTCGACCTAAACCAACTGCATATTGCCCTGTTATTTTAGCTTCGTAACCAATACTTACTGCATCTCTATGCTGTATAGAATCTCTTACTCCAATTCCTATAGAGCGATCAGAAATAGTATTTCCATAGGCTCTGTATCCCATTACTATAGTCTCTGCATCATCTGCAAATGCTCCATTTCCTATTGCTATGCTTTTATTACCATCTGCTCGAGTATCGTATCCTAGCAATACAATTTCGTTTGCATTGGCATAGGCTTGTGCTCCTACATAAGTATTATATTCTCTTTTTGTACTGATTGCTCTCCCTGTGAATCTACCTTGTGCATTTGTAAGATCAGTAGCATTATAATTTGTGACATCTGCAAAAGCTCCTATTCCTACATTATCAGTTCCTTCTCTACCTCCAAATCCTGCAAAAACACCTACATAAGTATTTCTGTTTGATGACCCATCAGTTTCATTGGTTCTGTTCACATCTCCACCTGCTTCTACTCCTACAAATGTGTTGTAACTAGCATATTCGTTTGCACTTCCTGCTCCTTGGCCCACAAAAGTATTTAAGCGTCCTACATTATTATCTATACCCGTAGAATCCCCAACGAAAGTATTTCTGTAGCCTTCCTCATTATCATAACCTGCTTCAGAGCCTAAAAAAGCATTTCTGTAACCTGTTCTAAGATTAAATCCCGCTGCTGAGCCTATCGCTGTATTATCGGATGCTGTATTAGGATTTGTTGTCGCATTGGTATTTGGGCTAACACTAGTAAATGTACCTGCTCCTGCTTTTTGTCCTACAAACGTATTATCGTCTCCCGTAGTTACGCTAACACCTGCCGCTTCTCCAATAAAAGTATTATCGCCACCTGTTGTATTATTAAATCCTGCTCCATGTCCTATGAATGTTCCATCTGAATCATCATTAAAATATCCTGCTCTAAAGCCTACAAAAACATTATCAACGTCATTTGTATTGAAATAACCTGCTTGATAACCAATATAAATATTCTCATCTGCTATAGTATGCATATAACCAGCATCTTCCCCAATCATAATGTTATAGTTAGCTTGAGAAGTTGAAGAAAAATTAATACTACGTCCAGCTCTATATCCTAAAATAGTATTAGAAAGTGATGTATTTAAATAATGTGCTGTAGAGTCTCCTACTATTGTATTGTAATCGCCGGTAGATATATTAGATCCTGCAAAGTTACCTAATACTTCATTACCGGTTTGAGAATAAGTTACTATTGCAATTAGAATTGCTGTTAAATTAAGAATGTTTTTTTTCATTTTAAATTGATTTTGATTTCTCTTTTTAATTATTTACAACGTTTAGGCTATGATTAGTTGTGTTTTTAAAGTTACGTTTTTTTCAGATGTAATTGTTAGTGTTGATTTGTAGGAATTACACTTCTCTTAACCAGCTAAGCAATTACTTATAGCCATTGTTGTGCTTTGTTTTACTTACTATTCCCAATAAAGAGAAACAATAACAATGACAGCTATTATAATCGTTGATATTATTAAAAATCGCTTTAACCCGTGCCAATCTTTATCAACAACTAAGTCAGTTATTGCACTGCCTAAAAAAGTCCAATAAATAACTGGTATTATAAACAAATAGCTTAATTCAAATTCACTGGCAATTGCCGCCGTAATACACCAAATAATCCCCCAAATAACCATCGATTTATTGCTATTAAATTTTATCCTCATGTTTTTATTAGTTTTTATTCTTTGATCAATATGTTAAATATTTAATTAGATTTTGGAAACATTAATAGTGTAAATGCCATTTAGATATCTCTTTTTCATCTTTAAATGTGTTTGTTTTTTCTGGTGGATTTCTAAGTATGTAGATATCCCCCATACCCCGAATTATGGGTAGCTGATAGTTTATACCCGGTTTAATTTTTATTATTTTAGATGGATTATTTTCTGCACTTGGATTAAAGATGTTATCTAAATATTGCATTTCATCCAAATACCGAACTTCCTCTAGATATAATATTTCTGACGTTTGATTATCGATAAAATAGTCCGACATACTCCAAACATCACGTAGATTAGAAGATTCTTCTCTAGACTGATATTCAAGCTTCCAACCTTTTTCAAAATTTTTATTTATTCGTAGAATATTCTTCTTTTCTACTGAATTACAGCTTGCAGATATTATTACAAGAACAAGGAAAAATATATTTATTTTATTCATATATATTTTATCTAATGAAGCACAACGGTCTAGTGTATGATTGCGTTGCGTGTTTAAGCACTAAATTTAGCAAATAAATCACAGATATAAAGTCCGCGAGGACTTTCGTAAGTAAGCCTTTACTAGCAATGAATTATACACATTGTTGTGCGTTCGTTTTTTTTCTTTCTTAGTTATTTCTATAACATAAATTACAAGCTTTTAAATTAAAGTCTTCCAAAAATATTTCGTCAAAAGTTTTTTCTTCATAATTGTAAGTCCATTTGAAGTATTCAGATAATAAATTAAACGCTTCTTTTTTCAATTCACGATGTTTATTCCAAAATTCTTTTAATCGCTTAAATCCATAATTGTCTATGAATACATTACTTACTTCTTTTAAATAACCTTTTTCTATGCTTTCAGTTATGTATTTTGATATATCTAAATTATCACGATTTACTAAAAAATCATACTTAGACAGATTTTGCATTGTTCTGCTGTTGCAAATAAAATCTCTTCTTTTCAGTAATTCTGCAATATCTATGATGAATTTGTTATGGTCAAATGATTTTTTAGTACTAACGTTTCCTGTAGATTTTTTTTCAATATACCATTGAAATTGACCTTTGTCTGATTGACTTATAAAAATTGGTTCAATACCATATTTTTCTGGAAACGTTTTGTTGAAGTCTGTAGTTAATATTTTGTCATTTATTTCTCCTGCTTCATATCGATAAACTGTGTAATTATTTGTTTTAAACCATTGTCGTATTTCCTCAACAATCAGTTCGTGTTTTTTTGAATCTTCTTCTGCTAACTTAACAACAGGTTCAGGCATATAGAAATTCTTAAACCCTCTATTTAAAGCTTCACATTTATTGTCTTTATGATATTTTACATTTCCTTTTATCTCAAGCACATAAGTTCGATTATCTTTCCTTTCAGGCACTTCTCTATGAGTTAATACATAAGCTTTGTCTCCACTTAAAATAATTTTTTCTGCAAATAGTTTTTTTAAATCAAGTTGATTAAATAAATAGTACAAATAATCATTATCATAAATATTCGTTTTAAAAAACTGTTTGTCAATTCGGTCAAGGCTTTCAATCTCTACTCTTTCAATTAACTGTCGATAAGAATATTCTGTTAAAAATGCCATAAATTATTAAATTTTGTAGAATTTTATTTGGTTGGTCAAATGACGCACAACGGTTTTGTGTAAGATTAGTTGCGTGTTTTAAGCACCTAATTTAGCAAATACAAACCGAATAGAAAATCCGCGAGGATTTTCGTAAGTAGGCTTGAACTAGCAATTAATTATACACGTTGTTGGCTGTAGTTTTTTTATTTTAATTCAGTTACTATTCTATTAAATTGTTTATCTGTTAAAACAGGTTCAAAGTATTTTATATAATCATTTAATTCTCTCAGCAGTTTTACACTTACATATTTAAACTGACCTCTCGGTTTATTATTAATCATTACGATAAGATTTCGAATTGGAACTCTTTGTTCTCCCCAATGGTGTTCATTTAAAGTTATATTTTCCGAAATGTAGACATAAAGAGCAAAATTCGACCTTTCAATTTGTTCAATTGGTGACCTTAAACTAATAGTGTTGACAGATGATTTACTCCAGTTTTTTGTTTCTATTACAAAAATTCCTGCTTTTGAAATTAAAAGATGGTCAATTTGTACAGAGTATATTCTCTGATTTTGTTTTTTGTAAAAAATTGGACGAGAAAAACTCAAATTGAAATCATTAATCAAAGCATAATCATCTGAAAGTTTCTTAATTTCTTTAACCACTAAATTTTCTCCAATTGCTCCTGAAATTAGATTTCTTGAGTTTTCTAAGACACTACGTGTATATTCTATTTTCTCAATTTCAGATTTTGATTTTTTTTCAATCAAGTTTTGTTTTTCAGTTTCATATTCTTTTATAAAAAACTCGTCATTTTCAATGTTTCTTGTGATATCTTTAACGGATGAACTTATCAGTTTAGATTTGTTTTTTATAAAATAATTAGATTGTTT
>Ga0206128_1000614_pt1 | contig 39627 bp, 33 predicted proteins | sample Helgoland_Spring_7_FD_148601 | JGI IMG/M metagenome (GOLD analysis project Ga0206128, IMG submission 148601) | Pelagic subsurface seawater microbial communities from Kabeltonne, Helgoland, North Sea - Helgoland_Spring_Bloom_20160426_1 | ecosystem: Environmental > Aquatic > Marine > Epipelagic ... | reverse complement strand
ATTAGTTTAGCTTGAATTTCATTAATATCCTTTGTCATTGTAAATAGCTTTTAGTGTTATTCAACTTATTTATCAGTTTTGTCTAAAATTAGCAATTCTTTTTGTTTTTAAACTTTCAACTAGCAATTACTTATAGCCATTGTTTTACTCAGTTATCCTCTTCCTTTTTACTCCAAATACTTTTCAAAGGATGTATTTCAGCATTAATAATATTACACGTTCCATTATTTGCTAATACCGAAATAGTATTGAATTCTTCTGAAGGAAAGAAAATACTTGTAAAACTTAACTCTCCATTATTGATAAAAATTTCAACAGAAGAATTATCAATGATCAGGCGTATATTCATTTTTTCTTTTTCAAAATCAATAGGTGCACTATGAATTTTTTTGAAGAAATCTTCGGAAAACTTATGCATTCGGGAATTGGTTCTATCGACGAACATTTTTCCTTTCATTTTATCAAATCTTACTAAAATGTTTTCTCCTAATTGATTTTGAAGTTTGATCCCAAAAGAATTGGCAGTTGTTTTTTTTAAATCAACCGTTACATCTAATTCAACTTGTGAAGCAGAAAATGAGCCTTCCAAAACCTTTTCTCCTATGATCTCTAATTGATTAAGAACAGTGGATGCTCCTCTTAAAGTTTGAAACTCTCTTATTGGTAAGCTATGCAAAGCATATTTTGATTTTGATTTCACTAACGTCAATTCTCTTGGGAGAGTCATCGCACTTCTCCACTTTTCTGTTGGAACAATTTGGGCATACTGCCAATTGGACATCCACCCAATGCCTAATATTCGACCATCATCTTTTGGTATATTATTCCAAGTTACGAAAGCATAATTATCTGTCCCCCAGTCTAACCATTCTTGATTTTCACCCTCGCTTTTAAATTCTGTTCCATCAAAATCACCAATGAAATAAGAAGTAGCAGTGCCATCGTTAGGCGCATTTTTTTGAATACTTACAATCAATATCCATTTATATTCATTAGTTCCCTCAACTTTCATTGGAAACAAATCGGGACATTCCCACAAGCGTTTATCTCCTTCAATCCCAAAATCTGAAAGGAATTCCCAATCAATAAGGTTAGCTGATGCATAAAACTTCACTCTATCATAGGCTGCCAATACTAATATCCATTTTTGTGATGGTTTGTGCCATACGACTTTTGGGTCTCTAAAATCTTTGATCTTTTTGGTATTTTGAATGACGGGATTGCCTGTATGTTTTATCCATTCATAACCACCATCTAAGCTGTAAGCAATACTTTGTTTTTGAAAATCATTTGTCTTTGCTTTCTCACCAGCGATATCATGGTGGGTAAATGTTGCAATTATTGGAGGATTATCCTTAGTTCCGAATTTTGAAGTATTATTTTTATCAACAACAGCTCCACCAGAAAATATATATCCCAGCGAATCTGGAAACAAAGCTATAGGAAGTTGTTTCCAATGAAGCAAGTCGTTTGATTCTGCATGTCCCCAATGCATTGGACCCCAAACGATACTATCTGGAAAATACTGGTAAAAAAGATGATATTTTCCCTTATAGTAATACATGCCATTTGGATCATTCATCCAATTTGCTTTGGGCGAAAAGTGAAATTGTGGTCGATGTGGTTCGTTGTAAGATTGATTAACGACTTCGTCTTGTTGCGCTCTTTCTGTGCTTTGTTTGCACCCTACAAAAAGCGTTAATCCAATTAGTAAAATTGTTAAATTTTTTATCATAGATTAGTTGTTTTAATTTTAATTGTAAATTAATAGGTTTGTCGTTCTATGCAACTTCTTGTACAAATTATCCATACATCAATTTTTCTACTTCTTCCATTCTTATTGTTGGTGTTGCTCCCATTTTAGACGCTACCAACGCACCCATTATTGAGGCTAATTCTAAACAATTTGGAGTTGATTTCCCATTGAGAAAAGCATGAACAAAACCCGCTAAAAAAGCATCGCCACTACCAACCGTATCCACTACATCAACACAATAAATCGCATTTACTCCAAGATGTTCCTTGAATAGATCGGATAAGTGAAATTAACGTCTCATCATAATCAAACTTAATTAAGAGCTGATTATTTTTTCTGTGAATTTTTTCTTCAAGAAATATGATAGGGTGTTGTAGGGGTTTCATAGCACCCTCAAAGTAAATAAAATAGTTGATTAAAACAAAAAAAACACCGATTTCCGTGGTTTTTTAATGCATGAGTTTTTTAAGAATAACCCAATTTTTTTCTTTGTACTATTGACGTTTAATAATCTTATTTTGTGAAATTAGTTCACCCTTATTTTTTATATGGTAATAGTATATACCATTACTGAGATAGCTTAAATTAATTTCTAAATTACTAGAGTCTAATTCAAAATACCCTACAGATTGCCCTAAAGAATTGTAAATAATAAATTCTAAAGATTCAGTTTTTGAGGAATCTAGTGAAATAGTAATGTTTCCTTTAGTAGGGTTTGGATACACTAAAATATGTTGTTGCAAACGTGCAACATCTTTTGTTGAGAGCGTTTCTGAACTAGCAATCCAGTTACTCGCCAAACTATTGTCCGAATTTAAATCAACTAATTGCAAATACGGCCCATCTCCGTCTGCACTTTCAGGCCAAGGATCACTGTCTGCATACCAAACTTCATCTATAGTATTTCCGTAAGCATCCGATAAAATAATTTTATATGAGCTATTGCTTAAATCTCTAGTAAATTCACCAAAAGGGGCAAAGCCATAGAAATCTTCAAATGCAGCAGCATCACCACTTAGATAAATCTTTTCATTTGCTGCCACAGTAGCATTAGATAGAAATTGATATGAAATCCCTAATTCTCTAATGTAATATCCTGTTAAATCTATTGTTCGATCGCTATTGTTTGTTACTTCAATAAATTCTAGTTCTTTACTAGAATACCCTCCTTCCTCTTCGGGCTTGTAGTGTATTTTACTAATCACTAAATCTGGAACAAAGACATCAGAACAGTCGTTTGGAGAGCCAATATTAGAATTCATCCAATTAATACGGTTTAAAATCCAATCTTTCATGGCATTGATATTCTCTTCTTGTTCTGCTACCGTTGGCCAGCCTTCTTGTGGAGGCCATCTTTGTAGCTCTCTAGCCTGAGATTCATTCAACATCTCTTCTAACTCATCAATAAGATTGCTAATTGTTGTGTAGTTTAAGGCTTCATTTTCGGCAGTTAATTCAAACCACCGTTTAGATAAATAACATTTAAAAGTACTGTCTAGAAATAAGTCTTTCCAAAATTTAGCACCCATATTTTCATATTCAAATTGCCATAAATCATAAAAACTTCTATCAAAACCAAAAACAAATAAATCATTTCCATACGATAAATTATAATCCCATACAGGACCAGCTCTTAGTTTACCACCTCTATCTTTGTGAAAGAAGGTGCTAAATTGGTATGAATCTGGATTTGAAGCAATTTCAGCCATAATCATATAATCTACAAAACTAGGAACATCTATAATAGATGGGTAGCCATTAATTATTGAGGCATTTGCCAAGTTTGTTTGGGTTTCTAAGTCTCTAAAAACAGTTTCTATATAAGTTGCTTGTTCGCTAGTAATATCCTCTGTTTTTGGGTAATGATGCAAGAAGTCTGTATCCCATCCTCCATAATTAGGCATGGTCCATGCCACCTCATCTCCTCCAGTTGTTTTATCTGCTTTAACGATGTATCCACCTGTTACCTCTGGAAAATCAGTATCTTCATCATCAATTTTTTTTAGATTAACTCTATCAGAATCTCTTTTAATTTTTTCGGTTAAAATATAAACTCCCTTGTAGTCATCGTTAACAATTACTTCAATATATTTAACCCTTGGTGCATAATTACCCATGCTGGCGGCTAAAGTATATGATAGATAGTCACGTATCATAGATGGGTCATAAGCTAAAGAATTTAAAACCCAATCATTCTCGGAAGGCATTCCCAATAAATTAACGTTATTATTAGAATCGTCGTCTTCTAAAAGAGTAGAAAATCCATATGGTTTTTTATCCAATATTTGTGAGCTACTTCCTCTTAATTCTATTCCTATTCTGCCATTGTAGTTTAAATAAGAATCATTGGTAATATCTGTTAAATAATTCCTAGTTCCGTCTGGTCTAAAAATAAGTTGCATGGTCGCTAGAATTTTTGGTTCATCCGGTATTTCAATAGGAGCATTGGTGTTAGGGTCAATATCCGTTGTAATGACCATAATTGGCAAATTACTGTTGGTTAGAATTGTTTGTTGAGCAAATCCAACCTGGTAAAAAAGAACTAAAAAAAATGGTAAGACAATTGTTTTTTTATTCATAAAGAAAAAAGTTTAGCAACGTTTTTAAGAGGGAATGTTAAATTAAAAAGAATAGTTGATTTAAACAAAAAACCACCGAAATCAGTGGTTTTTTGATAGGACTATTTGTTTAATTATAAATCAAATTTTATGCCTTGTGCTAATGGCAATTCATCAGAATAATTAATCGTATTTGTTTGCCTACGCATATATACTTTCCAAGCGTCAGATCCAGACTCGCGTCCGCCACCAGTTTCTTTTTCTCCACCAAACGCACCTCCAATTTCTGCTCCTGAAGTTCCAATATTTACATTGGCAATTCCACAATCAGAACCTGCATAAGACAAGAATTTTTCAGCTTCTTTCAATTCATTCGTCATAATAGCAGAAGACAAGCCTTGCGCTACTCCGTTTTGTTTTTCTATGGCATTTTCTACACCATCAGAATATTTCATTAAATATAAAATAGGAGCAAAGGTTTCGTGCTGTACAATTTCAAAATGATTTTCAGCTTCAATAATGGCAGGTTTTACATAACAACCACTTTCATACCCTTCACCTTCCAATACACCACCCTCTACCAGTACATTTCCGCCTTCAGCTTTTGCTTTTTCAATAGCAGCTAAATACGTGTTCACAGCATCATGATCAATTAAAGGACCAATATGATTGCATTCATCTAATGGGTTTCCAATAGTTAATTGCTTATAAGCGCCTACAATGGCATCTCTTACTTTGTTATATACAGATTCATGAATAATGAGTCTTCGTGTAGAGGTACAACGTTGTCCGCAGGTTCCAACAGCTCCAAATACCGCCCCTGGCACAACTACTTTTAAGTCTGCCGTTGGTGTAATTATAATGGCGTTGTTACCGCCTAATTCTAATAAAGATTTTCCAAAACGTTGGGCAACAGTAGCACCAACAATTCTTCCCATTCGTGTAGATCCAGTAGCAGATACTAAAGGAATTCTTGTATCTGTAGTCATCATTTCACCCACCGTATAATCTCCACTAATAATAGAAGAAATACCCTCTGGTAAGTTGTGTTCTTTTAAAACATCTGCAATAATATTCTGGCAGGCGACGGCACACAAAGGCGCTTTTTCAGAACCTTTCCACACACATACATCACCACAAACCCAAGCCAAAGCCGTATTCCAGGCCCAAACAGCTACCGGAAAGTTAAAAGCAGAAATAATACCTACTACACCAATAGGGTGCCATTGCTCTCTCATCACGTGTCCAGGACGTTCAGATGGAATAGTTTGTCCATTTAATTGTCTAGACAATCCAACAGCAAAATCACAGATATCAATCATTTCTTGAACCTCTCCGTACCCTTCTTGTAAAGATTTTCCCATTTCATAAGAAACTAATTTACCAAGAGGTTCTTTTAAGTCTCGTAGTTTATTACCAAACTGACGTACAATTTCTCCTCTTTGTGGTGCTGGCATATCTCTAAAAGTCTTAAACGCAGCAGTAGCAGAACTCATTACTTGTTCGTAATCTTCTTTGGTGCTTGCTTTTACCTTACCAATTAATTTTCCATCTACAGGAGAATAACTGGCAATAAGTTCTCCATTAGAAAAATGATGACTACCAGTAGAAGTTCCATGGTTAACATCTTGCAGTCCTAACTCTTTTAGGGCTTGTTGAATTCCAAAATCTGACATTATTTTTTTATTTTGATTTGTGCCCACAAAAATACAATAAAGTTTTCCAAAATAATAAGCTGTATTTATCAATTATAATCAAAGTTTTTTAACTAAATCCTACTATTTTTGTGATATATGCAAAAAGCCATTTTCAATATACAAAACGAGACTGATTTTGAGCGCTGTGCTTTGCAAGTGTTTAAACATCAGTTTGAAAATAATAAGGTGTACAGATCTTTTTGCGATTTGCTATACATTCACCCAAGTGATGTAAAAGATGTATCTCAAATTCCTTTTTTGCCCATTCAGTTTTTTAAAACCCACCAAGTTCTTTCCACCCACCAATCTGTTCAAGAAACGTTTAGCAGTTCGGGTACTACAGGAACTCATACAAGTAAGCATTTGGTAGCAGATCTAAGTTGGTATGAGACAAGTTATACCAGAGCATTTGAACATTTTTATGGGTCTGTTGAAGACTATACGGTTCTTGGGCTTTTGCCTAATTATTTAGAACGGGAGGGTTCTTCCTTAATTTATATGGTCAATGACTTTATCCATAAATCTAACAGCCCTAAGAGTGGTTTTTACTTAGACAATCTATCTGAGCTAACAAAAACACTGATAGCACTAGATCAAAAAGGAGAAAAAGTATTGTTAATTGGAGTTACGTTTGCATTGTTAGATCTCATAGAAAGCCAAACCTTTACATTAAATAATACCGTTATTATGGAAACAGGTGGCATGAAAGGAAGACGTAAAGAACTCATCAGAGAAGAATTACATGAAATTTTAGTTGCAGGTTTTGGCGTGTCTAAAATTCACTCAGAGTACGGTATGACCGAACTATTAAGCCAAGGGTATTCTACCGGAGATGGTGTTTTTGACTGCCCTCCCTGGATGAAAATACTTACCAGAGATACTGAAGATGCGCTTACTTTAGTTGGGGCAAACAAAACAGGAGGGCTAAATATTATAGATTTGGCCAACTACAATTCATGCTCATTTATTGCAACACAAGACTTAGGAAAAGTAAACAGCAACGGCCGTTTTGAGGTGCTAGGGCGTTTTGATCATTCAGATATTAGAGGATGTAATTTAATGGTGATGTAGAATCACCTCTATACCAACTAAGCTATTTTTAACAGAAAATAGTTCTTTTTTCCTCGCTGAAGCAACACATATGCATTGGCAATAATATCTGAAGTAGAAATCACAAAATCTTCTTTTACTTTTTCTTTATTCACAGAAATTGCGTTTTCTTTCAGGGCTCTTCTGGCTTCCCCATTAGATTTTAAGAATCCTGTTTTTGCAGCCAAGGCGCCAATCATATCTAATCCGTTATCAATGTCTTCTTTAGAAACCGATGCCTGAGGTACACCTTCAAATATATCTAAAAAGGTTTGTTCATCTAACGATTTTAAATCTTCAGAGGTAGACTTTCCAAAAAGAATTTGAGAAGCTTTAATCGCATTGTCAAAAGCTTCTTGGCCGTGCGTCATTATGGTAACTTCTTCTCCAATTTTCTTTTGTAACAACCTTAGGTGTGGGGTTTCTCTGTGTTCTGTAACTAGGGCTTCAATAGCCTTCTTATCTAAAAAAGTAAAGATTTTAATATATTTTTCTGCATCTTCATCAGAGGCATTTAACCAGTATTGGTAAAATTTGTAAGGAGAGGTTCTCTTGGCATCTAGCCACACATTTCCACCCTCTGTTTTACCAAACTTTGTACCATCAGCTTTGGTAACCAAGGGCACCGTAATGGCATAGGCTTTTCCTTGGGCTTTTCTTCTAATCAATTCTGTTCCAGTAGTAATATTTCCCCACTGGTCAGACCCTCCCATTTGTAACTTACAATCCATTTCTTTATACAAATGATAGAAATCATACCCTTGAAATAGTTGGTAGGTAAACTCCGTAAAGCTCATACCTACTTTAGATTCAGAACTTAAGCGTTTTTTTACTGAATCTTTAGCCATCATATAATTTACGGTGATGTGCTTCCCTATATCTCTTACAAAGTCTATTAAAGAAATGTCTTTCATCCAATCAAAGTTATTCACCAACTCAGCAGGGTTTTCTGTAGCATTAAAATCTAAAAACCTACCCAATTGTGCTTTAACACCTTCAATATTTTTTTGCAAACTAGCTTCATCCAACAAATTTCTCTCTGCAGATTTACCCGATGGATCTCCCACCATACCCGTTGCACCTCCAACTAAGGCAATAGGTTTATGCCCAGCATTTTGAAAATGCTTTAAGATTAATATCTGAACCAAGCTACCAATATGCAATGAATCTGCAGTAGGGTCAAATCCTATATAACCTGCCGTAGCATGTTCTAGTAAGTGTGCTTCAGTATCAGGCATAATATCATGCAGTAATCCTCGCCATCGTAACTCTTCAACAAAATTTGTCATCTTCTTTCTTTATAAAAAGCAAAGATACATTTCTGAGGTAAATAAACTAAATTCGTGCTATGATTTTAGTTACAGGAGGCACAGGGTTGGTTGGTTCACATTTGTTAGTTCGTTTAGCACAAGAAAATGAACCTATAAGAGCTATTTATAGAACCTTAGAGAGTATTGAAAAAACTAAAAAAGTATTTTCATATTACACCAATATTGCTAAAGACTTATTTAACAACATAGAATGGGTACAGGCAAACATTACAGATGTACCGTCTATGATACCCGCTTTTAAAGATGTAAAAAAAGTCTACCATTGTGCAGCTGTCATTTCATTTGATCCTGCAGACTATAGAACCATGAGAAAGGTAAACATTCATGGCACCGCAATTATTGCCAATTTAGCGATAGATGCCAAAGTAGAAAAATTGTGTTTTGTAAGTTCTATAGCAACGATTGGAGATGATCCTAAAAAAGAGTTTGCTAACGAAGAAAATGATTGGGGTGGTAATCAAAAAAACAATGGCTATGCCATTACCAAATATGGTGCAGAAACAGAAGTATGGCGAGCTAGTCAAGAAGGAGTTGATGTTGTTATTGTAAATCCAGGGGTTATTCTAGGTAGTGGTTTTTGGGATTCAGGTTCAGGAAAAATGTTCTCGCAAATTCATAAAGGATTTCAATTTTATTCTGAAGGGGTAACCGGTTTTGTTGGAGTAAAAGATGTTATTAACGCGATGGTTCAGTTAATGCAAAGCAATTGTAAAAACGAACGATTTATTCTGGTATCTGAAAATAAAAGTTTTAAAGAAGTGCTATTTTCTATAGCTGAGGCTTTCGGAAAGAAAAAACCAACAAGATGTGTTCAGCCCTGGCAAGCTAGTCTATTGTGGCGCTGGGAGTGGTTGGTGTCAAAAACAACATCAAGAAAAATTAGGATGAGTAAGTATACCGCTAAAACATTGTTTAGAAAAACGTATTATTCTTCAGAAAAATGTAAAAAACAATTAAAGGTTACTTTTGAGAATATTGATGCTGTGATTCATCAGGTAAAAAATGATTTTTTAGTTTAAATTATTGAGGGAGCTTTTTTTTCAACACACTTTTAGTAGATATTTTTTTTCTTTTTAAAAAGTCAACCTTATCTCTTTTTTTAAGTTTATTGGGATTTTTAAATTTTATCTGTTCAATAGAATCATTTTTAATAGAATCTTTAACACGCTTTATTTTTTTAAACTTAGACTCTTCATCTTCTAAGAGTGAAATCACCTCGTTTAACATTGGCTCGTATACATCAACTTTAGAGATATAATAAAAATTACTTTGCTTAAAGCGAAGGCTATCTATTTTATACTTCTCATAAACAAGATGAACATAATTAAATCTATTTATTTGTTTAAAGTTTCTGAAGCCCTTAGCTGTAGTAGCTAAAACTAAATCTTTTAACAGTAAAACCATAGAATCTTTAGGGATAAGATCTTTAGGCTCTTCAAAAATTGTATTACTTGAACAAGAGGTGAGTAAAGAGAACAAAATAAGGGCAATAATTGGCTTTTTTATCATCTGTTAAATGTTATTCGTTTTCCTTTAACCTCGTTGTTAAAAACTCCTTCATGATATATTAAAACTCCATTAACAAATGTATGGGTTACACTTGAAGAGAAGGTGGTTCCTTCAAATGGAGACCATCCACATTTGTACAAGATATTTTCTTTACAGACTGTTTGAGGTGCCTTTAAATCTATTAAAACTAAATCTGCGTAATATCCCTCTCTTATAAAACCTCTATTTTCAATTTGAAAAATGATTGCCGGGTTATGACATGCTTTTTCGACTAGCTTTTCTATTGAGATTACTTTCTCAGAGACCTTTTCTAATAAAGCCAGTAAAGCGTGTTGAACCAGTGGACCACCACTTGGTGCTTTTAAATAAGAGTTAGATTTTTCTTCAAGGGTATGAGGAGCATGATCTGTGGCAATAATATCTAGCCGGTCATCTAACAATGCTTTCCATAATCCTTGCCTGTCTGCTGCTGTTTTAACCGCAGGATTCCATTTTATATGTGTTCCTTTTTCTTTGTAATCTTGATCTGAAAACCACAAATGATGAACACATACTTCTGACGTAATTTGTTTTTCCTCTAAAGGGATGTCATTTCTAAATAGTGTTGTTTCTTTTGCAGTAGACACATGAAACACATGCAATCTAGCCCCTGTTTTTTTTGCCAATTCAATGGCTCTTGAAGATGATAAATAACAGGCTTCTTCACTCCTTATTACAGGGTGTAACTCGATAGGGATGTGTTCGCCATATTGCGCTTTATGTTCAGCGGTATTTTTTTTGATGGTTTCTTCATCTTCACAATGTACAGAAATAATTAGTTTGGTAGAGGAGAAAATCTTCTCCAAGACCTCTAAATTATCCACCAACATATTTCCTGTAGAAGAGCCTAAAAATAATTTAATTCCTGCAACAGTTTTGGGGTCTGTTTTTAAAAGTTCCTCTAAGTTATCATTAGTGCCTCCAAACATAAAAGAATAATTGGCAAAGGATGTTTTTTCAGCGATATTAAATTTATCTTGTAATAATTGTTGATTGGTTGCCTGAGGAACTGTATTTGGCATTTCTATGAAGGTGGTAATACCACCAGCAACAGCAGCTCTGCTTTCTGAATCAATAGTTGCTTTATGTGTTAATCCTGGTTCTCTAAAATGAACCTGATCATCTATTAACCCTGGAATAAGATACTTTCCGGAAGCATCAATAACAGTCATAGAATTTGTTGTTATAGAGGAGCCAATTTTTTTAATCATGCCATTTTCTACAAGAAGATCACCAACAAATGAAGACCCTTCATTTACAATAGTAGCATTTTTTATCAGGTAAGAATTCATCGCAAGCCTTTAAATCTCATTTTTAGAACGCCAAAAAGCGCTTCATATATGATGCCTTCATTCATTTTTGAGGTTCCTTCTGTTCTATCGGTAAATATAACAGACACTTCTTTAATATTAAAGTTGTGTTTCCATGCTTTAAATTTCATTTCAATTTGAAAAGCATATCCTATAAAACGAATATTGTTTAAGTTAATAGTTTCCAATACACGCCTCTTATAACAAACAAAGCCAGCTGTAGTATCATGTATAGGGATTCTTGTAATAAAACGAACATATTTTGATGCAAAATATGATAGCAATACTCTTTTCATGGGCCAATTCACAACATTTACTCCTTTAGAATATCGAGAGCCTATAGAAACGTCTGCTCCTTCACTTTCACAGGCATTGTAGAGCCTTACTAAGTCTGCTGGGTTGTGAGAAAAATCAGCATCCATTTCTATGATATAATCATATTTTTTTTCAATAGCCCACTTAAAGCCGTGAATATAAGCAGTTCCTAAGCCGTTTTTCCCCTCTCTTTTTTCAATAAAAAGACAGTCAGAATAACGCAGAATTAAATCATCAACAATGGCAGCAGTTCCATCTGGAGAATTATCATCAACAACCAATATATGAAACTTTTTATACTGCTCAAAAACAGTTTTTATAATGGCTTCAATGTTTTCTTTTTCGTTATATGTTGGAATAATAACTAAAGTGTCGGACATAAAATGTGAAAGAATATGGGCAAATATACATTTTTTTATTACTAATTTTGTGATAATTTTAAATCCAACAATTAAGTAATGGAGGCGTTACAAAGAGATATTTTGTCAAATAATTGGATCACAATAATTTTTCTAGTATCGTTGGCAGTACTCTTTTTTCTCAAGCTATTTGAAGCTACAAAATTAAAAGGGTATGCCGCTTCTATTTTTAATAAGGGATTTATAGAAATAGAAGCAGAAGATAATCCCTCTCTTTTTTCTTTCTTTCACTTAGGGTTTTCTTTTTTCTTTTTTTTAATGATTACCATTACAGGTTATTTCTGTACAAACATATATAGTCAAAGAACTGTTTTTTTATTGCAAGATTACATACATGTGTTTAACTATGTTTTGTTGTATATGATTGTGAGGTTTGTAAGTATATCGTTATTGATTTTGTTATTTGAATTAAAACAGAGAATATCTTTATTTTTAATCTCTAAAAGAGGCTTTTTGTATTCAATTTCCATAGGTCTTCTATTTTTAAACATCATTTATTTTTACTCACTTCAGAGTAAATATCTTTTAATTACTGGTGTAGGGCTTCTTTTTCTTGTAAGATTCTTCATGATTTTGATGATAAACAAAAACCTGATTATTAAAGAGTTGTTTTATTTTATTTTGTACCTTTGCGCCTTCGAATTAGCACCGCTAATCGTTTTGTTTAGATGGATTTTTTAAATAAAAAGAAGAAGATAATGAAAGTGAAAACAATTCTGGTCTCTCAACCAGCACCAAAAACAGAAACCTCACCATATTCTGATTTGTCTGATAAACAGAAAGTCAAAATTGATTTTAGACCTTTCATTCATGTTGAAGGAGTTACCACTAAAGAGGTTAGAGCTCAAAAAATAGATTTATCAAACTTTACTGCCATAGTTCTTACTAGCAGAAACGCAGTAGATCATTTTTTCAGAATTGCAGAAGAAATGCGATTCAAAGTGCCAGATGCGATGAAGTATTTTTGTCAATCTGAGGCAGTTGCCTATTATTTGCAGAAATATGTAGTGTATAGAAAACGAAAAATATATGTTGGAAAAAGAACCTTTCCAGAATTAAGTAAGTTAATTAAAAAGCACAAAGAAGAGAAATTTTTATTGCCTTCGTCAGATAAGTTAAAGCCATTAATTCCTTCCGAATTAGATGCCTTAGGAGTTAACTGGAAAAGAGCAATTTTGTATAAAACTGTTGTAAGTGATTTATCTGATTTAGAAAATGTTTTTTACGATATTCTAGTCTTTTTTAGTCCTTCAGGAATAGATTCTTTATTTAGAAATTTCCCAGAATTTAAGCAAAATAATACTCGAATCGCAGTTTTTGGAAATTCTACGGTTAAAGCAGCTACGGAAGCTGGTTTAAAATGTAACATCACAGCACCATCTTTAGAAACACCTTCTATGACAATGGCGCTTGAAAAGTATATTAAAACTGCCAACAAAAAGTAAAAGAGATCTATATAAAAAATAATCTTTTATCAAAAACCAAGCATATTTGCTTGGTTTTTTTATGCAAATAGGGTAGCAAATACTTCTTCTATTTTTCCTACAAGAATAAGTTTTATGTCACTCTCTTTAAGTGTAATTTTATTGTATTTAGAAGCAACAAATGTTTTATACCCCAATTTTTTAGCTTCTAATATCCGTTGATCTATTTTTGAAACAGGTCTTATTTCTCCTGCCAAGCCTATTTCGGCAGCAAAGCAAACATTTGGAGAAATAGCAATATCTTGGTTAGAAGACAAAATGGAAGCGACAACCGCTAAATCAATAGCAGGATCGTCTATACTAATACCTCCAGTAATGTTTAAAAAGACATCTTTAGCAGCAAGCTTAAAGCCAGCTCTTTTTTCAAGAACGGCCAATACCATGTGAAGTCTTTTTAAATTATAGCCAGTTGTAGTTCTTTGAGGAGTTCCATAAACAGCTGTGCTAACTAAAGCTTGTACCTCTATCATTAAGGGTCTTATGCCCTCTAGTGTAGAAGAGATGGCTGTACCACTTAAATCTGCATCTTTTTTTGAGATTAAAATTTCAGAAGGATTAGAAACTTCTCTCAATCCGTCTGAGAGCATTTCATAAATACCTAATTCTGCTGTAGAACCAAATCTATTTTTTTGTGATCGTAAAATTCGATAAGTGTGATTTCTATCGCCTTCAAATTGTAGCACAACATCTACCATGTGTTCTAAAATTTTAGGACCAGCTATTTGCCCCTCCTTATTTATGTGACCAATTAACAGTACAGGAATGCCTGTTTCTTTTGCAAATTTTATTAATTCCGCAGTGGTTTCTCTAATTTGAGAAATACTACCAGGAGATGCGTCTATGGCGTTTGTGTGAAGTGTTTGAATAGAATCAATTACTAAAACTTGTGGCTGAACTTTTTCTATATTTTTAAATATTTGTTGGGTATTGGTCTCTGTTAAAATAAGACAATTAGAGGCGTTTTTTTGAATTCTTTCTGCCCTCATTTTTATCTGTGATTGACTTTCTTCACCTGACACATACAACACCTTATCTTGTATTGCTAGTGATATTTGTAATATAAGTGTAGATTTTCCAATTCCTGGCTCACCTCCTAATAATGTGACAGAGCCCTTTACTAGACCACCACCTAAAACAGTATCAAGTTCTTTGTTTTTTGTGGGAATTCTTTCCTCTGCATTCAATTGAATTTCTTCAATTTTTAAAGGTTTAGAGATTGTTTTTGCAGCATTAGATTGTTTCCATTCTCTAGCTACTTCTTTTTGGATCACTTCTTCAACAATGGTATTCCATTCATTACAAGCACTGCATTGGCCCATCCATTTTGCATGCTGGGTTCCACAATTTTGACAAAAAAAAGTAGTTTTAGCCTTCGCCATTATAAATATATTTACACAAAGAAAAGAAAATTACTTTGCTTTATTGCAGATTGGCAACAGTAAAAAAGAGAGACCGCCAAAAAGGATAATCATGGCTGTTTGTGCGGCCCACATAACACTTCCAAAAGCGGTTGAAGGCTCTTCGGGCACACCAAATAGGGTAAATGCCCCAGCTACCGCTAATGGGTACAACCCAATACCACCATTCGTGGCAGCAATGCTAAAACCACCAGCAATAAAACCCACCAGTATCCCCCCAAACGGAACTTCTAGCCCTTCAATTGCAGGAATGGTAGCCCAAAACATACACACATACATAACCCAAATAAATACCGTATGAAAAATGAAAGCCCATTTGTTTTTCATTCTAAAAATACTGGTAATTCCCTCAACGAGACTTTTAACAAAGCTTTTGATTTTTAGCCCTATACCTGTTGTTGATTTTTGAACATATTTGTAAAAGAAAAACCCTCCAAGTAAGCATGAAATTAGAATAATAGCTATTTTTAAAGGATCTACATTTTTGGTTACCAATTGAACAATAAAATCAAACTGAATTAACAGGGTAATTCCTATAATCAAAAACATCATAAAAAGATCAGCTATACGCTCTGCAACAATGGTTCCAAATCCTTTTTCAAATGGAATATTTTCATAATTAGTCATCACTGATGCCCTAGAAACTTCTCCAGCTCTAGGGATGGCCAAATTTACAAAATAGCCAATCAAAACTGCCAAAGTACTATTTATGAATCTAGGGTTGTAACCCAAAGGCTCCAACATAAATTTCCATCTGTAGGCTCTAGATAAGTGACTTAAAATCCCAAAACATAAACCAAGTGCAATCCACCAATAATTTGCATTTTTAAAGTATTCTAAAAGTGTTTTTGGCGGAATAATTGTAAATAAATACCAAACTAAACCTCCTCCAAAAAGAAGAGGGATAATTATTTTTAAGGTTTTTTTTATTTTTAAGGTCAAAATTAGATCAGTAGATTAGAATTTTCATCTGGAAAAACAAGTGCAGGTTTGTATACTTTAGCTTTTTCAAAATCCATGAAAGCATAAGTAATTAAAATTAAAACATCTCCAACAGCTACTCTCCTTGCTGCTGCTCCGTTTAAAGTAATTTCACCACTTTTTCTTGGCCCAGGAATTACGTAAGTTTCAAGGCGTTCTCCGTTATTATTATTAACAACTTGCACACGTTCTCCTTCTATAATATTAGCTGCATCCATTAAATCTTCATCTATGGTAATACTCCCAATATAATTTAAATCAGCACCTGTTACTTTAACACGGTGGATTTTTGATTTTACAACTTGAACTAACATCCGGCAAAAGTACTACTTTTTTAAAAATCTGGAATTAAATTCAAGTTAAAAAGAAATTAGAATTATAGAGCCATAGTGTCAATTAAACGAACCTTATCTGCATGCACTGCAATAAAAGCACGATAATTTTTGTTAGATGAAATAGTTAAAGCAGGTGTCAGATTTTCTTCATCTGCAATAACAAAATACTCCAATTCAAAAAGAGGATTTTTATCAAACTGTTCACCCACCCATGAATTTATTTTTTCTATGGCTTTATTGTCTATTAGTTCTTTTACCCTACATAATGTCTCATAGATGATCGCTCCTTCTTCTTTTTCTTTTTCAGAAAGGAGCTGGTTCCTTGAGCTCATAGCTAAGCCATTTTTTTCTCTAAAAGTTGGACATCCTACCACAGATACGGGCAAATGGTTTTTCTGAACCATTTTTCTAATTATTTGTAGTTGCTGAAAGTCTTTCTCGCCAAAATAAGCATTTGTTGGAGTCACAATTTCGAATAGTTTTTTCACAATAGTGCCTACTCCATTAAAGTGCCCTTCTCTAAATTTTCCTTCCATTTGAATTTCTAGCCCATCAAACTCAAAATGGTTTGAGGATACAGTATTGGAATAAATTTCTTCAGTAGATGGAATAAAGGCAATATCACAAGAAACACTTTGCAGCAAGGTTAAATCACTTTCAAGAGTTCTTGGGTAATTTTCTAAATCTTCCCTTTTGTTAAATTGTGTAGGGTTTACAAAAATACTAGCAACAGTAATCTCATTGTTGTCAACAGATTCTTTAACTAAAGATAGGTGTCCATTGTGCAAAGCACCCATTGTTGGAACAAAACCTATTGTGAAGTTTTTAGAACTATACCCTTTAAAATATGTCTTTAGCTCTTTCTTGGTTTTAAAAACCTTCATAATATAATATCGTGTATGACCGCAAACTTAGCATTTTAACACGACTTTTGTATAAAAATTCGTACTTTTGCAAACTTATATAAAGGCTTAGATTCAATGAAAGATAAGAGAATATTATATGTTTCTTCTGAGGTTGTTCCTTATTTACCAGAAACAGAGATAGCATCCACTGCATTCAATGTAGCGAAGAAGGCTCATTCTAAAGGTGTACAGACAAGAATATTTATGCCTCGTTTTGGGGTTATTAATGAGAGAAGACATCAATTACACGAAGTAATTCGTTTGTCAGGAATGAATTTAATAATTAATGACATGGACATGCCTTTAATTATTAAAGTAGCTTCAATTCCTAAAGAAAGAATGCAAGTTTATTTTATTGATAATGATGAATACTTTAAAAGGAAAGCTATTTTTTCAGATGAAGATGATCAATTATTTTCAGACAATGATGAAAGAGCAATTTTCTTTGCCAAAGGAGTTGTTGAGACTGTGAAAAAATTAAACTGGGCTCCAGATATTATTCATGTTCACGGATGGATGGCATCATTGTTGCCATTATACATTAAAGAATATTACAGTGAAGAGCCGTTGTTTTCAGAAAGTAAAATAGTAACCTCTGTGTATGATAAAGATTTTGAAGGATCGTTAAATACCGAACTTGTTGAAAAAATTAAATTTGATAAAATTTCAGATGAAAAGACTAGCATTTTAAATGAACCTAACTATACAAATATTATAAAAAGCGCAGTATCAAATTCTGATGCAATAGTTAAAGGAAGCAAACAAATTCCTGACGAGATTGATGAGGAAATTATAAAAAATGATATACCTGCGTTATCATTTCAAGAAGAAGATTCTTTTGAATCTTACTTAAATTTTTACGAAGAACTTATTTCAGAAGAGTAAACTTAGGTTGGTTATGTTAAGAAAATATATGAAAGCAACAATATCCGTTGTAATTACAGTGTTTCTTTTGGTGTCTATTGTTTCATGTGAAGAAGATTTTACTGACATAGGAACGTCTATTGTTAACAATGGAGAATTTTCAACGAATGATACGGTTTTTGAAATAGAAGTTACTGGTAAAAACATCGAAAATGTTCAAGCAGATGGATTTCAAATTGGGGGAATTCTAGGGCAATACTTATTAGGTGTTTACAATAATAGCAATTACAAAAAAATAGAAGCATCAATTATCTCCCAACTCGCTATACCCTCAGATTTAACACTTGTAGACAATACATTTGGTTCAGATACTACTGTGGTTACTACCATAGATACAGTTCTGTTAAGAATTCCCTACAACGCTTCATTGTTAACTACCGCAGTAGTAAATTCTGATTATCAACTAGATTCAATAATTGGAAATCAACTAGTGCCATTTTCACTCAATGTTTATAGATTAGAAACCTATTTAAGCAATTTAAACCCATCTTCACCTGCTCTATCTAATATTTATCCGTCTGATCAAATTTATGATGCAGGTACGCAAAAGTTAAATAGTGTTGAAGACATACAGTTTATGCCTAACAGAAGAGATACTGCAAGTTTCATAAAAAGAAAGCTAAGTACTGGAGAAGTATATACCACAGATACCATTTCGTTTCCTAACTTAACACCTTCCATTAATATTCCTCTTAAAGAAGATTTGATTCAAGAGCTCCTTTTTGATCAATATGAAACTTCAAATTTTACATCTCAAGACGCCTTTAACAATTATTTTAGAGGAATTAAAATACAAGCAGAGGGAGATGATGGTTCGTTAATGTCTTTAAGTCTTAATGGCACAGGTTTACAGCCGTTAATTGACATATACTACACTAATACAATTTTAACAGATGGTGGAACGGTGGTATATGACACTATTAAAAAAACAGATTCTTTTTTACTGTCAGGCATTAGAAACAGCCATTATAAAACAACGCCAGGGCAATCTTCAGGGCCAAATAATACAGCAATTCAAGGGACTGCTGGATCTATGGCTCAATTAAAAATATTAGGGGATGATAATGATCTCAATGGGCTACCAGACCAACTAGAAGAGCTTAGAACAAAAAACTGGCTAATTAATGATGCTCGCATTACTCTTTATGTAGACAAAGAGGTTATTGAGCCAGATACTACTGCTACTCCCTATCGATTGTTTATTTATAAAGATGGCTTAACCAGCTCTGGTGAAGAGAGGCCACGTCAAGTTTTAGACTATATGACAGAAGGAGTTAATGAAGTTGGAGGTTCTTTAGAATTAGATAGTCAGGATAAACCAGATAGGTATACGTTTAATATAACTGATTATATATCAGAACTTCTATCAGGAGATATCAATGATTTGCCTCAACTAGGTGTAAGGGTCTTCAACCCAACTGATCTTCCAGCATCTACTGCAGATACCATTGTGAGAAATTATAACTGGAATCCAAAAGCAATCATGTTGCTGAATCACAATACTCAAGACGCTTCAAGAAAAGCGAAATTAACCATAGCATACACTGTCAAAACAGAAGAAAACTAACAAAAAATTAATTGAAAAAGAATTTTTATGTGTGGAATAACAGGATATATAGGTAATAAACAGGCATACCCTATTATTATTAATGGGTTAAAAAGATTAGAATACAGAGGTTACGATAGTGCTGGTATTATGATCTATGATGGTGTTGATGTAAATCTATCCAAAACAAAAGGGAAAGTTTCATCTTTAGAAGAAATAATAGAAAATAATCCAACAAGAAAAGAAGGAACTATTGGTATAGGTCATACAAGATGGGCTACTCACGGGGTTCCAAATGATGTAAATTCTCATCCTCACACTTCGCAGTCTGGAAATTTAGTAATTGTTCACAATGGGATTATTGAAAATTATGATACCCTAAGAAAAGAATTATCTTCAAGAGGTTACTCTTTTCAGAGTGATACAGATACTGAAGTTCTTGTGAATTTAATTGAAGAAGTTAAAAAGCAAGAAGAATGTAAGTTAGGGAAAGCAGTACAAATAGCTCTTACCCAGGTAACAGGAGCTTATGCAATTGCTGTTTTTGACAAAGAAAAACCTAATGAAATTATTGTAGCAAGATTAGGAAGCCCTATTGCTATTGGTGTAGGCAAGAATAATGAAGAATTCTTTGTTGCTTCAGATGCCTCTCCTTTTATTGAGTTTACTAAAAATGTGATGTACTTAGAAGATGAAGAAATGGCTATTGTGAAGCTTGGAAGAGATATTCGAGTAAGAAAAATAATGGATGATTCGTCTGTAGAGCCAACTATTCAAAAACTTAAATTAAGTTTAGAACAAATAGAAAAAGGTGGGTACGACCATTTCATGATTAAAGAGATTCATGAACAGCCTAAAGCAATTATAGATACCTACAGAGGAAGAATGTTGGCCAATCAAGGGATTATAAAAATGGCAGGGGTAGATAATAACCTTGAGAAATTTTTAAATGCTAGACGAATTATTATTGTGGCTTGTGGTACCTCTTGGCATGCAGGATTAGTAGGAGAGTATTTAATTGAAGAAATGGCTAGAATACCAGTAGAGGTAGAATATGCCTCTGAGTTTAGATATAGAAATCCAATTATTACTCCCGATGATGTTGTGATTGCTATTTCTCAGTCTGGTGAAACCGCCGATACTTTGGCTGCTATAAAATTAGCAAAGTCTAAAGGAGCATTTGTTTTTGGAGTTTGTAATGTAGTAGGGTCATCAATTGCCAGAGAGACACATGCTGGTGCATATACGCATGCTGGACCAGAGATTGGTGTGGCTTCAACAAAAGCATTTACAACACAAATTACAGTATTGTCTCTAATAGCTTTAAAGCTTGCAAAGGAAAAAGGAACGCTATCAAAATCTGAATTTCACGCTTATTTGCAAAAAATGCAATTGATACCTAATAAGGTTCAAAAATTGCTAGAAATAGACGATAAAGTAAAAGAGATTGCTAGTATTTATAAAGATGCTAAAAACTGTCTATATCTTGGAAGAGGGTTTAATTTCCCTGTTGCCTTAGAAGGCGCCTTAAAATTAAAGGAAATTTCATATATCCACGCAGAGGGATATCCTGCTGCTGAAATGAAACATGGCCCTATAGCCTTAATAGACGAAGACATGCCTTTATTTGTGATTGCTACGAAAAAAGGGCACTACGAAAAAGTAGTCAGTAATATTCAAGAAATAAAATCTAGAAGCGGTAAAATTATTGCTATTGTTACCGAAGGAGATGTTACGGTAAAAGAAATTGCAGATCACGTGATTGAAATACCAGAAACCGAGGAGGCACTTACACCACTTTTAACGACCATCCCTTTTCAGCTACTGTCGTACCATATTGCAGTTATGTTAGATAAGAATGTAGATCAACCGAGAAACTTAGCCAAATCAGTTACAGTTGAGTAATTTGTAATGGTTCTTTTTTTAGTTACAATTTCTATATTTACAACATTAGCAAGGGGCTTTTAATTTTACCAGGAAGTTTTATTGTAGTAGCCATCTTACATGTTGTGTCTATGAAAATGACCAAGATTTTTGAGGCTAAAAAAATACACTACAGAAAGTTCTTTTGGCATTTCTACGGAATTACTTTCATGCTAAGCGGTGGAATCAACCTCATAGAAAAAGGAGAATATGGGTGGAGTTTTTTAATTCAATTTTTAGTCTGCTTGGTGACGGTAATTTTAAATTTCACATGAAATATGGAGCAAAAAATCAGCTAAATCTTATCATGTACTTGGCTATGTTCTCCGTTGTTCCATAAGGTTAAAATATCAGTTGCCACACTAGCGCCACTACCTGCTGCAATGGCAAATTGGCTTCTGCATCCCGATAAGGTTCCGCAAACATAGACGCTTTCAGTAACTAAATAATTTTCATTTCTTAATTGAATTCTATCTTTGGATGCTTTTGCGCTTTGATGAGGTTCTAGATGCGCTTCTAAACCTTTAATTAGAAAAGGTTTTGCATAATTTAAAGCTAAAATAATGACTTGAGTCTTGTACTCATTTTTGTTTGTCTTTACAATGTGACAATTGTTTTGAATAGTAATTGATATTACTTTTTCTTGTTCAATTTGAGTAATATTTGGATAATTTTTAGTCAATTGTTTTTTCCCTGCTGTCAATACATCAGATCCAAGAGTTCCTGAAGTTAAACCAAGCACATTGTTAAAAAGAGCATTCTGTAGGTGAGAACTTCTTTGATGCATAATTACTCCCACTCTTTTATTCGAGGCATAGGGCTTTTTAAGCCCTGACCCAAGAACTAAAGCACATTGCATCCCAGCTACACCGCCCCCAATAATTAATGCGTCAAACATCGTTAAAATAGCGCTTGAATATTAGCAGCAAATAATTTTACAGCAATGGCTAATAAAATAACTCCAAATATCTTTCGAATAATTTTAATTCCATTAGCCCCAATGATACGCTCAATTTTTGGGGAGGTTTTTAAGACCAGATAAATGACCACAACATTACATAGAACAGCAATAATAATATTTTCAATGAAGAATTCTGCTCGTAAAGATAAGAGCGTAGTTAAACTTCCAGGTCCAGCAATTAAGGGAAATGCTAAAGGAAATACGGTAGCGGTAATACTTTCTGATTCATCATCATCTTTATAAAGTGTAATTCCTAAGATCATTTCTAAGGCGATAAAAAAAAGAATGAAAGACCCTGCCACGGCAAATGAATACACATCAATTCCAATCAATTCAAGTAAACTTTGTCCTAAAAAAAGAAACACCACCATAATAACACCAGCAATTAGTGACGCTTTTTCTGACTGAATATGGCCAACTTTTTTTCTTAAATCTATAATGATTGGAATATTCCCAACAATATCTATGACCGCAAATAAGACCATGAATGCTGTAAATATTTCCTTAAAATTAAAATTCATAAGTAGTTGTTTAAAGTTGCAAAAGTAGAAAACTAACCGAATCAAAATGTAAAAATTAGAAAATATTTTATGTTATTTTTGCCAAATGTTTCAATTAGGAAAAACCATAGTTTCGGAAGACATTATAGAGAAAGATTTTGCATGTAATCTTTCTAAATGCAAAGGAGAATGTTGTGTTTCTGGAGTAGCAGGAGCCCCATTAGAAAAAGATGAAACAGCTATTTTAAAAGAAATTTACCCAAAACTTAAACCCTTTTTGAGACCAGAGGGAATAGAAGCTATAGAACAACAAGGAACCTCTGTAAAAAGTAATTTAGGAGAATTAGAAACACCATTGGTTAACAATTCTGAATGTGCGTACCTCATTTTTAACGAAAATAAAATAGCATTTTGTGGAATAGAGGAAGCATACAACAAAGGAGTTGTAAACTGGAAAAAACCAATTTCTTGTCATTTGTATCCGGTTAGAGTGAAAGAGTACAGTGAATTTTCTGCAGTCAATTATCATAAGTGGGATATTTGTAATGATGCATGTTCATTAGGGAAAGAATTAAAAGTACCCGTATATAAGTTTGTAAAAGAAGCATTAATTAGGAAGTTTGGAAACAACTGGTACTTGGAACTAGAAAAAGTAGCTGAAGGGCATAAGGGTTAAGATTCATTTTTTATAAATGGAACTCATTTCTAATATTAATTAGAAATGTGAAGAATTTATGGCTAAAAATCATAAAATTCCTCTGAAAAAAGATGAAAATTTCTAAAAAGAAGTTGTTTTTATTAAAGAGTTACTTTCTTGTGATATTCACAAACAAAAATTTTTTTAAAATTCAAAAAAAAGTATTTATTATTTTTAATAGCCAATGTTTTAAGAATGTCAACAAGAACGGGGCTTTGTAAAAAAAAACATTTATAAAATATTGATTTTCAATACATTAAAAAAAAATATGGAAATCAATTTTTTTTGCTATGATTTTGATTTTGTTAAAAACTTAGTGGGTTTTGTGAATAAGTAGAGCTTTGTATTCATCCCTTTTTTTTCAATCTTTGTTAACCCCGATACAAGCATAAATTCCAATAATTAAGAAAACCTTAACACAAAATGTCCACACAAGAGCCAATTTTAGAACCAAACGATAACCGATTTGTGATTTTCCCTATTCAACACGACGATTTATGGGATTGGTACAAAAAACAACAAGCTTGTATCTGGACAGCAGAAGAAATAGACCTTTCTGAAGATGTTATAGATTGGAAAAACAAACTATCAGAGGACGAACGTTATTTTATCAAACATATTTTGGCATTTTTTGCAGCTTCTGACGGAATTGTGAATGAAAATCTAGCTGAAAATTTTGTAAATGAAGTTCAATATTCAGAAGCAAAATTCTTTTATGGATTTCAAATTATGATGGAAAATGTTCATTCAGAAACCTATTCTCTTTTAATTGATACCTATGTCAAGGATGAACAAGAAAAAGATAAGTTATTTAATGCTATAGAAACTTTTCCGGCAATTAAAAAGAAAGCAGAATGGGCTTTAAAATGGATAGAATCAGATTCTTTTGCAGAACGGTTAATTGCTTTTGCAGCTGTTGAAGGTATTTTCTTCTCTGGAGCTTTTTGTTCTATATTTTGGTTAAAGAAAAGAGGGTTATTACCAGGACTTACATTTTCTAATGAATTAATTTCAAGAGATGAGGGAATGCATTGTGATTATGCCGTTCATTTACATAACCATCACATCGTTAGTAAAGTCCCCAAAGAACGTATTAGAGAAATTATTGTAGACGCTTTAAATATTGAAAGAGAGTTTATTACAGAGTCTCTACCAGTAAGTTTAATTGGAATGAATGCAAAGTTAATGACTCAATACCTTGAGTTTGTAACGGATAGATTACTAGGAGAGTTTCATTGTGAAAACGAGTACAACTCTTCCAACCCCTTTGATTTCATGGAAATGATTTCTTTAGAAGGAAAAACTAATTTCTTCGAAAAAAGAGTATCAGAATATCAAAAAGCCGGAGTTAAGTCTGGCGGAACAGGAAGTATCAGTTTTGATGCTGATTTCTAGGAATCTGTTCTAGAGAAAATAGTGCCAAAAGTTATCTGGCACAAAACCAAATCAAAATAATATAATCGCTTTTGCGATTACAACTAATTAAAAAACAATAGCAGCATGTATGTAGTAAAAAGAGACGGCAAAAAAGAGCCAGTGATGTTCGACAAAATCACGGCAAGAGTAAAAAAAATGTGTTACGGTCTTAACAAGATTGTAGATCCAGTAAAGGTGGCCATGCGTGTTATAGAGGGTTTGTATGATGGTGTTACCACTCCAGAACTAGACAGTTTAGCTGCCGAAATTGCTGCTACCATGACTACTGCACATCCAGATTATGCAAAACTAGCTGCAAGAATTGCTGTATCTAACTTACATAAAAATACCAAGAAATCTTTCTCTGAAACCATGGTGGATTTATACGAATATGTAAATCCAAGAACGGGTAAAAAAGCACCGTTGTTATCTGAAGAAGTTTTTAAAATAATAACTGATAATGCTGAAAAATTAGATTCTACAATTATTTACAGTAGAGATTTTAATTATGATTTCTTTGGATTTAAAACACTTGAACGTTCGTATCTATTAAAATTAAATGGAACCATTGTAGAAAGACCACAACACATGCTCATGCGTGTTTCTATAGGAATTCATTTAAATGATATTGATGAAGCAATTGCAACGTATGAGTTAATGAGTAAGAAGTTTTTTACTCATGCAACTCCTACCTTATTCAATGCAGGTACACCAAAACCACAAATGTCTTCATGTTTCTTATTACAAATGCAAGACGACAGTATAGATGGAATTTATGATACACTAAAGCAAACTGCTAAAATATCCCAGTCTGCCGGTGGAATTGGATTGTCTATTCATAACGTTCGTGCTACAGGGTCTTATATAAGAGGAACTAATGGTACTTCTAATGGAATTGTACCGATGTTAAAAGTTTTTAATGATACAGCCAGATATGTAGATCAGGGAGGTGGAAAAAGAAAAGGATCTTTTGCCATGTACATAGAACCCTGGCATGCTGATATTTTTGAATTTTTAGATTTGAAAAAAAATCACGGAAAAGAAGAAATGAGAGCACGTGATTTATTCTATGCGATGTGGATGCCAGATTTATTTATGAAACGCGTGCAAGAAGACGGAAATTGGACGTTGATGTGTCCAAATGAGTGCCCGCATTTATTTGATACTTATGGAGACGAATTTGAAAAGTTATATGAAGGCTATGAAAAAGTAGGAAAAGGGAGAAAAACTATTAAAGCAAGAGAGCTTTGGGAGAAAATTTTAGAATCTCAAATTGAAACGGGAACTCCTTACATGCTTTATAAAGATGCAGTCAACAGAAAATCAAATCACAAGAATTTAGGAACCATTAGATCTTCTAACTTGTGTACAGAAATAATGGAGTATACAGCTAATGATGAAGTAGCTGTGTGTAATTTAGCTTCTATAGCTTTACCGATGTTCGTTAGTCAAAACGAGGCAGGAGAAAAATATTTCAATCATAAAAAATTATATGATGTAACTAAGAAAGTAATCAGAAACTTAGATACGGTTATTGACAGAAATTACTATCCAGTAAAAGAAGCAGAAAACTCTAACTTTAGACACAGACCAGTTGGGTTAGGTGTTCAGGGTCTTGCAGATGCATTTATCATGCTACGCCTGCCATTTACATCTGAAGCTGCAAAAAAATTAAATCAAGAGATTTTTGAGACCTTATACTTTGCCTCTGTTCAATCTTCTATGGAGATTGCCAAAGCCAAAGAACCGTATTCAACATTTAAGGGGTCTCCAATGTCTGAGGGAGAATTCCAATATAACATGTGGGGAATTAATGATGAAGATCTAAGTGGAAATTGGGACTGGAAAAAATTACGTAAAAATGTAATTAAACATGGAGTTAGGAACTCGTTATTGGTCGCTCCAATGCCAACAGCATCTACTTCTCAGATTCTTGGGAATAATGAAGCTTTTGAACCATATACTTCTAATATTTACACTAGACGTGTTCTTTCAGGTGAATTTATTGTAGTAAATAAGCACCTTTTGGAAGACTTGGTAGAAATGGAATTATGGGATAACAATATGAAAGAAGAGATCATGCGAGCAAATGGATCTATCCAACATATAGACAAAATTCCACAAGAATTAAAAGAATTATACAAGACTGTTTGGGAAATGAGCATGAAAGATATTATTGATATGGCTCGTCATAGAGGGTATTTTATAGATCAGTCGCAATCCTTAAATTTATTTATGCAAGATGCAGATTTTGCAAAATTAACATCAATGCATTTCTATGCATGGAAATCTGGATTGAAAACAGGAATGTATTATTTAAGAACAAAATCTGCGGTTAATGCAATTCAGTTTACGCTTTCTAAAGAAAAGAAAGAAACAACTCAAGAGCAAGACGCTCCAATGACGCCAGAAGAATTCAAAGCAATGGTAGAATCTTCAAAAAATGGAGGACCAGATGATGATTGCTTAATGTGTGGTTCTTAGAAACTAGTTAATATTACAGGTTTAAAAAAGAATCTCAATATAGTTGAGATTCTTTTTTTATATATATCAAAATCACAAGAATTATGATGAATTGGGAACAATTACTTTCTTTAAAACGGTTTGGAGACATTCAAAAACGTCCAAGAGCCAAACAAGACGAAACACGTTTGGGTTTTGAGGTAGATTTTGATAGAATCATATTCTCAGAAGCATTCAGAAGTTTACAAGATAAAACTCAGGTAATTCCACTTTCAGAAACAGATTTTGTTCACACTAGACTAACGCACAGTCTAGAAGTCTCTGTAGTTGGAAGAACTTTAGGAAGAAGGGTTGGAAAAGTTTTACTAGAAAGACATCCAAATTTAGTAAAACTTGGGTACACCTTCAATGATTTTGGAGCCATTGTTGCTGCAGCCTCTGTGATGCACGATATCGGAAATCCTCCATTTGGCCATTCTGGAGAAAAGGCAATAGGGGAATATTTTAAGACAGGTACAGGAATTCAATACAAAAAAGAGTTAAAGCCAAAGGAATATCAAGATTTAGTAGATTTTGAAGGGAATGCGAATGGGCTTAAAATTTTAACTGAAAATAGAGAAGGTATCTACGGTGGGTTGCGTCTGTCTTATGCCACACTTGGAGCATTTATTAAATACCCAAAAGAATCGTTACCAAAAAAACCTACAAGTCACATAGCAGACAAAAAGTATGGATGTTTTCAGTCAGAAAAAGAGTCTTTTTTAGATATAGTTGAAGATTTAGGGTTACTTAAAAAATCTAAAACAACTGATATTAGTTATCATAGACACCCATTAACTTTTTTAGTAGAGGCTGCAGATGATATCTGCTATACTATTATAGATTTTGAGGATGGAATTAATTTGGGCTTAATAGAAGAAGAATTTGCATTAGAGTATTTAATAAAATTAGTAAAAAACACCATCGATATAAAAAAATACCATTCATTAAAATTTAAAAAAGATAGAGTCAGCTATTTAAGAGCATTAGCTATCAACACCCTAATTAATGAAGCCGTTGATATTTTCTTAGCGAACGAATCTGCTATTTTAAAAGGATCTTTTTCTTCATCATTATTAGAGAAATGTGCCTATGAAGCGCAAATTAACGATATTATTAATATTAGTGTTTCAAAAATATATAAGAGCCAAGAAGTAGTAGAAAAAGAAGTGGCTGGGTATAAAATAATAGCCGATTTATTAAACATTTTTGTAACTGCCATAAACAATCATCAAACAGGAACCCTATCTAACTATGACTCTTTACTACTTAATTTGCTTCCAAAAGAATTTATGATTAGTTCTGAATCTACGTACGAAAGAATCATGTCTATTTGCACGTATGTTTCGAGAATGTCAGACAGTTACGCTATTAGAATTCATAAAAAGATACAAGGGAGTATTATGTAATAAAAGGGATTAACCCTCAGAGATTCAAAATATATTTTAAGATAAACTTTGTATGATTTGTCTAATAGACGCTGAGTCTATTCCATTTATTTTTTGTAATTCATCTATCGTTCCGTGCTCAATAAAATTGTCATTTATTCCTAAAATAGTTACGGAGTTTTTATAGTTATGTTTGGCCATAAACTCTAGAATAGCTGACCCAACTCCACCATTTTTCACACCGTCTTCAATGGTAATGATATGATGAAAGTTGGCACATATTTTATGAAGTAATTTTTCATCTAGAGGTTTTGCAAATCGAAGATCATAATGAGCAACAGTAGAAAAATCTTCTAGTGCTTTGGGAACATTTTTTGCAATAGTTCCAATAGACAGCACCGCAATATCTTTCCCTTCTTGTAAACATACTCCTGTACCTATTTCAATAGCTTCAAAAGGACCTTCCCAATCTATCATCATGCCTCTTCCTCTTGGATAACGAATAACTATTGGATATGGAAGCCCTAGTTGAGCGGTATATAAAATATTCCTAAGTTCTACTTCATTTCTCGGAGCAAAAATAACCATATTCGGAATTGCTCTCATGTAGGCCAGATCAAAAACTCCATGATGAGTTGCCCCATCTTCACCAACCAATCCAGCTCTGTCTAAACAAAAAATAACTGGCAAATTTTGTAAAGCAACATCGTGTATTATTTGATCATACCCTCGCTGAATAAATGTAGAATAAATGGCACAAAAAGGCATCATTCCTTGGGTAGCCATCCCTGCTGCAAGTGTAACTGCATGTTGTTCGGCAATGCCAACATCAAAAGTACGCTTAGGGAACTTTTCTAACATTAATTTTAAAGAACTTCCAGTAAGCATGGCAGGAGTGATTCCAATAATTTTTTCATTTTGTGCTGCCAATTCAACAATGGTTTTTCCAAAAACGTCTTGATATTTTGGAGGAGTAACTTCGGTGCTTTTAGGAACTAATTTTCCTGTTTTAGCATCAAATTTTCCTGGAGCATGATATTTTACTTGATCTTTTTCTGCTAGATCTAACCCTTTCCCTTTGATGGTATTGATGTGCAAGAATTTGGGACCTTTTTTATTTTTTAAACGGCTCAATTCTTTAAGTAACCCATCTAAATCATGGCCATCAATAGGTCCAGAATAATCAAAGTTGAGTGCTCGGATAATATTGTTTTTTGCTAATGATTTATCTGTTTTTACCTTTGTTAGATACTCCTTTAAGGCACCTACCGAAGGATCGATGCCAATGGCATTATCATTTAAAATAATTAGCAAATTAGCATCGCTTACACCAGCATGGTTCAGAGCTTCAAAAGCCATTCCGCTAGCAATAGAAGCATCACCAATGACAGCAATATGATGTTTTTTTGAGTCTCCTTTTAAAGAAGAAGCTATCGCCATTCCTAGAGCAGCAGAGATAGAGGTAGAAGAATGGCCAACACCAAAAGCATCATATGTGCTTTCAGTGATGTTGGGAAATCCTGAAATTCCATGAAGCTGTCTGTTTGTATCAAAAATAGCTTTCCTACCTGTTAAAATTTTGTGTCCGTAGGCCTGATGGCCTACATCCCAAATTAATAAATCATTGGGTGTATCAAACAAATAATGCAGTGCAATGGTTAATTCTACTACGCCAAGACTTGCTCCTAAATGACCTTGTTTAGCAGCAACGATATCTATGATAAATTCACGCAATTCTTTTGCCAATTTTGGCAATTGATCTGGAGTTAATTTTCTCAGATCTGAGGGGAATTGTATGGCGTCAAGTAAAGCATTCATCATCCTACAAAAATACAATTTTACAACTCAAAAGATATTTGTAATATTGAATAAATATTTTATGTAATGATACAGCCTTTTGATGATACTTATTTTATGAAAAAAGCACTACAGGAAGCAGAGTTAGCTTTTAATAAAAAAGAGGTACCTGTTGGGGCTGTGATTGTAATGAACGATAAAATTATTGCTAGAGCACACAATCTTACCGAAACACTTAACGATGTAACTGCACATGCGGAAATGCAGGCATTTACAGCAGCAGCAGATTTTCTAGGAGGCAAATACCTGAAAGACTGTATACTTTATGTAACCTTAGAGCCCTGTCAAATGTGTGCTGGAGCAAGTTATTGGACTCAAATTGGAAAGATTGTTTACGGCGCTTCAGAGCCTCAAAGAGGGTTTGTTAATTTACAAACAACGCTTCACCCAAAAACAAAGGTAGTTAGTGGTATTTTAGAAGATGAATGCAGTTATTTGATGAAGCGATTTTTTATTGAACAACGTAATTTAAATTAGAACCCCTCATCAACTCCTGCAATTTTTTGGTTGTAAGAGTGTGTGTCTAACAGACAAACACATCAGTTAAACTTTTTTAATAACACTGGTAACTATTCCCCAAATTACAAAATCATTCTCTTCAGTGATTTTAATTATTGGGTAATTAGGATTTTCTGGTTGCAGCCACACCTCGCCATTCTTTACTTTTAATCGTTTTACAGTAAATTCACCATCCAAAAAACAGACAGCTATTTTGTTATTTTCAGGCTCGAGGCTCCTGTCAATAACCAATAAATCATTATCGTCTAAGCCAGCTCCAATCATAGATTGTCCATTTACTTTAGCAAAAAAAGTAGCTTCTTTGTTTGTAATTAGCTCTTCATCAAGAGAAATTCTTGTTTCCTTAAAATCGTCTGCAGGAGATGGGAAACCAGCAGATATGCCAGTATCAATAAAAATAGCACCTTTGCTATTGGATATTTTTGGGGTAAAAAATTGAAGTTTTTTTATCATTTATTTTATGGTAATAATATCGTTTATTTTTGTGGTATACTTTGGAGATAAATGTTCTTGTTTCATCTTCCAAGTTCGTTGTAAATCTTGATTTGCTAATTTAATGGTGGTTGGGTTAAATTTTTTATTTAGATGATCTATGGCAGACATTAATGGTTTGTGTTTTGGATTTTCATGTAGAAATAAGTTTAACTGGTGGTTGTTAGTAGCAACAAGACCCGTAACAATAACTCCTGCTTTTTTATAATTGATTCCTTTTTTAAAAATTGTTTTTATTGCCTCTATAGCAGCTTTTGTAATGTTAAGGGTAGAATCTGTTGGGTATGAAAAAATAATGGTTTTTGACGCACTATATTGTTCTGCGTTTTTTTTGTGACGATCACTTCTAAGCATCACTATGATCATATGACAACTAGATTTTTGTGCTCTTAATTTAGATGCGCATTGTGCTGCAAAAGTGGAAATCCTTTCTGTAATATTTTCAATGTCTGAATAACTCTGTTCAAAACTTCTAGTAGTAGCAATAGATCGTTTTATTTCTTTTATTTCAAATCCAATAGTTGGAATTCCTTCTAAATCTTTTTTTAACCGCCACTCTGTAATAGAGAAATTACTGCGAACCCAATCATCGGATAATTGTGTAAAATCAAAAGCTGTTTTACACCCTTTTAAGAGCAATCTTTTTTCTAGACGATGACCAATTCCCCATATATTTTTTACAGCGGTCCATTTTAAGGCCTTTAAGCGTTTTTCTTCAGAATCAATTACATAAACTCCACCTGTTTCTTTTGGGAATTTTCTTGCAATCTTATTAGCAACTTTACAGAGCGCTTTAGTTGGAGCAATTCCAACACAAGTTGGTATTCCAGTCCATTTTAAAATTCGCTGTCGAATGCTCTTGCCGTATTCATTAAAATTACGCTGATCAAACCCGGTAAGATCAATAAACGCTTCATCGATGCTGTATACTTCAACATTTGGTGTAAACTGCTCTAGAATTGTCATAACTCTGGCGCTCATATCACCATATAACGGATAATTAGAAGATAAAATGGTAATGTTATGATGCTTACAGAAGTTTTTCCATTTAAAAATAGGAGCACCCATTGGTAAATTTAACGCCTTAGCTTCATCACTTCTAGCAATTACACAACCATCATTATTACTTAATATGGCAACAGGTTTTTTTTGTAAGCTAGGGTTAAATACCCGCTCACAGGAAGCATAAAAATTATTACAATCTACCAAAGCATACATATTTGTAAAGATACAAACAAGAAAGTATCAAAGAATATCAATGAGTTACTTATATTTGGAAAAACGATAAGAATTATGAACATCTTTGATATAGTGATAGCGGTTATTCTAATTATTGCTTTTGTAAGAGGCTTTGTAAAAGGGTTTTTTGTTGAGATAGCTTCTTTAATAGCTTTAATTGGAGGGGTTTACGGAGCGATTCATTTTTCTTACTTTGCTGCAAATATTTTAAAGAAATATGTAGATTGGAGTGAGAATTATATCGCTTTAACAGCATTTGCGGTTACCTTTATAATCATTGTAATTGCAGTTTCCTCTTTAGGAAAAGTCTTAACAAAAATGGCAAATTTTGCAGCTCTTGGACTTATTAATAAAATATTTGGAGGCGTCTTTGCTCTTTTAAAAAGTGGCGTAATTTTAAGTGTAGTTTTTGTCTTTATTGCTCGAGTAAATAGCACAATCCCTTTTATAGAAAAAGAGACCTTAGATACTTCTGTTTTGTATGCGCCTGTAAAAGAAATTGTTCCTACGATATTTCCTCAAATTATTGAAGAGATTGATGAAAAGAAAGAGGATTTTCAACAAAAATAAACGCTATAACTTATCTCAATGTTAAGTTATAGCGTTTAAAAAAGTATCTCTTAAATTTATAAACTAAAAAAGATAGTTCAGATAATTCCTTAGGAGTCTTTATGGTCTTTTACCCATTGTAAGCAACTTTTAAAGTTCTCAAATACATGTTCTTCAGAAATTAATTTAGGGATCATATTTACACGTTCTAACATATATCTTGGTTGCTTTTGAAGATCAACAAATAAGACATTTTTATTTGCCTTTTTTAAGTCTATAATACTGTCTTCTAGTGCATATAACCCAGATTGATCTATATATTGCATTCTATCCATACGGATGACAATGGTAGCTGCTGTATTTGGAATCTGTTTTGCAAGTTGTTGAAAATCGCTTGTGTAACCAAAAAATAACGGGCCTTTAATATGCTTGATGAAAATTTCATCACGTAATTTTTTTGTGATTCCAATTTCATCAGCCCAAGATTCTTCTTTTAAAGAAGTTACTTTAGATTGTTGCGCTGTTAAATCTCCAATTTTCTTCATAAACATTAAAGAAGCGATCACCAATCCAATACCTACAGCATATACTAAGTTCCAAAACGTAGAAAGTAATAATACCACAATCATAATAATAACTTCTGAGCTTAATTTGACACCCACAACTTTAATATCTCTTGGTAAATTAGGAATTGCTTTCAATCCTTTATAGTCCATAACACCAATTCCTACAGTCACTAAAATTCCTGCTAAGACAGCGGCTGGAATCTTCGAAGCAATAGGCCCTAAACCTAACAATATAACCAACAACATTAAGCCTGCAATCATACCTGATAGTTTTGTTTTTCCTCCAGAATTGATATTTACAACAGTACGTATAGTAGCACCCGCTCCTGGAATTCCTCCAAACACTGCGGCAATACTGTTACCAATTCCTTGCCCTACTAATTCTTTGTTAGGCTTGTGCTTTGTCTTCGTCATATTATCTGCAACTACAGAAGTTAACAATGAATCAATTGCTCCTAGCAGTGCCAAAGTTAATGCTGTAAATATATACGGGGTTAGACTGGAGAGACTAAACTCTGTGAAAATCCCCAAATTTGGAATAGGGAATCCTGTTGGAATTTCTTCAATTGGCCTGTAATTAAGACCAAAACCTACAGATATACCGGTCATTACCACTAATGCAACTAAAGTACTTGGAACAGCAGTTGTAATTCTTTTAAACCCATATATTATAAAAATAGTTCCTAGGGCTAAAATTAATTCTAACCAATTGATAAATTTCAAAGCTCTTGGAAGTACTTTTATCGTACCTAATACCCCCGAAGCTTCCTTAGAGGCAAGATTTTTACTTTCTTTAATAATATCAGCCTCAATAATACTTTCACCTTCTGATACAGCATTTTTAAAATCGCCTAATGTAAGTGTTTTTGTATCATTGTTGTTTTTAGTGTCTTTAAGATATCTATTTAAAACTACTTCTTCAACTTGGGTTTCAAATTGCTTCACAAATTCAACATCTTCTTTAGCATTATATCCTATAGAAGGTAAAATTTGAGTAACTAATATAATAACTCCAATTGCAGTCATAAATCCAGAGACCACCGGATAAGGGATATATCTAATATATTTTCCCAAACCAGCTGCTCCTAAACCAATTTGCATAAGACCAGACAGCAAGAAAACAGTTAAAATAATAGGTAATGCTTTCTCTACATCACCATTGTTTGCTGCAATAATACCTGCAATTACGACCATACTTACAGCTGTCATTGGTGCTGTTGGACCCGAAATTTGTGTTGGAGTTCCGCCAAAAAGGGCAGCAAAGAAACTAATGAAAATAGCACCATACAGACCTGCATCAGGACCTAATCCTGAAGAAACACCAAAAGCAAGAGCTAATGGTAATGCAACGATACCAGCGGTGATTCCACCAAAAAGGTCGCCACGAACATTTGAAAATAGATTTTTCATATTTTAGTGTTAAAAATTTATAAATGTGATGAGATTAATTTGATCTCTACTAGAGGTTTCGAAAATTTGATTCATATACCCAACTTCTAGTTTAATCCCTGAGTTAATTTTATATCCTAAACCTCCATAAACTCTATTTCTATCGTATACATTGGAGGCTCCATTTAGGAAGATTTCATTGTAAGCGGATAGATAGTATTTTGAGTCTTTAAAAGGAATATTAAGCCCTAAGAAATAACGAAAACGAGTTTTAAAATCATTTGCTACAAAACGCTGCTCAAAACGATAGCGATGTTGCAGACTTAGTTTTCCAATATTATGTTTTGAGATAAATTGTTGAAAAATTCGATGTTCTTCCACAGTAATTTTTTCATCTTCGTCTCCAGTATAGTTTTCAGAGTTTATGTATCCGTAACCAAGTAGTAAATTACTTTTTTCACCAATTTTATAACCTAAACCAGTTCTAAGTAATAACTGCTCTAGATTTCCAATGACATTGTAATTTCTATATTGAATTTCATGATGAAGATTCCATTTAGAGTTTAGTTGTTTGCTTCCAATATAAACAAGCCAATTACCAGGACCGTTTTCTTGACTAAATCCTAAAAAAGGAACAGCTAAGAATGCTAGAATGATACTGAGTTTTTTCATGGAGTTTTTATTCATAAAATGTTACTGAACCATCTTTAATATCATACATGGCACCAACAATTTTAATTTCTCCTTGTTTTTCCATTTCTTCTAAAACAGGGCTTTGCTCTCTAATATTAGCTATGGTCATATAGACATTTTTTTCTGCCACATTATTAACAAATTCAATATTTCCAGAATTTCTTTTACTTGCATCTGTTGGTTCTGATACTGATTCTACTGCAGGTTTTAATTTACTGAGTAAAGTTGTTAAATTACCAAGTTTAGCATCGTCACAAGCACCCTTCACAGCTCCGCAAGCTGTGTGTCCAAGAACAACAATCACTTTAGTTCCTGCAAGTTTACATGTAAATTCCATACTACCTAGAATATCTTCATTCACAAAGTTTCCAGCAATTCTAATACTAAAGATATCACCAATTCCTTGGTCAAATACTAATTCTGCAGAGACTCTAGAGTCTACACAGTGTAATATTGTAGCAAAAGGATATTGTCCTGTACTAGTTTCAGATACTTGAGCAAGTAAGTTTCTTTCTACTTCTTTATTTGTTTGAAACCGTTTATTTCCTTCTTTTAATAAGTTAATGGCATTAACAGGAGAAATGGCTGCTTGTGTTTCTTTTGTAAGAGCTTTCATTATAGTTTGTTTAGTGTTAATCGAATAATAAATTTGAAGATGGTTCTATTTTTATAAAAATAAACCATATAAAGAGTTGTTAAAAAGGCTTAGCCTTTTATTATATAAGAGATTTTTCAGGAGGTGGACTATTCAGTTCTGTTAAACTAAAAGTATAGTTTCTTGAAAGGAATCGGATTTTTTTATTTTTTTTAAGATCTAAAACTGTTCCGACTTTATCGTTTATGTAGTATATTTTAACTTCTATATCTTTCAGAGATTCGTTTCCTTTATTTTCTTTTTCTTCTTCTCCATAGTCAACTATTTCAGTTATTTCTACATTGAACTCATGTAAATTGATAAATGTTGGCGAAACAATTGAAGCCAGGATTATCACAGAGAAGAAGAAAGTTATAATAGCTTTACTCATATTAAAAATAAAAAACAAAGGTACAACGTTGGGTGTAAATTTTTTAAGTTTATTTTAAAATTTGTGAATAATTTTTATTTCTTGGGAACTAATCCAACCGATTTTTCCATCAGCAATTCTAATTTTTTTCCAATTATCTACGCTGTCTAAGACTAGTACTTTTGTACCTTCATGAAGCATGAAAATTTTATCACTATTCATAGTAGGGGCATTTTTAACTTCGCTTTTTTCACTAAATATAATAGCCTCCACTGTTGAATTTACATAAGAATATTCTTTTACTGTAAAAAAGGAGGTTATTAGTAATAAAAGGAAACTAATAATGCTTGTTATAAAAAATAATCTTTTTTTAGATGGAGTGAATGAAAAGTAGAAAAGAAGAAAAAACAACGATCCAATTATAGAAAAGGCAACAGCAGATAAAGCCCATTCGTTAAAAGATAATTTTTTAATAATGGTTGCATCTAGCTTTTGGAAAATTGTTAACGGGATTTCCTCGATATTATCTACAGTAAGTCTTTTAGCAAAGACTAGGTTTGTTTGGGCGTCTTCATTTAAAGGATCTAGAAGTAATGCTTTTTCATAATTAAAAATAGAGGCAGCTACTTGATTTAGTTTGTAATAACAATTTCCTAAGTTATAGTATAATTCAGAGGAAGAAAGACCAAGATCCTCTATTTTTTGATAGTGCATGATTGCTTCAGAATAGTGTTCTAATTTGTATTCCTCATTTCCTTTAATGAATAATTCTTCTGCTGTTTGTGAAAACAGATTCTGAGCTATGAAAACTAGTAAAATAAGTATTTTTTTCATTTTACAATTGCTTGTCTATTTGTGTAATTACTAACTTTGCCTTTTCATAATCATCCTTCATTTCAACATCTGATACAGGAGAGTATCTTGCCATATCACAACTATTAAAAACTTGGATAAATGAGTTTATATCACTCTTGTCAATCAATTTATTTTTTAATAGTTCAGTAATTTTTTCCTTACTAATATCAGAAGTTTCAATTCTAAGTTTGCCTTTTAAATAATTATGAAGTGCCTTCTCCAGCGCTACATAAAATGCCTCTTTAGTCCCCAATTGTTTTTTTGCTTCAGATAAATATTTTTTTGCTAATCGGTCAGCCTTACGCAACTTATTTCCTAAAACATCATTATTCCTTGCTTTATTCCTTTTTCCTATTATAATTCCGAGAGGCATAAAAAGTAAAGGAAGTATTAAAATGTAATAATAAAAGTCAGATGTGTAGAAATTTGTCTTGTAAATAGGATTAAATGAACTGCTGGTTTGTATGTATCTAAAATTTGAACCAGTAACTACAATATCTTTTTTTGAATTTATGGAGACATCAGAATCTGTAACTAATACTTTACCTTCTAGAACATCTACAAATAAATCTTCTGATTTTAAAGTCACATATTTTTTTTCTGTGAGGTCAAAATATGAAAATTCAGTACTAGGAATTTTATATTTTCCTTTGTATTGAGGAACAACCGTATAATTTTTTGTTATGGAACCTCTAATTCCTCTGGAGCTTATTTTTATTTTCTCCTTTTGTTCTGGAGTAAATACCTCTAGTTCAGAAGGTGTTTTTATTTCAGGTAATTCAAATAATTTTAAATTTCCTTTTCCTATTACCTTCATTGAAATAGTTGCCGTCTCATTAGATTTCAAAATATCTTTGCTAGAGGTAACAATAAAATTAAAATCTCCTACTGCACCATTAAAACTCTCTGGTTTATTAATTAATGGAAGTTCTTTAGACCGTACATATTTTTTTGCTGATTCAAAACTCCTAGTAATATTTCTAACAATTGGATTTCCAAAAAAATCTCCTCTACCAGTTGGTACACCAATAACAATATCCATTTTTATAGGATCAATAGTAAGTTTTCCAGACTTTGTTGGTATTAATAGTGCCTTTTGTAAAACAACATATCTGTATTGTTCCCCATTATAGGTTCCGTTTTTGGTCGTTAATCCTTTTATTTTAATATCCTGATTCCAAAAACCATTGTATTGGGGAGATTCTGTGTATGAAAAGTCTCGTACACTAATATTTTGGCTAACATATAGTCTATACTCAACATATATACCTTCACCTACATATGGATTAGATTTAGATATTTCGGCTACTAAATGAATATTCTGTTGAGCTATGTAATTAGGGTCATTAGGATCTTTTGGAATTTCAACAGGGTCTAAAACAATAATTTTAATAGGTTTAGATTTTATTCTTTTTTCATTTAGTTTTATACTAGCAGCAGGGATTAAAAATTCTCCTTTTT